>Ga0213876_10000053_pt1 | contig 142404 bp, 95 predicted proteins | sample BarmaccomBMRX_R9_FD_160113 | JGI IMG/M metagenome (GOLD analysis project Ga0213876, IMG submission 160113) | Root-associated microbial communities from Barbacenia macrantha in rupestrian grasslands, the National Park of Serra do Cipo, Brazil - RX_R9 | ecosystem: Host-associated > Plants >... | reverse complement strand
CGGGGATGAACCGCTCGGCCGTCAGGTCGGGCCGCCCCAGGTAGCCGCGCGCCACCCCCGCGCCGCCGAGGTAGAGCTCGCCCGCCACCCCCACCGGCACCGGCCGCAGCCGCTCGTCCAGGACGTATGCCTGACTGTTCGAGACGGGACGCCCGATGACAGGCTCGCGCGCCGCGCCGCGCCGCACCAGTGCCCACGTCGAGTAGGTCGTGTCCTCCGACGGCCCGTAGAGGTTATAGAGTTCGTCCACGCTCTCGTGCGCGTAGACGGCGCGGGCCAGCGCTCCCTTCAAAGGCTCGCCCGCCAGATTCACCGTCCGCGCCGAGCGCGGCAGCGCGCCCAGCCGCGCCAACTCCGCCATCGCCGACGGCACCGTGTTGATGAGCGTCACTTCGCCGGCCGCCTCCAGCGAGGGCAACTCCAGCGCCGAGTCGGCGAGGACGACCGCGCCGCCGCAGCTCAAGGGTGAGAAGATTTCGAAGACCGAGAGGTCGAAGCAGACCGAGGTCGAGGCCAGCACGCGCGAGAGACGCTCCACGCCGAAGAGGCGCAACGCCCAGTCGAGCATCGCGACGGCGTTGCGATGCTCGATGGCCACGCCCTTCGGCCGCCCCGTCGAGCCCGACGTGTAGATCAGGTAGGCCAGCGAGGTTGACGACAGCGGGAGGGAAACGGGGAGCACCTCCGACTTCTGCGCGTTGTCGGCGTCGGCATCCGCGTCGAGGCACAGACGCCGCGCGCCGGTCTCGGGCAGTCGATTCAGCAAAGAGGAGTGCGTGAGCACGACCCGCGCCCCGGAGTCTTCGAGCATGAAGGCGAGCCGCTCGGCCGGGTAGTTCGGGTCTAAGGGCACGTAAGCGCCGCCGGCCTTGAGCACCGCCAGCAGGGCGACAACCAACTCGGCGTTGCGTTCGAGGCAGAGGCCGACGCGCGCCTCCGGGCCGACGCCCAGAGCGCGCAGCCGGGCGGCGAGGTGCGAGGCACGCGCGTCAAGCTCGGCATAGGTCAGTCGCCGCGAGCCGGCGACGACCGCCAGAGCAGACGGCGTCCTGGCCACCTGCGCCTCGAAGAGTGAATGGATGGTGGCCGTGCGCGGCCAGTCCGTCTTCTCCCCGTTCCATTCGGTGAGCAGGCGCCTGTGCTCCGCCGGCGTCAGCATCTCGTAGTGCGAGACGGGGAGGTTCGGGGCGGCGGTCACCTCTTCGAGCAGACGCCTTAGGTGGCCCGCCATCCGCTCGACGGTTTCGGCGTCGAAGAGTTCCGTGTTGTACTCGAAGGCTCCGGCCAACTCGTCATCCACTTCGGCCAGCGAGAGCGTCAGGTCGAACTGCGCCACCTGCTGTTCGAGCGGCAGCGCCTCGAACGTCAGGCCGCCGTGCGTGACGCGCACCCCCGGCCGGCCCAGCGCCAGCGCGGACAGACGTGTGTCGCCGCCCTGCATGTTGTGCAGGACGAACATCGCCTGAAAGAGCGGCGAGCGGCTCGGGTCGCGCGCCGGCTGGAGACGTTCGACGAGCAGCGGGAACGGGTAGTCCTGATGCTCGAAAGCTTCGAGCGCGGCACGGCGCACGCGCGCGAGCAGAGCCACGAAGGTCGGCTGCCCGGAGAGATCGCCGCGCATGACCAGCGGGTTGACGAAGTAGCCGACGAGCGGCGCGAACTTCGCGCTTGTGCGTCCGGCCGAAGGCGAGCCGACCCAGATGTCGTCCTGTCCCGTGTGGCGGTGGAGCAGCACCTGAAAGCCCGCGAGCAGGGTCATGTAGAGCGTCGCTCCGTTTTCGCGCGAGAGCGCGCGGAGTTGCCGCGTCAGTTCCGCGCCGAGGCGGAAGTTGTGCGCCCGACCCTTGTAGCTCTGCCGCGGCGGCCGCGGCCGGTCGGCGGGTAGATTCAACACAGGCGGCTCGCCGCCGAGTCTCCCCTGCCAGTACGCCCAGAGCCGCTCGCCCTCGGCGCCCGACAGCCTCCGCCGCTGCCAGCGCGTGAAATCTGCGTAGCGCGTCTGAAGCGGGGGGAGGCCCGCCGACGTGCCCTCCCGCTCGGCTTCATAGAGGAGACCGAGTTCGCGCAGCATCACGCTGAGCGACCAGAAGTCGGCGACGATGTGGTGCACCACCAGTAGCAGCACACGCTCGCGCTCACCGCGCGTGAACAGGCGCGCGCGCAGCAGCGGGCCACGCGACAGGTCGAAAGGCGCGTGCGCCTCTTCGCAGAGCCGCGAGGCCAACTCCGGCTCGCCCCAGCTCGTCGCGTCCGCGGTCTCGAAGCTGACCTCAGCCGCTTCGTGGACGCGCATGAAGGGATCGCCCTCGGTGCCGTGGAAGGTGGCGCGCAGAACTTCGTGCCGCTCCAGCAGACGTTGGAAGGCGCGACCGAGCGCGGGCGCGTCCACGTCGGCGTTAAGACGCAGGGCGCGCGCGATGTTGTAGGCCGCGCCGTCCGGCTCAAGCTGTTGCAGGAACCAGATCGCCTGCTGCCCGGGCGAGAGCGGCTGCGCGGAACCCTCGGCGCCTCCCTCTTCGATGACATCGCCTTCCGCCGAACTCTCCGCCAGAAGTCTTTCGACTTCGGCCGCGAGTTCGGCGACGCTCGCGTCCTGCAGGAAGTTGACCATCGGGAGCCGCACGCCCGTGGCCGCTTCGAGACGGTGCGCAAGTTCGACCGCGCCGAGCGAGTCGAGTCCGTAACGCGCGAGCGGCACGTCCACATCGATCTGCTCGACGCCCAGGCCGCGCCGCGCCGCAATCTCCTCGGCGAGCCACACGGCCACGCGACCCGCCTCTACGCGCGCGGGCTCGTCAGAGGTGCGCGCGTTCGGGGGCTGCGCGCCGAGACGCCACTCGTAGACGGCGTCCAACTCGCCGGCGCAGAAGCGTGACCGGCAGAGGCTCCGCTGCACCTTGCCGCTGGAAGTCTTCAGGACGTTGCCCGGCTTGACGAGGACGACGGCGTGCGCCTGCAACTCGAACTCCTGCGCCACGGTTTCGCGGATGGCCTCGGCCATCGCCGGCCAGTCGCGCGAAGGGCGCAGTTCGACCTCCTGCACGACGACGAGTTGCTCCTCGTCCCCGAACGTCGCGGAGAAGGCTGCGTTCGCGCCCGCGCGGAACTGCCCGTGCGCTCGCTCGGCCGCGGCCTCGATGTCGTGCGGGTAGTAGTTCAGCCCGCGGACGATGATTAAATCCTTGAGGCGACCCGTCACGAACAGCTCGCCGCCCGCGACGAAGCCGAGGTCGCCGGTGCGCAGGAACGGGCCGTCGCCCGCGTCGGCGCGGCGCGCGCGGAAGACGCGCTCGGTCTCCTCCTCGCGCCCCCAATACCCCTGCGCGACGTTCGGCCCCGACACCCAGATTTCGCCCACCTCGCCCGGCGAGCAGGTGTCGTGCGTCTCCGGGTCTACGACAGCCACGCGCTGCCCCGTCGCAGCTCCGCCGCAACTGACCAGAGAGCGCGCGCCCGCGTCAGACGGGACGACGGCAGCCACGCGATGCTGTTCAAGCTCTTTGGCGGAGACGTGTTTGACGACCGGGTCGCCGCCCGCGCGGCTGCCCGAGACGAGCAGCGTCGCCTCGGCGAGACCGTAGCAGGGCTGGAAGGCCGCGCGCCGGAAGCCGTTCGCGGCGAAGGCCGCGGCGAAGCGTTCGAGCGTCGCCGCGCGCACCGGCTCGGCCCCGTTAAAGGCCACGCGCCAGGTGCTCAGGTCGAGACCTTCGCGCTCCTCGGGCCTGACCTTCGCGATGCAAAGCTCGTAAGCGAAGTTGGGGCCGCCGCTGGTCGTGGCCCTGTAGTGCGCGATGGCCCGCAGCCAGCGCACGGGGCGCTGAAGAAAGGCGAGGGGCGACATGAGCGCACAGGACACGCCGAGGTAGAGCGGCTGCAGCACGTTCCCGATCAGCCCCATGTCGTGATAGAGCGGCAGCCAGCCCACGACGAAGGATTGCTCGGTCTGCCGGAAGACCTGCCGGATCATGCTTTCGTTGGCGAGCAGGTTCTTGTGGCTGACCATCACGCCCTTCGGCGTCGCCGTCGAGCCGGAGGTGTATTGGAGAAAGGCCAGCGTGTTGCCGCCGAGGGCAGGCTCGCGCCAATCATCGGCGAGGGCGTCGGCCCACTCGTCCGTGGCGAGCCAGTGCAGCCGCTGCAACTCCGGCGTCCGGCGGATGAGGCTGTCGGCGCGCGCGCGGATGTCGGCGGTCGTCAGCGCGGCGAAGGCGCGCGCGTCGCTGGCGACGGCCCGCAAACGCTCGGCGCCGCGGTTGGCGCGCGGCGGGTAGGCCGGCACCGCCACCGCCCCCGCGTAGAGGCAGCCGAGGAAGGCCGCGACGTACTCCAGGCCCGGCTGGTAGAGGAGCAGCACGCGCTCGCCAGCCGCGCCGACCGACTGTAACCCGGCCGCGACGGCCCGCGCCCGCCGGTCGAGTTCGGCGTACGTCAGCGAGGCGGCCTCGCGCTCGCCGTCGCTGAGGAAGATGTGCGAGCGTTGGTGCGGCTGCCGCAGCGCGCGCAGGCGCAGCAACTGCACCAGCGTCTTGCACTCGTCGGCGTGCGCCGCGGCCGTGTCGCGGTAGATGTCGGGTCGATGGAGTCGGAGCTTTTCTAACGACATAGGCGTTACGAAAGCGGCGGCGGGCTGCGCCGGCCCCTGCGGGGCGAGCCGGTCGGCCTGAAAACGGGTCAGGTGTCGTCCTGCGACTCGTGAGGTGCGAGCGTCAGCCGAGGTTGGCTGCGAGTTGTTGTAGGTCTCTGGCGAGCACGCGCAGCAGGAGCGGCTCGGCCGACTGAAGGAAGAAGTGGTCTCCGGCGAACATGCGCACAGTGCAGGCGGCGCTCGTCTGCTCGCGCCAGGCCTCGAGGTGCTCGCGCGGCACGTCCTCATCCTGCAAGCCACCGAGCGCCGTGATGGGACAGCCGAGCGGCGGCTCCGCGGTGTACCGGAAGGAGCTGACGACGGCGAAGTCCGCGCGGATGACCGGCAGCATCAACTGCATCAACTCGGCGTTGGCGAGCACCTCGCGGGGTGTGCCGTTCAGACGGCGCAACTCCTCGATCAACTCCGGCGCGGGTAGCTGATGGATCGGCGGCCGCGTTCGCGGAAGCTGCGGGGCGCGGCGGCCCGAGACGAACAGGTGCCGCGGCTCGACGCCGCGCGCGCGGCGCAGGCTGCGCGCCAGCTCGAAGCTGATGACCGCGCCCATGCTATGCCCGAAGAAGGCGAACGGCTTGTCGAGGAACGGCCCGACGGCGTCGCTCAGGTAGGCGACCACCTCCGCCATCGTGGTGAACGGCGGCTCCAGCAGGCGGTTGCCGCGCCCCGGCAGTTGCACCGGGCAGACCTCGACTGCCGCGGGCAGCGACGCCGGCCACTGTCGATAAATCTGTGCGCTGCCACCCGCGTAAGGGAAGCAGAACAGGCGGAGCGCCGCCTGCGGGTTCGCGGTCGCGCGCCGGTCGGGCAGAAAGAGTTGGCCGGATGTGGGGACGCTTTCGAGCATCTCTTTTGACGCGGCGCGGGCGCGCCGCCGACTCAGAAGGTGAACTGCTTCGAGACCATGGTCGAGTTACTAAAGAGGTAAGGCGCGGGAATCATATCGACCGGGGGCTCCCCCGGAGCGAGGCCCGGCCCCTGCGGCAGCCCGTTGCTGACCGTCACGGCGCGCAGGTTCACCGGCGACTGCCCTTCCAGCTCCAGACGCAACTCCACACCGCCGGGCTGCGGCGCGTAGTAACGCAGGTGCAGCCCCTTCGCATAGAGCTTCTGCGCCATCGCGTCGCTCGACGCGATCTCCTTCCCGCTCAGCTTCACGCTGAGGATGCGCGACGCGGGCGCGTTCGCATAGATGATGACGGCCGTGGCCTGCGCGTCTACACGCAGGCGCAGCACGCGCCGCTCCCCCTCGCGGCTCTCTTCGAGCAGCGTCGCCGCGGGCGGCGCCAGCGCCGCCGCCGGCGCACTGCTGACGAGGAACGGGCGCTGAAGGTGCTGGTAGAAGGCGTCGAGCGGCCGCCACTGTGCGCTCGCGTTGAAGAACTGCGAGGCCCATCCTTCCGGCCGGTCGTCGGCGGTGGCCCAAACCGCTTCGTTCTTGTCCGCGTCGAGACCGTAGATGAGGTGGAACGGCTTCGGCCGTTCGAGGCCGAAGTCCGCCGTCCTGCCCGCCGCCGCGATGAAGCCCGCGCTGACGAGGAGGGCGGCGAACGGCAGCAGCCAGCGGCGGCGCGAGGTCGCAAGGCCCAGATGCGAGATGAGCAGCAGCAGCAGCAGGGCCAGCAGGACTGCTGCCACCCAGGCCAGATTGACCGTCAGCGCGAGCGACAACTGGTAGACGAGAGGCGTCAACAGCAGCAAGCCGGGCGCCGCGCAGAGCACGAGCACGAACGCCGTCTGTCCCGGCAGCGTCCCCCCCTCCGGCTCCGCCGCGAAGCGCACACCCACACCCAGCAGTGTGAACAGCACCGGCCAGGTGAAGAGGTAGCTTCCGCCGGGCACGTAGAGGATGCTCAGCACGAGCAGGAGTATCCACCAGAAGAGCCCCCCCACCAGCAGGTTCTCCGCACCGACGCGGCCCCGGAACAGCGCGACGAACGCCGTCACGACGGCGAAGGTCAGAGCGGCAAAGGCGTAGACGTACAGCCCGCTGTTGTAAGGCTCCCCGAAAGTCATGCGCCGGTAGGCCGGATGCAGCATCCGCACCAGCGTCCAGGCACCCCACACCGCCGCCGCCGAGGTCACGACGCTCAGCAGTCCGAGCGCCGCGCCGGCCAGAATGCCCTTAACGGTCAGGCGCCGCCGCCTCAATCCGAAGACGATCACCGCCACGAACGCGATGACGACCACGACCGCCAGCGGCACGATCCACGAGACGGGATAGTGAATCAGCGCCGCGCCGAGCGTGTCGAAGTAGACGGCGTTGCCCGCGCGCGCGGCTCCGCCCGCGCCGTTCCCGAAACGACGCGCCAGCGTCAGGGCCTGCGTGCCGTGGTGCTGTAGGCTCTGCGCGTTAACGTGGGCGACGCTATCGAGCTGCGTGTGGTAGTCGGGGAGACCTTCGAAGTAGGCGAAGTTCAGACCGGGCAGCCCCGCCTCTTTGAAGATGCTCATGTCGGTGTCGTTGGGCAGTATCCTGTAGATGTCTGCCGAGAGCGAGTTGGCGCTGGGGTAAGGCGTAGCCCGCGCGAACTCGCCGATCAACGCGCCGTTACCGTTTGACGTTTCGAACATCATCGACGGCCCGCCGTCGCCCCGCGCGTCGAAGTTGAAGACGACCCCGACCTCCTTCGCCCACGGGTGCTGCGTGACGAACGCCTGCGCGCCGAGCAGGCCCGTCTCTTCGCCGTCGGTGAAGAGCAGGATCACGTCGTTCTTGAGCGGCGGCCCGGCCTTCAACGCCCGCAGCGTCTCGAGCAGCGCCGCGACACCGACGCCGTTATCGTTCGCCCCCGGCCCGGTCGGCACCGAGTCGTAGTGGGCCGCGAGCAGCACGGCCTTCTGGTTCTGCGTGCCGGGCAGGCGCGCCAGCACGTTCTCGACCGTGCCCGCGTACGCGCCGGTCGAGCGGACGGTCGCAGCCTCGGCCTTCTGCACCTCCGGGGTCACACCGAGCTTCGTCAGTTCTCCGACCAGATAGTCGCGCACCCGTTCATGTTCGGGCGAGCCCATCTCGTGGGGGCGCTGCGCGATAGCGTAGAGGTGGCCCATGGCGCGGGCGGCCGAGAACTCCGCGGCCGGCGCGTCGCTGCTTTTGGAGGCGGGCGGCGCCAGCCGCGACAGGGCCAGGAGCGCGAACAAGGCCGCTCCCAGAAGCATCAGCAGGCCGGTGCGGAACTCGTCTTTGACCATCGTTTTGCAGTCACTCTCTCGGTGCGCCCGGCGGCACCGTGCGGTCGTTTACCCTGCGGCCTGTTCCATCTGTTCGCGCAAGCTCTTGGGGCGCATGTCCGTCCAGACCTCTTTGATGTAGTCCAGACACTCCTGCTTGGTGCCTGTCTTCCCCGCGTCGTTCCAGCCCAACGCGTTCTCGCGGTCGGCGGGCCAGATCGAATACTGCTCCTCGTGGTTGACGACCACCTTGTAGATCGTCGTGTCCTCGCGTTCGTCTCGGCTCATGTTGACTCTCTCCTGTGTAGTTCGGGTGTGGTCGGGTGGTTAGCCTACCATCCGGAGTGGCGGCCGTCGCGCGGCGCGGCAAGTGGCCGCGCACGGTCTTCGTGACAAGTGTTTGGCGGGCGGCGCCGCGCCCCGGGCAGAGCTACCGCACATAACGCCAGCGACTTTTTTGCGATTGACAGAGCTACCGCATATCGCGCCAGCGATTGGCGTTGTGCCGAACTGTCCGGGGCTTGTTTTTAGTGCCCAGTCCGGCACCACTTGAGGGGTGGCTTTGTCGCCGGGCTGCTCTCCGACCCCTGCGAGGCAGGAGCCGGGGCACGCATGGAACTTGTTAACTAACCTTTTCGATCAGCCGCCGCTCGACTTCGACCTGGCCCTGATAGCGAAGTGTCTCGAAAAGGATAACGACGCGTTCGGTGTCTTTGACCTCGCGTTTGAAGATGCCGACCAGGCTGTTGAAGGCCCCACCGTGAATCTTGACCTTGTCACCCTGCCTGAAGCCTTCACCGATCCTGATCAGGCCGTCTTCACCTACATTGAGTTGCAATAGATTGATGACATCATCGTCCACCGGGGTTGGCCGCTCACCGAAACTGACGACGGTTTGCACGCCGCGCGTGTAACAGACCTTCCCCAGCAGCTCCTCGGCGTTGAAGCGCGCGAAGATGTAACCGGGGAACAGGGGCTTGGTGACGTAGAACGGCTCTTCCGTAAAGGGATGCAGCCGCTGCTCCTTCGCCTTCGGGTTGAAGGTCTCAAGCCCCCAGGCCAGCAGGTTCGCATTGGCCCGCTCCTCCTGCTTCGGGCAGACGCGGATCACGTACCAACGCAACTCTTTATCAAGTTGTGAAGCGCTCACGATTCTAACCCCCATACGAACTGGGGCGGCCCTGAGGCAGCATCCAGCCGTGCGGGCTGACAGTCGGGGCCATTGGCCCTCCAGCGACGGTCTGGCAACAGCAGACTGGCTCTTAGTTGTTGAACTTCGCCGCACCGGGCGGGAGATGTTAGCGCGTACGCCGTACACCTCTTCATACCAACGTGCGACTAGAGATACATCATAAGTGTTCTGTTTTCACAGCAGCCTTGGTGGAAGGGCAAGGGCTCTTAGGACATGGGAGTTGAGGCAGCTAAAGGTTAATCCGGCCCCCCTCGTCTATGCACCCGCGCCGCGCGCCGCGCCGCCGGCTCTCAAACCCGTTTGAGTGATGACAAGAGTAGGGCAAATATGACATATGCCAATTTCCCGCTTGATGGTTGGGTATTCCTCTCTCACACGCACCGTGCTTGCGAGAGGTGACCGCCGTCTCCGAATATGGAGAGAAAGAGGTACGGCGAGTGCGGCGTCTCCTAACAGGGGTCTTATATAATTGATTGAGGGCGTCCGTGTCTGTCTAAACGTAGACACAATGCAATTTTTTTTCCTACAGCGGGGCGTGCGCGACACGGGCTGCGCGCCGGAAGTGATTGTTTTCCTCAGTGATTACGTCGTAGCACTCACATGCAGCCTTGCTCAACCTTTTTCTGTCGAGGATTGTAACTTTGCCGCGGCTGTAACTGATGAGGTTGAGTTGTTGCAGCCGACCCGCGATCATCGTTACGCTCGTGCGCGGCACGCCGAGCGTTTGGGCAATGCTCTCCTGCGTGAGGGGAAAACTGTTCTCATCGGAACAGTCGCGCGCCGTCAATAACCAGCGACAGAAGCGCTCTTCCGTGGTGTGAAAGCGGTGACAGATTGCGACCTGCGTGGTCTGCCTGAGCATCGTGTAGAGGTAGAGGTGGAGCAGTTCGTGCAGACGCGGTGAGCGACGCAACACCTCCAGAAGCGCCGTCGCGCTGAGCCGCAGCACGTCGGCCGTGAGTTGCGACGTGACGCGGTAAAGCATCTGGTTGACGCCGAGAATCAGCGGGATACCGGCCATTCCTTCGGTGCCGACGACGCCGACTTCGACCGACGTGCCGGCCTCGGTCGAGGAGAGCAGCGACAGCGCGCCGCAGGTCGGGAAATAGACGTAGCGGATCGGATCGCCCACCTCATAGATCACGCGTTGCGGGCGGAAACGCACCGGTTCAAGCTGGGAGCGCAGATGTTCGGCCTCCGCGTTGGGAAGGGCCACAAGGATGCTGTTTTCGTGAGAATGTTCAAGAACATGAGGCATAAGGTAAGCCTTGTATATGGCGCCCCTGTCGGTGAGATGACTGGCGCTGGGTGAGTGGGGCCGGTTACCTGATGTCAATGCCGCTCGAGCTCGCTTTAAGTTTGCGAGCCGGCACCTGCTTGCTATTGTTTACATGCGCGCGTACTCGTCAGCCGTTCGGGAGACATTATACACATATACAACGGGCTGTCGAAGTCAAACTTCTTCTCACCCTTCAAGCCGCTGCGGTGCTGGTCGTAAAACTTCGAAGCAGTGGCACCGGCGCGGCACGTTCGATAGAATCCTTGCCGGTGAATCCTGTAAATAACGAAGGGTCGGTACGGCGGTCGCAGGCGCCAGCCAATTATGAGCCGTGGGCGGCGACGGCCCGGCCTCCGGCCCTGACCGGCAATGAGGTTCACGTCTGGCGTGCGACCCTGGCGCGGCCGGCGGCGCGCGTGGCTGAACTTTACGCGCTGCTGAGTAGCGAGGAGCGAAACCGGGCCGCGCGCTTCCGCTTCCGCAGAGATCAGGAACAGTTCATCGTCGCGCGGGGAGTTCTGCGCCAGTTGCTCGGCACCTACCTGGACAGGCCGCCGGCCGATTTGACCTTCGCTTACAGCGCGTACGGCAAGCCGGCTCTCGGCGGCGAGGCCGGGCCGCATCCTCTGCGGTTCAACCTGGCGCACTCACATGCGCTTGCGCTCTACGCCTTCGCCCTTGGTTTTGAAGTCGGCGTTGATCTCGAATACATCCGCGCAGACTTTGGAGGTGAGCGGATAGCCGAGCGCTTCTTTTCGGCCCGAGAGGTGACGACGCTGCTCACCATCGACGCCTCGTCGCAGACGGAGGCGTTCTTTAACTGTTGGACGCGCAAAGAGGCGTACATCAAGGCGCTGGGGGAAGGACTCTCACACCCACTAGACTCCTTCACAGTCTCCATGCGGCCCGGCGAACCGGCGGCGCTGCTCAGCGTCGAAGGCGGCGAAGGAGAGTTGACCCGCTGGTTGCTGAGGGAGTTGGACGCCGCCCCTGGCTACGCTGCGGCTCTCGTCGTGGAGCGTCGGGATTGGGAGCTGACCTGTTTCGAGTGGGCCTGACAGACCGCCCGCCGTCACCTCTAACTCTGAGTTAACGAAGGCTCTGACATCGAAGGCACGAGTTCCCGAGCGGGCTGTGTTGCAGGTATTGCATCCCCAGCTATAATCCGACCTTTAGCTCAGTTCTCCCACCCCGGGAATCATACTCTTGAAGCAAAATAAATACGGTGTTTGGCTCTTATTCAATGAACATCCTTTGAAGTGTAAGGTCTTCGTTCCGCATTCTATGCAAGGCCGCCGAGGCGGCGCCGGTAATCCTCGCCGTCAAGCAGGACTGTGCCGCACATCTCGTAGAGGCGACTTCTGAGGCGGACGCCGATGCGGTCTTCCAGGGTCTCGCCGGCCGGCACGAGGCGCTCGTCCGTGTAGTTGGTCGTAAAGATCGTCAACTTCCTCTCGTTGTAGCGCCGGCCGATGATGTGTGTCATCGTGTCGAGCACCCATTCGGTGGGCTTTGACACACCTAGTTCGTCGAGCACAAGCACCTCCGCGTCGAAGACGGGCGCGAGCACGCTCATCTCGGATGCGCGTGAGATGGGGTTGTAGCTGTCTTGAATCTCCTTCAAGAGCGAGCCGTATTCGTAGAATAGGCCAGCCACGCCCTTCTCCGAAAGCCCTCGGAGGATTGCGACCGCGAGGTGCGTCTTGCCGACGCCGACCGGCCCCGCGAAGAGTAGCCCACGTTCGACACCGGGGTATTCGCGCACGAGGCGGTACGCCTGTTTGAAGGCGAGCGCCTGCGAGACGTTATCCGCCGCGGGCCGATAGTTCGAGAGGGAGCATTGCTCGTGACGCCTCGGGATACGTGCTCCTTCAAAGAGCCGCCCGCGCAGATCGCTCAGGCGGCACTCACACCTGCGCGCCCCCTTCCCCGGAACTACCTGCATCCCGATTCCGAAACACAGGTCGCAGACAGGCTCTTCCTGTTTCAGTAGACTCCGCCCCTCTGATTCAATTCTGCCGAGGACGGGCTGGAGTTTGCCGGAAGCTACTCTCATATTCGTCGCCCCTTTAAGCTTCTCCAAGACAGCCGACGAGTAGCGTCTCGACCTTCGACAGCACGCGCGGGGCGTCCTCCGGAAGAAGCGTGCCTCCGGCCGAGACGCACATCCCGCCGAGCGTGACTTCGACCGGCTGCCCCTTTACCTCGAAGAGCGCGACGCATGCCTCCGCCAACTCGTTCACCTCTAACTCCGAGAGCGGCCGCGGTTCCGTTCGCATGTAAAAGCTGCCCACCTTCCCCGCTGTTTGCAGAGAGGCGTCCTTAACCACGCCGTTCCTGCGTAGCACGTCGTACGTCTCGCGCTGTGCAACCCGCGCTGCTTTCGGCAGGCCGCTTCGTTCCAGCCACTCGCGCGTGCGTTCGTGCTCGACCGCGGCCGCCCGTCTGGTCATCTGCTTCAGTAAGGGTTCCAGTTCGCCCCGCAGTCTTTCGAAAATTTTCTCCGACTGCGTGCCGTCCGCGCCGTTTTTTGGCGCGAGCGGATTTAGGTCTGTATCTAAACCTTCTGAAACAGCGAAGCTGTCCTTAAAGGGCGTGTCGCTCGGCGAAGTACGAGGGCGGCGTTCCGAAGTACGGGCGAAGGGTAAAATTTTTTCCGCCGGCCCTTCCCTCTTCGACGTGACCGAACTCGCCGCGCGGTTGAGGAAGATGCGTATGCCGACCCCGTTCTTGCCTGAGGCGTAGCCGATAATCCCCTGCGAGTGCATCCAACGCAGGGCCTTCCGCGCCGTCTCGCTCGAAACGCGCAGGTGGCCGCGGAGCTGCTCCCAGGCCGTGACCCACCTCCCTTCCCTCTCCTCACCGGCGAAGCGCAGGACGCGCGCCTCCTCGCGCAAAGCGGAGGGCGTCAGCAGGAGTCGCGTGTAGACTTTGCTCATCAGCGGCGTGACCGCGTCGGCCTCCGCCGAAGTGACCGCCTCGGCGACGTCGTCGTCGAGCATCTTAAAGTTTGTGTTGGCCTCCGTCCCTCGGAGCGTCGTCTTCCGCAGAAACCTCGGGGACGTGGCCGCCTGCGCGGCTGTCATCGTACTTCCCTTTCAAAAGCTAGGGCTTGACAGTTTCGAGGCGCGGTGTAAACTGTGAACCGAAATCGGGGTACACAAATCCCACCTCGCTGACAAGCGAGTTATCAACCAGCCCGGAGCGTTTCGGTCGCCAAACAGTCGCGCTCTAGGCAATGTCTCGGGGGCGCTTTCGGGCGCCCCCTGATTTTTTCGACGCTCACATACCTACAACATTTTCCCCGGCCTGTAAATTCCCCTGTAATATCGGTTGCAGGGGCTGCAATGATTCTTACAGGGGCTGCAATCTACGTTACAGGGGTGTCAAAAAATTACCCCTGCAATCTAGATTACAGGGGACTGTTGCGACACCCCTGCAATCCACATTGCAGGGGCTGCAACGCCAATTGCAGGGGTGTATACGTGACACCCCTGCAATGATTCTTACAGGGGCTGCAATCTGCGTTGCAGGGGTGTCGCGCTCTTTTTGGCCGAGATGAAAATTGTGCGTGACGTATAGACGCGCCGTATAGTAAGATGCTGCGCCCAGATCGGAAAGGGTGGTTCGACATGACCGGCGCACAGATCAAAGAGTTACGTAAAAGCCTAGGCTACACGCAGGCCAAGCTGGCCGAAGAGGTCGGCTTGACCCCGAACACCATCGCACGCTACGAGCGCGACGAGTTGAGGCCTTCGCCCCCAGTTTTGAAGCTTCTGAGGCTCCTTGAGCTGAGTAAAAACGGGAGGAAGGCCGCGTAAAGATGATTACGATCTCCATCGCCAACCAGAAGGGCGGGGTCGGCAAGAGCACGACCGCCGCCTCGGTCGCCGCGGAGTTCGCCCTACGCGGGTACGAGACGCTCCTCGTCGACGGCGACCCGCAGGCCAACGTCACTTCGCATTTTCTCGCGCCCGACCAGATCGGCACGTCCATCGCCGACGTACTGATCGAGTCCGAGCAGCGCGAGAAGCTGCCGCTGGAAGCGGCGATTGTGACGACGGAGATGGAGCACCTCGACATCGTCCCTTCGAAGCTGCGCTTCGCGAGGTTCGAGAAGGAGCCCGCGATTGCCATCAACCGCCTGCGTTCGAAACTCGCGCCCCTCTCCTCGACCTACGACTTCGTCATCATCGACACGCCGCCGACGCTCGGCCAAATCCTGACGACCCCTCTGCTCGCCTCTACGCACATGGTCGTGCCCGTGGCCGCCTCGCCGCTGGCACAGGACGGCCTGGACGACCTCATGAGCACCTTCGAGGAGGTCAGGAGCACCAACCCGGAGCTGATTCTTCTGGGGATGGTCTGCACCATGTTCGACGGCCGCACGGCCGTCTCGGCCGAGTCTTACAGGAGCCTCAAGGAGCGCTACGGCGCGCGCGTCTTCGAGACGATCATCCACCGCAACGTGAAGTTGGAGGAGTCGCCCGCGTTTCACCAGCCAGTGCAACTCTACGCGCCGAACTCGCGCGGGGCGCTGCTGTACTCCGAGCTGACCGACGAAATCCTCAAACGACTCGGCGCGCGGAAGACCAAGGGCAAGCTGAAACTGGCCGGTGAGGAGACACGCGTCTGATGGCGGAGCCCAAGGTCAAACCGGCGAAACGCGAGGCGGGGAAGAGTAAGTTCCGCCTGCCGGAGCGCGCCCCGCGCCCCGTTGAGGAGAACCCTCTGCGGGAGCTTCTGAAGGAGGCGAAGGCGCAAGAGGAAGCGGCGCTTGAGCCGAAGCGGGCGCCGCGCGACACCCCTGTAAAGAAGATTGCAGGGGTGCGTGTAAGCCTGAAAAAAGAGACGACTGCTACCCCTGCACAGGAGATTGCAGGGGTGTCGATCCGCGAAGAGTTGAAAGCCGTGGATCAGGAGCAGCCGATTACTTTCGCCGAATTCTCCCGGCGCTGGGCTCCGATTTTGCGCTCGGGGCAGATGGGTGTTTGCCGCGCGCTCTTCGAGATGACTTATGAGGCGGGGCTGGAGGAGTGCTTTACCTCTATGCCCCGCCTGGCGGAGGCCGCTGGGTTGAAGGAGCGTCAGTGCTACAACGTGGTCGGCCAGCTTGAACTCCTCGGCTTTATCGAGCGCCCCGAAATTTTCAACACCCCCACGCAGAAGGGCACCGTCTTCAAACTCAACCTCGAGCCGCGCCCCCCCTCCGACAGAGCCGAGCGCCGCTACCACATCGGCGGGGAAGGGAAGTCCTGACAGAGCCATCTGAACTGAAGAATTGCACTGGCAACAATGTGCGAAAGCTTGACACCCCTGCAATCCTTATTGCAGGGGTGTCAAGCTTTCGCACACCCCTGTAATAAGGATTGCAGGGGTGTGCCGTGACTTAGACTGGCATGACGCTTCGGGCAGGTTCCTCGCGGCGAGTCTTTAGAACTTCACTTTAATCACCTTCGACTGTTCTTTGCGCCGCTGGATTCTAGTCAGGATCGCTAAAATCGGCTCGCTCGCCTTGAGGAGTTCCTCTATCTCCTCGTCTCGTTAACGCGCCGCCGTAGCCGCTCGCGAGAGGCCCTTGTTTGCAGGTGTGGGGAGATAAGGTCAACGCGCGTCCGCTTCGCTGCATCGTCTGTAACGCCGAGCCGCACGGCTGTGACACGCGCGAGCTGCTCGGCCTCGAAGAGGTTTATATCGCCGGCTTCGAGCGCGCCGATCACGTCAGAAGGGAAATCCGGCAGGCGCAGATAGTGGTCGACGAAGCTTGCGAAGGAGATGCGCGAGAGTGTTTGTAACTCTTCAGAAATCTTACTCAATAGGGGAGAAAAGGAAGGGAAAGGAACGAAAGCAGGAAACGGCTATAGAATCATTAGATTACAAAGCAACAACGGGCTCTTCTGAATCTTCGCATATTTTGCTAAACGGGAACCGTTAGAAGGCCGCTCTTCAGATATTTTGCTGAACTGCGGCCGTCATAATGCCCCGTCTGATAAATTACCTCTCTGCATCAAGCCTATTAAATCCTAATCTTTCTCGGCACTTCCTGTCGTCGCAGCCTTCTTCTCTCGATCTGCATCAGGGCGACGCTCACTTGGTCAACTGCCGGCATGAGCTCGTTAACATCCTCGTCAGTTAACTCCTCCGGCTTCATCTCTCGTAAAGCGCGACCGATCCTGCGCAGCTCCTCGAAGAACAGATGACTTGAGTCAAGTGGGTCTGCCTCGAGCAGTTCGTCGGCTTTGTCTACAGCCACTACTTCCGTCTCTACCGGGTCAGGCTCGCGTAGCTCACCAAGTGCTTCCTTAACCCTCTGGCGCAGCCGTGTGCTCGGCTCTTGCTTTAGCAGATGGGCGTTTAGCAGCTTCCGAAGGTAGGCGCGAGCCTCGCCGTTGGTGCATCCGAGGCGCTTTGGGGTAAGGCGGGCGAGTTGGTGAGCCTCGAAGAGGTTAATCTCGCCCCTCTCGAGCGGCTCGCGCACGTCGCGCGGGAAGTCGAGGATAGGCAGGTATTGCCCCACGAAACTGCGGACGCCGATTGATGTTTCACGGGCGAGTACCGCCCGTAGGGTGGAGTCTACTCGGAGTAAGTGCTCGCGGGCGAAACGTGCAGGGCGCCCGCGTTTGGTCTCCGTTGGCTGGCGCATGTACAGCCCCCTGACGGCTTGGAGCATGCGGAGTAAATTCTTCTGTGACTGAGGAATAATCTCCGGCAGGGAAGAGCGCAGGGAATCGAGCACGTTATTGACAGCGGCGGCTGAGGCAAGGGAGTCTACGCGGCGGGTGCGACGTTTGGAGAGAGTCAAAGCTTAGAGCCTTCTTAATCGGAGCTGTTTGCAAGACACGCCGACGTGAAACATCAGGTGTGGAGCTTATTTACCATAAAATGGAAATAAATGTCCTTTCAATCTTCTTGGATTCACAAACGCGTCAGTTGTGAACCCTTCGTGTTAGAGTAGATATATGAATGAGAAAGCTCGGGAAGTGGCCCTTGTGCCCGCTCAGTCTAATTTGGAGGTAGCCCTGCGCAGTGCTGTGTCGCTCTGGGCCTCAGCCACGACTTCTGAGAGTGGGCGCCGCGCTGACCTGCTACGGGACAAGCAGAGGATCATCCGCTCCTTCTTCAAGTACACGGGTAAGCTTCCGTCAGAGATCGAGTCCGCTGACGTGCAAAGCTGGCTCAAAGCTTTAGAAGAGCAGGGAATCAGCGCCGGCACCTGCTACCAGCACGCCTGCCTTCTCTCCTCCTTCTACTCTTGGGCGATGCGTGACCCGGAGATCGGTCAGCACGTCCGCAGAAACCCGGCTCGGCTAGCGCGGCCGAAGGCGCCGAAACCTTATCAAACCGAGAGCGTTAAGGCGCTGTCGGACGAAGAGGTCGCCGCGCTAGTGGCGGCGGTCAAGGGGCGGGCGCAGGGGGGCGACGTTGTCGGGAAGCGCGACTACGCGCTGCTGCTCCTATACCTGGCGACGGGACTTAGGAGACAGGAGGCCATCGGGCTGCGGGGCAAGGACGTGCATTTGGGCGGGACGCTCGTGCTGGAGTACCGTGCGAAGGGCGGCGACTACCGAGGCAGGGAGGTGCGTGAGCCGCAGGTGAAGGAGGCTCTGCTCGACTACCTGACGGCTTCGGGCAGACTCTACGCCCTCAAGACCGACGCGCCGCTGTGGACGAGGCACGACCGCGCGGGCAGGCCCGGCGAGGCGCTCACGTCGCACTGCTTCGTCAAGAACCTGAAGAAGTACGCGCGCGAGGCGGGCGTCGAGGGCTTTCACCTCCACCGCACGCGCCACACCTTCGCGCGCATCGTGTCGGAGGTGACGGGAGACATTACCGCCACGCAGAACGCGCTCGACCACCAGAACAGATCGACCACCCGCGTCTACGTGCAGCGCATTGCTGTCAAGAAGGACTTGTATAGTAACGAAGTCTCTAAACGGTGGGGTGACTGACGGGCAAGTACCACATCGCCCTGTGCTAGCCCCTCTGCCCAAAGCTATACCCCAAGAAACCCGTCGCAACTCGCACCTCAGAGCCTCACCTGCGGGCTCTCTAGTATAAAGCCATTTTACAAGCCTCCCGCGGAGCGCGTACCATGTAGATAAGGTTGGCCGCCGCCTCAGCCGCGCCGCGGGCACGTCCGAACCTCAACCACGGTTATGAACATTAAAATCCTCTTTGTTGAAGACGACGACCGTCTGCGGGAAGTACTCCTGGAGGCGGCGGCGATAGAGGATTATGACGCGCAGGGCGTGGCTACCGCCGAGGCCGCCGTCGAGCGGCTGCGTGACGAGCCCTTCGACATCCTGGTCACCGACGTGGCCCTGCCTGGGATGTCCGGGCTCGACCTCCTGCGCCACTGCCCGCGCCTGCGGCCGGGCATCCTTCTCATCGTCATCACCGCCCACGGTACGGTCGATACGGCCGTCGAGGCGATGAAGAGGGGCGCGGCGGACTTCATCACGAAGCCTTTCGCGCTGGACGGGCTGCTCGGGACGATTCGCGTCGCCGCCGAGCGCGCGGCGCGGACTCGCGCCGTCATGCAAGGCGGCGAAGGCTTAGGCCCCGCCGGTAATCTTATCGCCGCCGCGCCCGCCATGCGGAAGCTGCTCGAAAACGTTCGCGCCGTCGCGCCGTTCCAGACGACCGTGCTGGTGACCGGCGAGACCGGGACGGGCAAAGAGATGGTCGCGCGCGCCCTACACCAGCTCAGCCCGCGCAGGGAGAAAGCGCTGGTGGCGCTCAACTGCGCGGCGGTGCCCGAGCAGTTGCTTGAGGACGAGCTTTTCGGCCACGTGAAGGGCGCCTTCACGGGCGCGCAGAGCGCGCGCGAGGGGCGCTTCGAGCAGGCCGACGGCGGCACGCTCTTCCTCGACGAGATCGGAGACATGGGACTGCCCCTCCAGTCCAAGCTGCTACGCGTCTTGCAGGAGCGTGAGTTCGAGAAGCTCGGGTCGTCGCGTACCGTCAAGGTTGACGTGCGCGTGGTGGCCGCGACGAGCGCCGACCTCCAGAGGCGGATTGACGAGGGGGCCTTCCGCCCTGACCTCTATTACCGACTCAACGTCGTGAACCTGCGCCTTCCGCCGCTGCGCGAGCGGCGCGAGGACATCCGTCCCCTCGCGGAGCACCTGCTGGCGAAGTTCTGCGCTTCGACTGGTCTGCCCTCCAAGACCATATCTGATGACGCTTGGGGGGCGCTCGTCAGCTACCGCTGGCCGGGCAACGTGCGCCAACTTCAAAACGCCGTCGAGCGCGCCGCGACGCTGACCGGGGCCGTCACCGAAATCCGCCTGCAAGACCTCCCGGAGGAGGTGCGCGAGGCGGTACCCGCGCCCGCCCCGCCGGCCCCCGCCCCGAAAGCAGGACAGCCGCCGGGCAGCCCCGACGACCGTGTAAACTTCGACGCCGTCGTCACGAAGGTTGAGCGCGACCTGCTGTTGCAGGCCCTGTCCAGGACGGGCGGCAACAAGATGCGCGCCGCGCAACTGCTCGGCATGAAGCGCACGACCTTCGTCGAGAAGTTGAAGCGCCTCGGAATCGAGTGGGAGAAGGAGTCAACCGGTACCGAAAGCGAGTGACGGGCCGCGCCCGCGGCGTCAAAACTTTGACACCGTGTAAAAAAGGGGCGTCGAATTTCCGATGACGACCCGCCCGGCGGCCGCCACGGAGGAGTAAGCCTGACGCCCGGCCAAGTCCGAAAAACCATGTAAACGGAAGCTTCTGCTTCAATCCGCCGCCCTCTGCACGCCGCCGCCCTCACGCTCTCCAGACATTGCACGGGATTTGCACATACGTTCACGGCCTCACGCTCACGTAGGCCCAGGCACTCCCAATCGTGCATAAGAGGACAACCGATGAAACCCGGATATTCCCCCTTGCTGATTAGTCTGCTCTGTCTCGTGCTCTCAGTCCCGTGCGTGGTGATTTCACGCCCGGCGCGGGCCAAAGACCTCGCTCCCGTCTCCGACTTCGAGCGCGACGACGCCCCGGCCTTAAAAATATCTCCCGACCTGCGCCCGGCCCCGGCCGCGGGCTTGCGGGCGGTAACAGAGCCCGCTGCCGAATCCGTGCGCGCCATCATCCAGACCGAGGGCCGGCTCGACGCTCAGTTCGAAGGGCTCATAGCCGCGCGGGGCGGGCGTGTGCTAAGCCGCTTCAGCAATTTCAAGGCTGTGGCCGTCGAACTGCCCGCCGGCGCGTTGACCGCGTTGGCCGAACTGCCCGAGGTCAGGTATATATCGAAGGACAGGCCGACACGCATGCTCGGCCACGTGTCTCTGACGACGGGCGCGGACGCGGTGCGCACGCAAACCGCCTCCGGCGGCAGTTACACGCTCGACGGCACGGGCGTTGGCATCGCCGTCCTCGACTCCGGCGTCTCACACGCGCACGACTCCTTTGACGACCAGAGCGGTAACACCCGCGTCGTCGCCGACGTTGACTTCACGGGCTCAAGCGCCTCGCCGGGCGATCCCTTCGGGCACGGCACGCACGTCGCGGCGCTCGCCGCCGGGAACGGCTCGGTCGCGGGCGGCGCTTACACCGGCGTCGCCCCGAACGCGAACGTCATCAACCTGCGCGTGCTCGACGCCGACGGCGTGGGCACGACCGCCGACCTCCTCGACGCGCTCGAATGGGTGATGGACAACCGCGCGACCTATAACGTGCGCGTCGTCAACATCAGCCTCGGGGCTGCCGCGGTGGACTCCTACCGTAACGACCCGCTCTGCCTCGCCGTGCGCTCGCTCGTGGACGCAGGCGTCGTCGTCGTCGCCGCCGCGGGCAATGCGGGGAAGGACGCCGACGGGCAGAAGGTCTACGGCCTCATCCACTCGCCCGGCATCGAGCCCTCGGCGATCACGGTCGGGGCGTCGAACACCTTCGACACCGACTCGCGCTCGGACGACTCCGTCACGACCTACAGCTCGCGCGGCCCGACGCGCTCCTACTGGACGGACTCTTCGGGCGGCGTCCACCACGACAACATCGTCAAGCCCGACCTCGTCGCGCCCGGCAACAAGCTCGTCTCCGCCGAAGCTGCGGGCAACGCCCTCGTCACCGCCCACCCCGAACTGGAGGCCTACGCCGACGGCAACGCCGACCACGCGATGATGAGGCTGAGCGGTACCTCGATGGCGACGCCGCTCGTCAGCGGCGCGGCAGCCCTGCTCCTCCAGGCCAACCCGTCCCTGACGCCGAACATGGTGAAGACGCTTCTCATGTACACGGCGCAGCCGCTCGCCGGATACAACATGTTCGAGCAGGGCGCCGGCGAGCTGAACATCGAAGGGGCCGTGCGCATCGCCGCGCTCACGCGCACAGACTGTTCGAGCGGTCTCGCGCTCGGCGACCCGCTGCTGACGGGCGCGACGCCGACGCACTCGACGACCATCGCGGGCTTCCAGTTCCCCTGGGCGGGCGGGGCCGTCGCGGGGCACACGTACGTGAGCGGCGCGGAGCTGATCACGAAGTATCAGAAGGTCTACGACCTCGGCACGATGCTCGGCGACGGCATCCTCGCTTCCGACGCGATACTCGCCAGCGACGCGACCATGTACACCGACGCCATACTGGCCTCCGACTCGATATGGACGAGCGACGGCGAGCCGCTCGGCGGCGGCGACTTCTTCCTCGGCACCGCGATCCTCGCTAGCGACGCGATACTCGCTTCGGACGGCATACTCGGCGGCGACGGGATACTCGCCAGCGACGCGATACTTGCCAGCGACGCGACGATGACGACCGACGCGCTCGCGGGGGGCGACTGAGGTCTGGTCGGCAACTGGGACTGTTTGAAAAGGAGTGTGCGGAGGCGGTGGGTAGCTTAATGGGCGAACTGGGCGGTGTGAAGGCGGGCGCTAGGATGTCGCGCGCACGGACAGGGTTCATGGCACTGACCGGAGTCGTGGGCACGTTCGCGTGTCTCTTCTCCGTGTGGGGACTGCGCTGGCACCAGCTCGACTTGAGCTTCGCCGCCATCGCCCTCGTCACGCTCGGCGTGGGCGCGCGTGCCATCGTCAAGATTCCGCGCGTCAAGGGCGAGGTGACCGCGACGGACACCTTCGTCTTCCTGACGATGCTGCTCTACGACGGCGAGGCGGCCATCCTCCTCGCCGTCGTGGAGGCGCTCTTCTCCTCGATGCGCATCGCGAAGACGCGGCTCACGGTCTTCTTCAACGTGGGGCTGATCGGCTGTTCGACCTTCGCCGCCGTCTGGGTCGGGCGCGCGCTCTTCGGCCACATCACGGACGCCGCCGCGGGCGAGTTCAAGGCCCGGAGCATCGGCCTGCTCTGCGCGCTGGCGCTGACGCATTACGCGACGAACTCCGTGCTGGCGGCCACGCGCGAGGCGCTCAGGGATTCGAAGTCCGTCTGGCGCACGTGGCGCGAGTCGTACCTGTGGATTTCGACCACGACCGTCGCGTCGGCCGCGGCCGCGACGATTGCCGCGAGGCTCATCAGCGCGACGGGCATCTACTCCGTCATCCTCATCCTGCCCATCGTCGCGGTCGTCGTCTTCGCCTACAAGACCTACCTCAAGAACGTCGAAGCGGCCGCGGCGCAGGCCGAGCAGGCGCGCATGTACGTCAAAGAGCTTTCGCGCTACGTCGAGGAGCAGGAGCGCATCCGGGTGCAGTTCTCGCAGGTCGAGAAGCTCTCGGCCGTCGGCTCGTTGGCGTCGGGGGTCGCGCACGACTTCAACAACTGTCTCGCCGTCATCCGCGGGCGCGCGGAGCTGATGCTCAAATGCACGGCCGATCCGAAGATGCGGCGCGGGCTTGAGCTGATCGTGCAGTCGGCGCACGACGGCGCGAAGACGGTCAAGCGCATCCAGGACTTCGCCCGCCAGCGGCAGGATCGTGATTTCGAGACCGTCTCGGTGGATCAACTCCTTTTCGACGTGAGCGAGATCACACGGCCGCGCTGGAAGGACGAGGCCGAGGCGGCGGGCACGCAGATCGACTTCGCCGTCTCGAACCGCTCGGGCGCGCACGTGCTCGGCGACGCCTCGGAACTGCGCGACATCCTCGTCAACATGATCTTCAACGCGGTGGACGCGATGTCGGGCGGCGGGCGGCTCACGCTCTCGGCCGCGCAGCGCGACGAGAAAGTGTTCGTCACGGTCGAAGACACGGGCTGCGGCATGAGCCCGGAGGTGCGCGCGCGCGTCTTCGACCCGTTCTTCACGACGAAGGGCGTGAGGGGCATGGGCCTGGGCCTCTCGGTCAGTTACGGCGTCATACGCCGCCACGGCGGGACGATCAAGGTCGAGTCCGAGGTCGGCCGCGGCTCGACCTTCCGCGTCGTCCTCCCGCTCGTGGGCTGCGCCGTGCTCTCGCCCGACGGGGAGGCGCAGGCGGGCGCGCCAGGCGCCCCGACTCAGCAGAAGGGCAGGACGACCAAGATGCTCGTGGTGGACGACGAAGAGCCTGTGCGCGAGCTGCTGTGCGACATCCTCGAAGACGAGGGCGTCGAGGTCACGCTGGCCGCGAGCGGCGCGGAGGCGCTGGCCCGGTTCGAACAGGGCAAGTTCGACGCGGTGCTGACCGACATCGGGATGCCCGAGATGAACGGCTGGGAGCTGTTGCGTCGCGTGAGCGAGCGCGACGAGCAGGTGGCGCTCGCGGTCATCACCGGCTGGGGCGAACTCGTCAGCACGCACGAGGAGAAGGCCGCGCGCGTCGAGTGGGTGCTGACGAAGCCGTTCTCGATGTCGCAAATCTGCGAGATCGCCCAGGAGATTACGAACCGCAAGCAGAGCCGCGAGGGCGACCGGCGGGTGACGCTCGTCGCCTAGCGCCCTGCGCGCACGCTCGGTAGTGAAGCGCCGCCACCCGACGTCGGGTGGCGGCGCTTCTTCTTCTCATCCGCGCTGTCGGAAAACTGACACGGGGGCCGCGGCCGTCAACTTTCAGACACGCGGCGGGCGCGCAGACCTCAAGAAAGCGGCGGTAAATATGCGCGCGTGCAGTCGCCGCGGCGAGGAACGGTTTTCGCAATGCCGGGGTTCGGGTTTGCTAAAGGAGAGATTCCCGATGCCCCTCAAGACTATGACTGCGGCGAGCGCAGCCTTCCTTTTCTTGCTCACATTCGCCGGGCGCGTCGCACGCGCGGCGGACTGCGATACAGAGCGCGCGATTCGTGCAGGGGACGTGCGGAGGGCGGAGAAGGTTCTGGCGGGGCTCCGACTCTTGCACGAAGCGGCGGGCGCGGGCGACGCCGGCGCATACCGCAAACTCACCTCGAAGCTGTACCCCGACCTTTTCATCAAGGTCGCCGAGGTGCGCGACTGCGACTTGAGCACAGACCTCTCCACGGCGGTCTTCTTAGCCGAGAAGCTCGGACGCACCTGGGCCGCCGCGGGTGAGGAGGCGGCCGACTGCCTTGGCGAAAGGCCGGACATCTACCGGCCACTCTGCCTCGACCTGCGGGGCGGTACCGCGCGTCAACTGCTGCTCGCAAAGTCGCGCCTGCACGCGCGTTGGGCCGAGGCGCTGTTAAGAAACAACAGGGGCGAGGCCGGCGCCGAGACGGCGCGCACGCTCGCCGAGGCGGAGGCGGCGCGCGAGAACGACCTCCTGATTGCCGCGCGCGTGTTGGAGACGCTGAAGGCCGTCGAAAGGCGCTTCCCGCTTTCGACGGCGGACGCAGACCGCGGGCAACGGTTCGAAGCTTTAACGGCCGCCGTTGACCGGCCGAGCGTCGAGATTGCCGACGCACTGCGCGCGGCCGAAGCCCTCCTGGCCTGGATGCCGCGCAGCCCCACCTTCTACCAACTGTCCAACGCGCTCCTCGGATACGCGGACGGGCTGTCGTGGTACGGGAAGGTGCGGCAGTCGAAGAAGCTTGTGGTTTCCGCGAACAGTTTCGCGCCCGGCCCGCTGAAGGAGTTGGGACTCAACGTCGAACAAGCCGGCGCCGCCGTCGAGGCTAACCGTCAGTCGGCCGTCAGGTACACGCGCCTCGCGGAACAATCCTTGACGAAGGCGGCGCGCTGAGGGCCGCCTTCAGACGGCCGGAGATAGTTGAGGTCATATGACAGCCGGTTCACACGCGCTTCTTCAGCAATCGGTCAGCCTCACGCCCGTCGTTGACTCTGACTTCGGCGGGTGTGCCGACGGCCGTATTCTCATCGTGGACGACGACGCGGCGCTGCGCGACGTGTACGCCGAGTGCCTCGGCGCACGTTACTCGTGCGTGACGGCGGCCGACGCGCGCGAGGCCCTGCGCCGCCTCGCGGCCGAGCCCTTCGCACTCGTCATCTCCGACGTGAACATGCCGGGGCTGAGCGGCGTCGAGCTGCTGCGTAAAATCAGGGAGCACTTTCAGGCCGTCGCCGTCATCATGGTCTCGGGGATCGACCGCACGCAGCGCGTCCTCGACACCATGCGCCTCGGCGCCTCCGACTACCTGCTGAAGCCCTGCGACCTGGGTGTGCTCGAACTCTCGGTCGAGCGCGCCCTGGAGCGGCGGGCGCTGTTGAGGGACGCTCGACGCTACAAACACGACCTGGAGCGGCGCAACGCGGAGTTGGCGCACCAGCAGGCGGAGTTGAAGAGGCTACAGGCGCAGATAGTACATAACGAGAAGATGGTGAGCCTGGGCCAGCTCGCCGCGGGCGTGGCGCACGAGCTGAACAACCCGGCCGGATTCATCTACGGGAACATGGAGGTGCTGCGCGAGTGCGCCGCGGGGCTCGAACGCCTGCTCGGCTTCTACGACGGGGCGGCGCTGCCGGCGGCGGTCGCCGACGGGGCCGCGCTTCTCAAACGGGAGATCGATTACGAGAACACGCTCGCCGACCTGCACACGGTCATTGAAGACTGTACGAGCGGGGCGGAGCGCATCCGCGACGTGGTGCAGAACCTGCGGACGTTCTCGCGCCTCGACGAGGCCGAGTTCAAGAAGGTGGACATCCACGAGGGGCTCGACTCGACCATCCGCCTGCTCTCGCGCTACTACGCCTCCGGCCGCATCACGCTCCGGCGCGACTACGGCGCGTTGCCGCCCGTGGACTGTTTCGCCGGCCAGCTCAACCAGATGTGGATGAATCTGCTCGCCAACGCGGCGCAGGCCGTCGCGGGCGGGGGCGAGGTGCGCGTCTCCACGCGGCTCTGCGGGGGCGAGGTGCGCGTCTCCGTGCGCGACACCGGCCCCGGCATCTCCGCCGAACACCTCGACCGAATCTTCGAGCCCTTCTTTACCACCAAGCCGGTCGGCGAGGGCACGGGGCTCGGGCTCTCCATCACCTACGGGATCGTCGAGCGGCACGGCGGCACGATCAGCGTCGAGAGCTGCCCCGGCACCGGCACCACCTTCACGGTGGTACTCCCGGTCAACGCGGAGGCGCGGCGCGGGCACTCGGGCGGCCGTGACGGCCTTTAACATTCCGGGAACGGCACAAGGGGGACTCTCCGTCGCATGTCACACAAGATCATGATCGTGGACGACGAGCCGGCTAATCTGCGCCTGCTCGAACGACTCTTCCGCCGCGACTATCACGTCGTCAGCGCCGGTTCCGGCGAGGAGGCGCTCCGCCTCCTCGAACAGCACGAAGTGGCGCTCCTCATCACCGACCAGCGGATGCCCGGCATGACCGGCATCGAGCTGCTGAAGCTCATGGCGCCGCTCCGGCCACACACGGTGCGCATCATCCTCACCGGCTACACCGACATCACCTCCCTGGTCGAGGCGATCAACTGCGGGCAGGTCTACAAGTACGTCACAAAGCCCTGGAGTAACGACGACCTGCGCCTGACCGTCGGCCGCGCGCTCGAACATTACGAGACCGGCCGCGCGCGCCACGAGTTGGCGCAGGCCAACCAGCGGCTCGTCAACCGCATGAAGGAGATGACGCGGGGCTTCCTGCGCGCCATCTCCGACGCGCTGGAGGCCAAGGACGACCACCTCCACGGCCACGCGCGGCGCGTGCGCGGCTACGCGGGCGCCGTCGGGCGCCTGCTGGGGCTCGGCGAAGAGGCGCTCGAACAGCTCTCGGTCGCGGCCTTCCTCCACGACATCGGCAAAATCGGCACGCCCGACAGCATCCTCCTCAAGCCGGGCCCGCTCTCGCCCGAGGAGTCCGCCGAGATGCGCCGGCACGCGCGGCGGGGCGCGCGCATGCTGACCGGCATCGTCGGGCTCGAAGACGCGGCCGACGCCGTGCTCCACCACCACGAGCACTTCGACGGCACGGGCTACCCCGACGGCCTCCGCGGCGAGCAGATACCGCTCCCCTCCCGCATCATCCTCGTCGCCGACGCTTACGACGCCATGACCAGCCCGCGCCCCTTCCGCGAGGCGCTCTCGCACGGGGTGGCGGTCGCGCGGCTGGAGGAGGGCGCGGGCACGAGGTTCGACCCCAAGGTCGTGCGCGCCTTCGTCGAGTTCGAGCCTCTGGCGCGCATCCGTCGCGCCGTCGCGGCGGCCCCCTCGTCAGACGCGCGCGCGGGCTTCGACGCCTCGGGTTTGAGCTTCGACGAGTTGCGCGAAAGGGTTTCGGCAGATCCGCTGCTCGCCGCGCGAGCCCTCCGTGCGGCCAACGCGGCGGGCGGTCTCCGCACGGCGAGCCTCGCGGCCGCCTGCACGGCGCTCGGCCCTGTGAGTCTGTGCAAAGCCGTCTCGGGCGAGAACACCTGGGGGGAGTGCGAGCCCCTTTCGGAGGAGTCGTGGGAGCACTCGCTGCGCGCGGCCGAGGCCGCACGGCTCATCGCCGAGCAGACCGGCATCCTCGACCCGGAGGACGCCTACACGCTCGGCCTGCTGCACGACGTGGGGCAGGTGCTCCTCGCCTCGCTTTTCCCCGCGACCGCCGCCGTGCTGTCGGGACTCGACGCGGAAGAGCGCGCCGGATACGAGTCGGCCTCCTACGGCGTAGACCACGCGCAGGTCGGGCAGTGGGCGCTGGAAGCATGCGGGGTGCCGCGCCGGCTCGCCGCGGCCGTGCAGACGCACCACGACGTTGACGGCGCGAACGACCCGGCGGCGCTGCTCCTACACGTGGCCGACGTGATCGCGCACGCCGACGACCCCTACAAGGTCGCCGCGCTCGACTCCATCTCCACCGAGCGCCTCTACATGCTCCGCCTCAGCCGCCACGACCTCTTCCGCGTTCACGCCCTGACCGGCGACTCACTGGAGCGCAGGCTGAACCCGGTCATCTGAGCGCCAGCCGCCCGCAGCGCACGTCCCCGGCCGCAACACGACCCGGGGCAGCAGAGCCCGACGCCTGCCTCGCCTCGGCCCTTGCACTCGCTGGACGCTAACGTCCCGTCCTATCACCCGAACCCGTCCGCCGGCGACGCGGAACAGAAGCTCACGCTCTTCTATAACCTGCCGCTGAAGTTCGGCGCCGAGAACGAAGTGGGCTCGCTCTTGCAGGTGATAGTCGAGAGCGTCGTCGAGGCGGTCCCGGCGGCGCGGCGCGGGGCGCTTCTGATGGAAGACAGGGCGACGGGGCGTCTCGCCATGAGGGCCTACGCGCCGCGAGGGGCCGGCGCCGCGAGCAAAACCCTGGCGAGGCAAGCCATCAACCAGTCGAGGGCGTTCGTCTGGCCGCTGGTGGGCCTGGACGCCGGGCCCGACGTGGAAACCGAAGGGGACGCGGCCGAGAGCATTGCCGAGTACAAAATCTCCGCCGCCATGTACGCGCCGCTGCTGTGGAGAGGGACGCCGCTCGGCGCGCTGTGTGTAGACACCGGCGACCCGGGCGCCTCATTCCGCGATGAGGATTTACAGCTCTTGCAGGCGATAGCGCACCACGGGGCGATGGCGCTCTCGAACCTGCTCATGAAGGAGGAGCAGTGGCGTGTGGCCGAGGTGCAGAACCGCCTGCTGAAGCTCATCTCACCGCAGATCTCCGAGCGCCTGATGCAGTACCAGGGGCGCCTCAAGCTCGGCGGGGATTTCTGTAACGTCACCATCCTCGTCTCGGACATTCGGGGTTTCACGAACCTGTCGAAGACGATGAGCCCCGACGAGGTGACCGAGATGCTTGAAGACTACTACCACCGGCTCGTCCCGCTCGTCTTCAAGTACAACGGCACCGTGGATAAGTTCATCGGGGACGCCATCTTGGCCGTCTACGGCAGCCCCGGCCAGGATAAACGTCAGCACCTGCACGCCGTGCTGACGGCCGTCGAGATGCAGGCGGCCATGAGCGAGGTCAACGCGAGACGCTCCAGTCACGGGAAGCGCGTCGGCAGACTCGGCATCGGCATCCACTGCGGCGAGGTTATTCACGGGCTGATCGGCTCGGCGGAGCGCATGGAGTTCACGGTCATAGGTGACGCGGTGAACCGCGCCTCCCGCTACTGCGATGGCGCGGACGGCGGCGAGATTCTGATCAGCCCGCAAGTCTTCTCGCAGGTCTGGGACGTGGTCGAGACGGTAGAAAGGCGGATCGCCACGAAGCACGAGGGCAAACTCCTCGCCCATAGCGTCAGCGGCGTCAAACGCGATAAGCTTTGAGACCCGCCGCCCGCGCCCGGGTCAACCTGGGCATTGACATAACGGCCCGCTTTTCTGATTATTCTCCTCACGCGCGGGTGACTTTGTCGGCGCCGCTCGTCTGACAAAGGGATGCGGGTAACTCCGCGTTACCGCCGCTTGAGGCTGCCTGGATCGGACTCCGCATCCGGGCGCGATCCGATTCGTTTGCGCGGGTCTCCGGCGATGCCTTACGGGGCCTTGAAGTCCCTCGGGCTTTAGGCCTCGGCCGCGGCTCAGGCGCGAACCTCATCACCCTCCGCCCGTTTAGGACGGCGTGAGCAAGGTTATCATGTCCACTCACACGCTCAATCACTTGCCCACTCTAGCAGAGCGCCCGGACTCGCACAGCCTCGACCTCATGTTCATTCTAGACACCGTCTGCGGCGGGCAGACGTTCCAGAGTCGGTGCAAATTCATCAGGAACGTCATCCGGCTCGTCGAGAAGGAGACTTTCGCTGAAGAGCATCTGCGCGTAGGCGTGATCCCGTACGGCCCGCACATGCACGACCGCATCCCAGCCGCCAGGCTGAGCGGGAAAGTTAACTCCGCCGTGCGATTCATGAAAAGCCAGACGGCACACCCCGGCGGCACGTTCGAGGCGGCATACGAGGAGGCGCTTTACGCCCTCTACAACGTGGACTGGGGGCCGACCACGCACCGCGTCCTCGTGACAGTCGGCCACCGCCCGCCTTACCCGTACAATCCGTGGTCGCGGTCGGCCGGCGACCCACTCGACTGCCCAAACCAGCAATTCTGCGAGAGGAATTTGGACTGGCGGCTTTTGCTGCCGCCGCTACGGAGCTTCCTTAGGCTGCACTCAATCGTCGTCGCTTGCCCGAGTACCTGGGGCGGCGACAGCGTCCTGACCTACACGGACGAATACGCGGACTATTGCTGGAGAGAGATCGGCTACACGAGCCTCCTGAATTTCGACTCGACAATCCCGGGTGGAGTCGTCCGACTCATTCGAGAACTCGTTTGAACCGAAGGCGGCTCACCTCGCCCTCATGGCCCGCGGCGGGCCGGCCCACAGGCCAAGGGCCAACGCTTGCTGGAGGAAGAGATGGCTAACGCTATTAAGATCGGAATCTGGGGCGGCGGCGGAAGCGGTAAGACGACCTTCCTCGCCGCCCTGCGCATTGCCCTTCTGAAATACGCCAAGAGCACCGGCACGTCCTGGAGCATCAACGGCCTCGACGAGATCAGCCCGAGGTCGTCTCTCTTCCTCGAAGAGAATACTCGCCACCTCCAGCGCCTGGTCTTCCCCCCTGCTACGCTGGGTGCTCCTGCCACTTACACTTACGAGGTGAACGGGAGTTACCCCTCTGATAAAGTCTTGGAGAAGGCGTGGAACTGGCTCACGAAGTCGGGGCACGTCCAATTCAACCTGGACGTATTTGATTACCCCGGCGGCTATCTGATAACGAGGGATGCGAACGACAGCCTGTGGGAGTACCTCGCCGGGTGCGACGGGCTCATCTACCTGTTCGACCCCGACCCGAAGAAGGAGGAGAATGCGAACGAAAGCAACTTCGCCTACCTCCAGCGCTCGCTCGACATGATGCGGCGCGTCTTCGAGCGGAACGGTGGACGCGCGCTTGAGAGGGGGCAGCTGCCCCAGCACCTCGCCTTCTGCATCACGAAGTACGACGATGTGGGCATTTTCAAGGAGCTGGAGGACAGGGACTTGATCGCCCTGGACGGGAGTGATGAGAGCCTCCCGCCCTTCATCAGCGACCCCGAAGGCGCCTTCGAGTTCATCGCCGACGAGTTGACGGTTCAGACCATCCGAGCATACTTCCACAAAGAGCGCATCAAGTACTTCGGCACCACGAGCGTCGGCTTTTACGTGGACAAGCAAACCGGCAAGGTGGACATGAAGCGTTTCAGCAACATTAAAGTCGTGCAGGAAGAGTACGTGGGCGAGCAGGGGCAGCCGGCACAGCGGGAGATAAAATCCATCAAGAGTAAGATCAACCCCATCGGCGTGATCGAGCCGGTGCTCTGGCTCCACCGTTCATTGTCGGCGCAGCCTTGAGACGGAGTGGTCTAGCCTCGGGCGAAAGGTGGGAAGCGACTTGGAAAGCCTCGGCCAAGTAGCCGTCAAATCCAAAGAGCAGGGCGACGCGGCCGATTACCGTGTCCTCGCACGGAGCGAGGGGCCGCTAACGGCGGCCGACTTCGAGACGTGTTTCGAGGAGCTGAACGTGGGCGAGATCAAGGGACTCAGCCCCGGCGCGCAGCCTCCCGACGAGGCTGCGGCCGGCGGGCGGGCGCCCTGGATGACCGTCGGCCCTTTCAACGCCGACGGGAGGCAATACGTCGCCGTCATCCGCCAGAACTGGACGAGCCGGCACGACATGCGGGGGAGGCCCGCCGCCGCCCAGTTCTGCCTGTGCCTGCCTTACGACGTGCTGGCCGCGCAGGGGCCGAGCTACGCGAGCCTCAACGCGAACTTCCCGCCACAACAATTCTTTCTCCGCGAGCCGAAGGGGCCGCTGGACGCCCCCGAAATCTCCTCCGGGTCACTCGCCGAAGGAGCGCAGGAGATTCTGCGTCAGATAGACGAATTCGGTTTCGACTTCTGCGCCTTCGTCGCCTCGATGATCCTCGCCTCCCCGGTTGCCATCGTGGGCGGGAACGCGCTGAGCGTGGAGGCGAGGCTGTCGTTCTTCGACTCGGTCGCCAGCCTCCTCCCTTACGGCCTGCACGCGGAGCTGGGTGTCAGCACGTGGATAAACAGCAACAGCGTCGGCAAAATTCACCTCGCGTTTACCGACTACGTGCTCCCGAACCAGAAGCGCGTCGTCTGGCGTGAGGCCGCGCCCAAGGAGCTGGAGCCGAACCAGCTGGCCTGCGAATACCACAAGCTGCTGCACAGGCTCTGGGGCGATCCGCAGGCGGACAGGGGGCAGATTATCGGCGACCTCGCACTCAAGCGCACGCCCTACACCTTCGGCGACGGGCGGGGCGTCGTCAACGCGCTGCGGGAAGTGAACTGGGAGAAGATCGTCTATGAAGACGTGAAGGGCAAGCGGGGGAAGAAAGAGGAGGTGCGCGAACTGCTGAGGGCTCGGCGGGGGCAGAGGCTCTCGTCCGATCAGCAGAACGACCTGCTTCTTTTCCTGCTTGCCCAGCGGCCGTTGGAGCTGGAGGACGTGGAGTTACTACGGGAGAGATGGGACGAGTCCCTCTGGGTTCCGACCTGCGAGCTGGTCAGCAAGGAGCTACAGTACCCGGTCTTTCAGGAGGAGATTCTCTGGGCCTTGTGCAGCGTGGCGGCGGAGAAGAAATGGCTCGAAAAATTCCTCGAAGCCCTGCTCAAGCCGAACGCCCTGAAATCTCTGACCCCGACGCTGAAGCTATTCTACCAGGCGATCAACGAGTTCGATTATGACCAGGCCAGAGTCAGGTACCTCATCCGGCGTGACCCCAGACTCTTTTACGCACTACTGTTCATGGTCGGCGGGGAGCACGAGACCCACCCCGAGCTCGAAGAGCTGCTCTCGTGGCAGTGGAGTGACGAGGAGATGCCCGCGGCCGAGATCGCGGGCTTCGACATTGCCCTCGGCCGGCGGGATGAGGACGCCGGCCCCGAGATGTTAGAGTCGCTGGCCGCGCGCGACGCGAGCTACGTCGAGAAGCTCTTCAGGATCGCCGCGACGCGGTTCCACCTCACAAAGGATTATTCGGCCATCCGGCACCTGACACCCGCCGTCAGTCAATGGCTGCTCGGGCGGCTGGGAAGGCTTGAGCCGCGGGAGGCCGATGTGTGGAAGGAACACGTGAGGCTGATGCGCGCCGGGCCCTCCGATGCGATGGATCTGGCCGCGCGGCTTGACGTGCTCAGCCTGACCGCGCGCGACGGCGCCGACACGCTCCTGATCGAAAGGCTGCTGGGCGAGGGGCCGGAGTCGAGGGTGAAGCAGTACGGCGAGGAGTTCGCGCGCATCCTCTCGCTCCCGGGGCTCGACCCGCAGGGGATCATCCGGAGGCTGTTCGATCATCTCAACCGCCTCCAGCTCGACGCGGCCGGGGCGAGCAACGACCTGGGTCTGATTGCCAAGCTGCTGCCCGCCGTCAGGTGGGAGCACATCCGGAATCAACTGGTCACACACCTCTCGCGCACTATCTCTAAGCACCCGGCGCTGCTCACGCACGACGCCTTCGAGCGGGAGATCAGGGGACGCTTATTGGACTGGGGGAAGGGGGAGCGTTTGCTCAACATTCTCTACGGGGCCTTCGAGACCGCCGCCCACACGGGCGGCCCCGTCGCGCAGGTTGTGGGGCTGTACGCGCAGCTGTCCGAGCTGAACATGCCGCAGCTCGAAGAGCGCGCGGCAGGCGTCTTGTCCGGGTCGAACTACCTTGACGACCTGAAGAAGATTGACTGCTTCGTCGAGGCCGTGCAGCAAAGCCTGGAGGGGGTGACGGCGACGCCGGAGGAGGCATGGGATAGAATGAGGGCACTGCAACAAAAACTGTTCCGCATCAAGTCCAAGCCGATGTCGCAGTACCTCGACAGGCATATTGATCAGTTGTACGAGGCGCTGGAAAACATGGACGAACTGCTGGGGTTAACGGCCGACTATCTGGACGAGGAGCGCGCCGAAGAGATCAGGCAGATACTCGCGAGGATGCGCGAGAGCGTGCCCGCTTCGCGCCTGCTGGGCTTCAGCCGGGGGCGCAAGAGAAACGATAGGCCGAACTGAAGATCGGCGGCTCGGACGCGAGCCTGAACAGCGCTGGGGCAATCCGGGGCATCTATGAGACTCAACCTCGAAGGATCGGAGCCGGAAGGCTACCGGGTCGTCAAGCACATCGCAAACGGCGCCTACACGGAAGTCTTTCTGGCCGCCGCGCCGGACGGCCGCGATGTGGTCTTGAAGGCGCTCAACCCGCGGCTGAATAAGGGCAGCACGATCCCCGACGAGCAGTTGCTGTGGCACTTCACCAACGAGGTCGAGGCCATGCGGAAAGTCCGGCACAGCCACGTGGTCGAGCTGCTCGCGGCCGGCCGGAGCCGGAGCCCTGCCGGCGTCGAGTTCAACTATCTCATCATGGAGTACATGTACGGCGGCACCCTGAAGGACTACTGCCGGCGCGCGAGCTTGACCCTCCAGCAGGCCCTCGACCTATTCGGCCCGGTCTGCGACGCACTAACCCACGTCCACCGGAACGGAATCATCCACTGTGACATTAAGCCGTCGAACCTGCTGCTCGACCGAGCGGAGAACCCGAACCTCATTAAACTCGCGGACTTCAGCGTTTCGAAGGTGATGTCGGGCGGGACGGAGCAGGACAGGATTCCCGTCGGCACCAGCCCGTACGCCGCGCCAGAGCACCACCCCGCGGCGACCGACGCGGAGCGCGCGCAACCGCTGGATGCGCGGGCGGATATCTACGCGCTGGCGATGACGATCCTGCACGCGCTGACGGGGGCGAGGCCCGAGTTCGACCGGCGGCAGATTGCGAACCTGGCCCCGCACCCGGCCTACCAGGAGTTCAAGCACGAGTTGGAGAGGGTGCTTGGGCGCGCCACCGCCGTCAGCGTGGAGCGGAGATACCACAGTGTCGAAGCCTTCTGGCGGGAGTTCAACTCGCTCGGAATCGCCGGCGACTCCGACAGGACGGTCACGCGGACGACAAGGCGGATGGTCTTCAGTGTCGCGCCCTCGCACGCCGACGAGGCACACGTCGTCGAGCGGCTCTCGCTGCCGGAGGGCCTGTCGATGGAAGTCGTACAGATACCGCGAGGCAGTTTCCAGAGGGGCACGGCGCCGGAGGAGATCGAGCGCTGGGCGGCGAAACTCCCCGAGTACCTACAGAGGCAGGCCCGCACCTGGCTCGGTTGGGAGACGCCTGTGCGCCCCGTGACGGTCGAATCCTTCTGGCTGGGGAAATACCCCGTGACGCAGAGGCAGTGGCGGGCTGTCTCCACGAACCTTCCGCAGGAGAGTCACTACCTGCCCGTTTCCCCTTGGGAGAGCCGCAAGGCCCGGGTCGCGCGGGACGACGAGCGCCCAGTCACAAACGTGACTTGGCTCGAAGTATACGAATTCTGCGCGCGGCTCTCGGTCTACACAGGGAGGGACATTCGCCTGCCGAGCGAGGCCGAGTGGGAGTACGCATGTCGTGGGGGGACGACGACACCTTTCAACTTCCCGCCACACGAGGCGCTGGACGAGGAGATGTTGAACTACAACGGCTCCGGCACGGACGCGGCGGGCGCGCATCGTCGGCGCACCGAGAGAGGCCCGAGCGCCGTGGGGCACGTCGGCGGGCCGAATCCCTTCGGCCTATTCGACATGCACGGGAACGTCTGGGAGTGGTGCACCGACGCCTGGCGCGAGACTTATAAGGGGCTGCCCACCGACGGCACTCCCGTGCGAGGGCCGAACGAGTTGCTGCGGGTGGCGAGGGGTGGTTCCTGGTCGTCTTTCGCGTTCCTGTGTCGCTCGGCGAGCCGAGCGCGTTTCCTCTACAACGAGTATTTCGACGACCTCGGTTTCCGGATTGCCGTCTGATGCGCGGGTGGCCTGCGCCCGCCACAACAGAGAGATGAAGATTTGCCGCGAGTGCAGCCGTTGTTACGAAGACGCCGAAGCCTCCTGCCCTGAGCACGGACAGGGGGCGTTGAAACCCGACCGCGCGGGCTCGTGCGTTGTCGCAGGTAAATACCGGCTGGAGCGCCTGATCGGCACCGGCGCGATGGGCACCGTCTATAAGGGCACGCACGTGGGCTCGGGCAAGGTCAGGGCCATCAAGCTTCTCACCTCTGACTACACGAGCAAAGTCCCGGCCGCCCTGGAGCGGCTGCGCAACGAGTTTCAGACCGGCGACCTGGTCGGGCACCGCAACATCGTTCGCGTCTACGATTACATCGAGTTGGCGAGCGGCGAGGCTTGCATCGTCATGGAGTTCATCGAAGGCGTGTCGCTGCGGGATTACATGGGGCGACCCGGGAAATTGCAGCTCCCGGTCGATGAGGCGGTGAGCATCGCGTTCCAAGCGGCGCAAGGGATAGACGCGCTGCACAAGAAAGGGATTCTGCATCGTGACCTCAAGCCGGAAAACATCATGCTCACAAGGGACGAGCAGGGGCGGCTGCTGGTTAAGGTAGTAGACTTCGGCCTCGCTAAATCGTTCAAGTCGTTGGAGCGCGAGCGGGCTTACACCGACATTCCCGTCAGAGAGTTCGCTGGAACGATGCTCTATACCTCGCCGGAGAACTGCCGCGGCGAGGAGTTGGACGAGCGCTCGGACGTATACAGCCTCGGGATCATCCTCTACGAGATGCTCGCCGGCCGGCCCCCCTTTACGGGGAAGAGCAGTGAGGTCGAGCAGAAACACCTGTCGGAACTCCCGACCCCGGTTGAGAAACTCCGGCCCGGCACTCCTCCCGCGCTCGCGGAGCGTGTCAAGCAGGCGCTGGATAAGAATCCGCAGGAGCGCCCCCAGAGCGCGGGGGACTTCGCCCACATCCTGAACCACATCCTGAAGAACATACCCCGCTCGGTCGAAGGCGACCGCCCGGGGCCGAGTCTTCTTGCCGGGGCGGGCGCGCGGGCGGTGAAGGCTGCGCCGGAGGCCGCAGAGGTCGAACCTGCCTCGAAGCCCGATGGTGAGACGCCCGCACACGCCGGGCCGGCCGCAGCCGTCGATAAGACGGAGAAGAAGGCGAACGATCAGAGAAGGCAACGACGCGCCGAGAAGCGACAGCCAGAGCCTCAACCCGACAGCTACATAAATATAGCCAACATGTCATCACCAACCAGTAAGAACAGTCGTGCCCCCAGAGTAATCAACCGCCATAAGTTGACCTCCTCACGCCGCCCGGACGTGCGTCGGTCGGCCGCCGTTCTACTCGTGGTAATTGTGCTGTGCCTGGCGACGGTGGGTGCCTGTTACGTCTACCCGAACTACAAACTCCGACGGTTCCAAGAACACCTCAAGCAGGGGCAGTCCCGACTGGACAGTGGGATGCATGACGAGGCGATTGCGGAGTTCACCGAAGCCATCGGTATCGACCCCGCGCAACCCATGCCCTATTACTACCGGGCCGTCGCCCTGCATAAGAAAGGTGATTACGAGCAGGCCGTCAAAGACTACTCCGAGGTGCTCAGGCTGACACCCGAATATGCGTCGGCATACCAAAATCGCGCGGCTATCTTTGTCCAGAGGGGTGAGTATGATAGGGCGATAGAAGACTATTCGGCGTTGCTGCGTTTTGCCGCCGACACCAATACCTACAAACTCCGTGGCGATGCCCACTTCAAGAACAAGAACTACAGTCCGGCGATAGCTGACTACACCGAATCGCTCCGCCTCGACCCGGCCAACGCGGGTGCACTAATCGGCCGCACCAACGCTTACACGAACCGTGGCGGGAAAGGAGACGAGGCTCTGGCGAAAGCCGACCGGGCACGTCTAGACCAGTTGCGTAAAAAGAATCTCTGAGGGAGGGCAATCATTTAATTATTCGGGCGTTTAGTAAAATACGTGAAGACGTTTAGCTAAATATCTGAAGATTTACAGCGAGACGAGTCTTGGCTTCGGCTCCGAGCCCGCCTGGGCGCCCGCCGCCGACAAACTCGCCGTCGCCTTCCACGACACCGCGGAGTCGAGCGACATCTACGTGCTCAGTGTGGACGGCTCGGGGGCCGCCGCGCAGCTCACCTCGACGGGCACGGACTTCGGCCCCGCCTGGTCGCCCGACGGGATGAAGATAGCCTTCACGTTCGCACGCGACCTGTATGCCGTCCGCGCCGACGGCGCCGACGCGCCCGTCAACCTGACGAACACGCCCACCATCGACGAGCGCCAGCCATCCTACACGTCCGACGGCTCGCGGCTCGCCTACGCGGCCGTCAACGGCAAAGACCCCTCGCTCAGCGGCATCTACTTGATGAACGCCGGCGGCACGGGCGTGACCTTCACGGGCGTGCACGGCTCCGACCCCGACTGGAAGCCCGGGGACTTCACAGACCCGACGCCGACACCCACGCCCGACCCGAGTCCGAGTCCGAGTCCGACGCCGACGCCGCAGGCCGACCTGTCCGTGCTGCTGGCGGCCTCGCCCAACCGGCCCGCCGTGGGCAACGCGCTGACCTACACGCTGCGCGTCACCAACGAAGGCCCCGACACGGCCCCGAGCGTCGGTGCATTCTTCACGCGCCCGCAGGGGTTCGACCTCGTCTCGGTGACGACCGCCGCCGGCTCCTGCCAGCAGACGCCGGCGGCGCCGCTCGGCACGACCTGTCAGCTCGGCGACATCCCGAGCGGCGCGCCGGTGTCGGTCAACTTCGTCACCAGGCCGACCGCCGCGGGCGAATTCACGGCCCTCTCCTCGGCCGTCTCGGCGGTGGACGACCCCGTGCAGAACAACAACGTGCAGAGCCTCCCGCTGACGGTCGCGCCGCCCGCGCCCTGCGTCGAGGAGGTCACGTCGTCCGTCGTCCGCACGATTGAACGCCCCGGCAACCAGTCGCGCAAGCAGTTAAGGCACGTTATCTACGTGCAGAACACCTCGGGGCGCCGCCTGAACGGCCTCGTCCACTTCGTCTTCGACGGCCTGCCCGCGAGCGTCGAAGGCGACAAGGGAATGACCTTCTTCCGCACGCGCTGCGCCGAGCCGCTCGGCCGGAAGTACACGACCGTCGGCGTCAACCAACTTGTGTGGGAGCCGGGCCACGTCATCAGGCTCGAAGTGGACTTCTTCAACCCCGACCGCGAGCTGGTTAACTACAATCTGCGCATCTACACGGGGCCGGGCTACCCTTGAGCCGCGCTTGAAGTACGAACGACGAGAGGGGCCAGCCGTCGCATTCATGTGCGACGGCTGGCCCACTCTTTGAGCACGGGTCAAGCGCCTACGGCTTGCGCTTCATGTGTCCCTTGAACAGCTCGACGGCGTGCCTGTCCCTGTCCTCCTGGTTCCGGGAGAGGATGTGACCGTCGCCCGCGTAGACGATCAGCTCGAAGGTCTTGCCGAGTTCCTGGAGCTTCTGGGCCAGGGCCAGCGACTGCGCCGGGCTCACGCTCCAGTCGGCCCCGCCGTGCATGATGAGGAGCGGGACGTTCAAAGCCTCCGGCCAGCGGACGGCCGACCTTGAGCTGACGATCTCTTCGCGGCGCGCGTCGAAGTCGGGCCAAATCTTCCTGAGCATCTCCGGCCGGTACACCTGGGGGCGGAATTTGATGAGAGCGTCCATGTCGGTGAGGGCGCCGAAGACGGCCGCCGCGTTGGCGGGGAAGCCCCTCCTGACGGCCTGGTACGTCATCATGCCCCCGCGCGATTCCCCGTAGAGGAACAGGTTGTCCGTGTCTACGAAGCCGAGGGACTTCGCCAGCGCCGGAACGTTCAAGAGGTCGTTCAAGTCCGCCCCGCCCACCTCGTCCCGCCCCTCGCCGCCGTCGCTCTGCCTGTACATCGGGGCGAGGACGACGAAGCCCGCCGACGCCAGGCGGTGGAAGCAGGTGACGAGTTCCGGGGCCACGTCGCCGCGGACGATGTCCCCGCGGTTGAAGATGATCGCCGGGAGCGGCGCGCCCCCGGCGCGCACGGGCTTGTACACGTAGACCACCACCCGCAGGCCGTCGCTGAGGTAGAGCAGCTTCTGGAACTCGAAGCGGCGGTCGCCGACCGCCGTCTCGTACGCCTCCTTGGACGCGTACTCCTCGACCTCGGTGGAGCGCACCGCCTCCTCGTAAGAAGGGAAGGAGTAGTCCCTGTGCCCGACGACCGAGCCGTCGGCGCGGGCGGCGGCGGGCGCTTGCCGGCCGGACGCGTGTGGGGCGAGCGCCAGGCAGGCCGCGAAGACCAGGATCGGTTTGAAAGTCATGACGGATGCTCCGCGCCGCCGGCCTCCGCGGTAAAAGCCCGCGGCCTCTCGGGAGGGAAGGCGGCCTCCCCTTCTATGACGTGCGCGGCGTGAGCACCGTTAACCTGGCCCCCGTCACTCGTGCCTCGCCAATTTGAGCGCCAGGGCCAACTCTTTATCCGAATTTATCAGGTAGTCGCCGACCGAATAATCGACCGGATAGTCCGGCCTCACCCCCCGCGAACCATCTTCGCTGCCGCCGACGGGCAGGTAAAAACTCATGAGCGGCACGGTTAAGACTAACTTCGTATGCGGGAGTGTCACCGCGGCTATCGTCCCGGAGTTGTTACCGTCATACGCCCCGCCGTCTTCCGCGCCGATGAATTGAGCACGTCGATGGTAGTGTAGCTGCGAGATAACTTCCGCCGTCGTGGAGAAGCTGCCGCCGTTCATGAGGACGTAGATTTGACCCGAGAACGTGGGGGCGCTCGGTTGCAGAAGGCCGAAGTTCGGGTAGTCGGTCAGGCGGTAAAGGCCGTCGCCGCGTTTCTCCGTTTGATAAGGCAGCCGTATTCGGTTCGTTCCGAAGAGGCCCTCGCCGAGCGCGAAGTAAGTTCCCCTGGCGACGACCTCTTCGAAGTAGGTGAAAGGCTCGTTGAGAAGGTGCCGCAGCAGCAAAGCCCCTAGCTTGTCATCCCCGCCGTTGTTATCTCTCAAGTCCAGGATCAGAGTCTCTGTCCCCGCGGCGGCGAGCTGCCGAAAAGCGTCCTGATAAAACTCCGCCAGCCCGCGCTGCCGTTTGTCATCCACGAAGCCGCCGAACTCCCTGACCGTGAGCCGCGCGATCCTTCCGCCGTCCAAGAATTCCAGACCGGCGGAAGCGCTCGGCCGACGATCCCGCGGAAACCACGTCTCCCAATTCCGCCCGAGCGTGGGAATGTCTAAGCCGTCCAGGCGTATTCGTTCCTGTAGTCCGTCGGCCGCGCCCGAGACCGTGAGGTCGAACGGGGGTTGTAACCCGGTGAGCGGCAACAATTTTTTGATGAAGTTCCAGCCTTCTATCCGTTCAACCCTTGAGGTCTGAATGTCGCCGTCGCCGCCGGTCGCGCCGAGCATGGCCGAGATGATCTGTGCGGCCGGGACGTTGTTGATGGCAATAACTTCCTTCCCGCCGAGGCGGCTGTTCTTGTCGCCCAGGTCGCGCCAGATATAAATCCTGCCGTCTATTATTTTGACCAGGGCCGGGAATGACTTGACGCGCGGTGTGTCCTGCTCCCTGACGAAAAAGTCGGGCGGCTGAAGGTTAGTGTGCCCGCACCGGACTGCGGCGACGAGGGGAGCTATCGCGCGGTAAAACTCAAAGACGTCCAGCGGCCGTTCGAGCGACTTGTCGGCCTCTGAGAATAAGCGGTCAAGCTCTTCCTTACTTGTACGGCGGTAAAGGCCGGGCTGGGCTTGCTCCAGGGAACGGCGAAGAACCCGAAGGTCGTCACGGAGCTGATTCGGGCTGAACTTTGTAGTTAACTCGTAAGACCCCTGGCAGGAGACTAATAACGTGGCTATGAACAGGCAAACAGACCTCACGGCGAACCTATTCAAGACGTAATGATGCGCTTTTCTTCTGGCCGACATTGTTAAGCCGTCGAACCGATTTGAGACCGAGTGGCATTGTGCCATCCGCGACTCGATTTAGAAATACTGCCGCCCGGCGCGCGGGAGGGGGCGCAGGGCGGCGCCAAGTGATTGACTTGGTACCAGCACGGGCGATAGTATCCGCCGGCGTAAAAGGAGGAGGGGAGATGACGCTGCCGCCCGCGCACAAACGTTACCTGTGCCTGCTCGCGCTGTCGCTCTGTTGCTCGACGGCGTTCGCACGTTCGGCCCTGGCCCAAACCGGCATCGGGCTGCAAACGTGTGAGGACTTGAAGATCACCCAGAAGCAGTACGGGGCGCTGACGGTCGAGACCGCGGCCTGCCTCAACCCGACCAAGACCTTCCGGCCCAAAGGCACGCTGCGCAACGTCCACCTCCTGGCGACCTTCCCGGCCGTGCCCACCGGCGCCAAGATCACCTTCCTCGTCACGGAGAACGACGCCGAAGGCGAAGACGTGCAGTACGTGGACTACTGGGCCTCGCAGTACCACACGACCGCCTACGCCCAACTGACCATCAACAAGCCGGGCAAATACTTCGTGCGCATGGTGAACACCCTGAACAGGTCGCAGGTGTGGGCGACGGCCGACTTCACCGTCGGCGAGGACACGGTCGGGGCGCGCGCGGTCGGCAACACCGCCGCCGGCCAGGGCAAGGTCAGCATCTGCAAGGAGATTGACGACGACTGGAAGTGCGTCGGGCAGTCCGACCGTTGGGCGGCGAACGCGCCCTTCAACGTGCTGTTCGAGAACCCGACTCAGGTCGGGGTGGATTTTATCGGCATCGTCTTCTACCGGCGCGGCGCCGACGGCAAGGACGCGGAGTTCGTCAACGAGTACCAGCAGAACATCGGCATGGACAGCCGGAGGTACGCGACCGTGACCGACGAGATGAAACTGCCTGCCGGCACCTACAGCGTCTACGTCATCGCCTGGGGGAAGCGCGAACTCCTGGAGCACCGTGGGAACCTGACCGAGTATTTCGCGAAGACGATTCTGACGGTCAAGTAATCGGCCCCGCCTGAGTGAGACGACCCGAGAACTCCTTCTCGCCCCGGAGTAATTCCCGCAACGCAACGTTAATCCGTCTTCGTGGCGGCGGCCTTCTCGACCTCGACGGCGAAGACGTGCGTCGGCCCGAACATGTTCGAGCGGAAGACGAGCCACTTCCCGTCGGGCGTGAACGAAACGTTCGGCTCAAGCTCGTAGTTGTGCTTCGACATGTTGACCAGCCGCTCCGCCTTGAAGAAGCCGGACTTAATCAGGTCGTCCGAGTGCGGGTTCCTGATGCCGGCCACGTCGGGGACGGCCGTCGGCCGGAACAGATAAATCCACTTCCCGTCGGGGGCGTGCGCCACCATCTCACTGTCGCCGCCGTCGCCCGCGAACAGCGCCCCGTCGCGCGAGACGTTGAAATGCACCGACCACTCGTCGCGTTGCAGGTGATACCAAGTCCGCTTGCCCGTCGCGATCTCGTAGCCCGCGACCCAGAAGTCCTCGCCCCGCGGCGTCTGCAAGTCGTACCAGATGCTCTTCCCGTCGTCGCTGAAGAACTCGTGCCCGGCGATCTCCATGTTCATCGTGCGCGTGTGAATCTTCGTCAGGCCGCTGCCGTCGGCGTGCATCGTCCAGATGCGGTCAACCTTGTGCCACGGGCCTTCGTGGCAGAACATGATGAGGTTCGGGTCGGTGGGCGAGAACTGTAGGTGGCCGAGCCAGTCGGTCGTGCGCAGGATGGTCTTCACCTCGCCGGTCTTCGTGCTGACGGTGTACATCGACATCGGCAGACGTTGTTCGAGGCGATTGTTCATCATCACCTCTTTGCGCTCCGCGTAAGTCAAAGGCTTGCCGTCCGGCCCCTTCATCTCCGCCAGGTCGGGGTTGCTGCCGAACTGCCGCTGCCCCCCGCCGTAAGGCCCCTGCCCCTCGACCTCGGTGCGCGCGCCGAGCAGCAGCGTCTCGTCGGCGTTCAGGGACGAGAGTCCGCCGCGGAACGGCAGCTTGACGATCTCGCGCGTCGCGCGCGTGTCGAGGTGGGTCGCGTAGAGGGTGCCGTCCTTCGTGTAGTAGACCTGCCGGCTCTTGCGGCCGACGACGATGACGTTAACGCGCCCGTCCACCACCTTTTCAATCTCGTGCGTCTTGAGGTTGATGGTCGAGACGCCGGTGGGCGTCGTGATGATGAGCTTGTCGCCCTCGGTCGTGTAGGCGTTCTGGTGGAAGTAGAGGCTCTCGCTGCCGGGCTCTTGCGAGAGCCTGACGACGCGGTGTCCGGTCTCCTTGTCGATCCACTCGCGCGGCGGCTCCTGCTGCCGCCGCGCGAGTGTGGTCTGCGCGCACAGGACGAGCGCGACGAGGCACAGTGACGTGGTCTTCATGGTTCGGCCCACCTTAGAAGTCGAGCCTCAACTTCAACTGGACGACGCGCGGCAGGTTGATCTGGGCGGTCGGCTTGCCGAAGCTCGCGCTCGTGATGTTCGTGTTGATGCCGCCGAAGCGGACGTTGTTGAAGAGGTTGAAGGTGTCGGCCCCGAGCCCGACGCGCCAATTCTCGCGGATGCGGATGGTGCGCGAAAGGCTCAAGTCCTGGTTGAAGAAGTGCGGGTTGCGCAGGCCGTAGGCGCCCGTCGCGGGCGTGTTGCCGTAGGTGAAGGCGGCCGGCGAGACGAACGCGTTCACGTCGATGTGCGGCGTCACACCCGCCACCGGCCCGAGCACGTTGCCATTCCCCCAGTCGCCGTTGATGAGCACGGGGCCGCTGAAGCTCGGGTTATAGCTCGCCCAGCAGGTGCCCGCCTGCGGGACGTTGCAGTTGGCCGTGAAAGGCCCGAGCGGCGTGCCCGACGCGAACCGCGTGATGCCGGAGAGCTGCCAGCCGCTGACCAGCGCGCGGACGACCCCGTTGCCGGTGTCGAACATGCGCCCGCGCCCGAACGGCAGGTCGTAGGCGTAGAAGGCGTTGAGGACGTGCGGCATGTCCGTGGTCGAAAGACTCTTCTCGCCGATGTAGGCGCTGCGGAAGCCGTTGACGGTGCCGACCGCCTTGCTGAAGGTGTAGTTCACGTTGTAGGTCAGCCCGCTCGACAGACGTTGTTGGAGAGAGAACTGCCCGGCGTGGTAGTTCGACTGGCCGTCGTTGTTGTAGGGGGCGGAGACGCTGTTGTACTGCGGGAAGGGCTTGAGCATCTGCGCGATGGTGCCCGAGAAGGTCGGGAACGGCAGACGGACGCTCGGGACGATGGCCTGCGCGGCCAAGACGTTGGCGGGCGTCGCGTTCTGCGTGAGCAGGTTGCCGAGGACGAGATACCTCGGGTCGAGCTGATTCGTCCAACGGCCCGGCGCAGCCCCGGCCAACTGCCTGCCGTTGCTGCCGACGTAGGCCGCGTTCACGACCAGCGAGTGCGTGAGCGAGCGCTGGAGCGAGAGGTTCCAGTTCTGGTAGCGCGGCGGCTGGCTGTCCGGGTTGCCGTAGGTCACGGTGCCGCCCGACCCGCGGCCTGTCGCGAAGCCGCTCTGGTAGGTCTCGTCGTAGATGGGGCCGGTCGCGAAGGGCGGGATGCCGCTGTCCCAGAGGAAGGCGGGGGCGAACGAGCCGTTCGGGCTGACGAGCGGGGCGTTGGCGTTGATGCCGGTGAAGCCCGTGCCCGTGCGCGCGTTCTCGCGCCCGCCGACCGCGCCGCGCCGCGCGTACATGATGCCGTAGCCGCCGCGCACGACCGTCTGGTCGTTGAGGGCGTAGGCGAAACCGACGCGCGGGCCGAGCGCCTTGTGGTAGGTGTTGATGATCTGGCTACAGTGACAACTGATGGCGTCCGGCGCGTAGTTGCCGCCGAACCGCAGCGCGCCGGGCAAGCCCCCGGCCGCAGGGTTCGGCGCCGTCGGGTCGAGGTAGGTGAAGTGGTCGTTGGCCTCCGTGTAGGGGAGCCAGATGTCGTGGCGCAGGCCGAGGTTTAAGGTGAGCCGCGGGTTGACTTTGAAGTCGTCGGCCAGCCAGTAGGAGTAGCTGCTGAACTGCGCGACGGTCGAGACGACCGAGTCCTGGTTGACGGTCGCCGAGTTGAGCGCGCCCAAAAGGAAACTCGCATAGGCGTTGCCCGTCCCGCTCTGCAACACGCCCGCGGAGTTGAACCCGGCGGTCTGGAGGTTGCTGAAGGCGGAGACGAAGAGGCTCCCCGTGTCGTTGGTCTTCGTCTTGTCAAACACCCGCTGGTACTGGAAGCCGAGCTTGAACGAGTGCTTGTTCTTCACCCAGAGCACGCTGTCCTGCAAAGTGTAGTTGTAGTTGTTGTCCTCGAAATCCCTTGAGTTCGTGCCGCGCCAGCCCGCGGGGGCGTTCGGCCCGGCGAAGGTCGCTTCGAGGAAGGCGTCGCTGGCGTCGCCCGCGGGCAGCCCCTTGATGCCGGACTTGCTCGCCCACTGCTCGGCCGAGGTGGCGTTCGTGATGGGGACGAAGAAGTGGTTGAAGCCGAAGCTCAACTGGTTGAGCAGCGCCGGCGTGACGCTCCAGTTGTGCTTCAGCTGGAAGACGGTCGGTATCTCCGTCACCAAACGCGTGTCGGTGTAGGGGAGCGGCAGGGCCGACTGCGGGATGGAGGTGCTGACCTCGCGGTACGCGCCGGGCTGGCTCCGCTTGCCGTGCGTGTAGAGGCCGGAGATGCGCTGGCTCTCGGTCAGCGTGTAGTCGATCTTCAGGTTGAAGCTGTCGTTGTTGTAGGCGACGGGCACTTGGCCCAAGTAGTTGTTCTGCACGCCGGAGCTGGTCGGCGTGGGCAGGAGCGACTGGTAGACCTTCGAGATGTTCGAGATTCTATTCAGCGGAATGATGTTGAGGCCGAGCGGGTTGCTCGCGGTGCCGCGCGAGGGGTCGCTGAACTGCGTGCGCGAGAAGCCGCCGCCCGGCAGCGCCGCCGTCGAGGCCGGGTCGTAGATGGCGACGGGCAGCTCGCTGAAGTCGCCCACCCGCTCTTTCAACGTCGGGATGGAGACGAGCTGCGTGGGGCTCGTGACGCGGTAGCGCCAACCGTCATAGGAGAAGAAGAAGAACGCTTTCTTCTTGACGATGGGGCCGCCGATGGTGAAGCCGAACTCGTTCTGGTGCTCGACGGGCCGCACCGAGGGGAAGAAGCCGCGCGCGTCGAGCGAGGTGTTGCGCAGGTACTCGAAGCCCGAGCCGTGGAACTCGTTCTTGCCCGACTTGATGGTGTAGTTCTCCGCGCCCTGCCCGTTGAACTCGACCCCCGTCCCGCTCGTCTCGACCTGGAACTGCTCGACGGCCTCGACCGAGACGCCGAGGCTGATGGTGCGCCCCTCGCCCTGCTGAATCGGGTCGGTGATGGGCGTGCCCTCGACGTACACGTCCTTCGAGAACCCTTGGGCGCCGTTGACCTGGCCCCAGCGGTTGCCTTCCGTGACGCCGGGCAGGAGGAAGATGAAGGCGCCGGGGTTGCGCGGCCCCTGGCCTATCCCTGAGCCGGCGACGGCCGTCCCCATCGCCAGCGGCAGCGCCGTGTACAGCTCGTTACGGATCGTCGTGCCCAGGCGGGAGTCGGTCGTATTCAACTGCGCGGGCGCCTCCGTGACCGTCACCGTCTCGTCCACGTCGCCGAGCTTGAGAGTCAGGTTGAGCCCGACTTTGCCGAGGGCGTCCACGATGACCTTCTCCTGGATGAGCGTCTGGAAGCCCGCGACCTTGACCGTGAGCGTGTACTCGCCGGGGGGCAGCGGTGAGATGACGTAGAGGCCGGCGTCGGTCGTCTGCCTCGTCGTCTCGACCCCGGTGGCGACGTTGCGGGCCACGACCGTGGCGTTGGGGACGACCGCCCCCGTCGGGTCGAAGACCGTCCCGTTGATCGAGCCGCTGCCCCCGATCTGGGCCGCCGCATCGTTGAGCGAGCCCGGCACGCAGACTAAAACCGCGAGCAGGGCGAGGGCTTGACCGACGTGTTTCGCGTTCATCTTCTTCTCCTTCCGTTAGGGGGGCGGGCGGCTCGATACAGCGGGGCGGCGGCCGTCCGGCCGCAGGCCCGACAGTGTCGAAAGGTCTTTATGACTCCGAGGTAAGAAAGCTGCTGATGACGCCGGATGCCGGAAGGTAAACGCTTATCCTTATAGGAATCGGGATATTATCCCATACGGCCGCGGGTGTAAATATCCAGGAAGGGAGGTGGCGGTTACGTCCTGCCCGGCCGGAAGTTTCGCAGGAGCACGAGGTCGGACGTCCAGACGTGGCGCGACAGCACCAGTTGCTTGCCGTCGCGCGACCAGTCGAAACGGAGGCGGCCTTCGGATTTGAAGTCGGTCAACTGCTTCGCGGGGCCTCCCGCGAGCGGCTGCGACCAGATGTTCGGGATGCCGTCGCGGTGTGCGGTGTAGGTGAGCGACTGCCCGTCCGGCGACCAGCGGAGGAAGGGCAGAGCGACTAAGTCCGGCGGGACGGCGAACGTCCGCTCCGGCGGCCCGCCTTCGAACGGCGTGACGACGACGCTGTACCCGCCCGCCGAGGCGTCGCGGTGAAAGCTCGCGACGCTCCGGCCGTCGGGCGACACCGCCGGGCGTTCGGAGTCCGCGTCGGTCAGACGCACCGGCTCGCCGCCGTCGGCCGAAACCTTCCAGAGGGAGTACAGACTCTCGTCGGCGCTCACAGAGTTGTAGACCACCCAGCGGCCGTCGGGCGACCACTGCGGGAACTTCTCGCCGCCGCCCGCGGTCAGGCGCACGGGGTTGCCGCCGTCGCCGTCCATGCGCCAGATGTTGAAAGTGCCCGCGCGGTTCGACGCGAAGACGATGCGGCGGCCGTCCGGCGAGACGGCCGGGTGTGCGTTGACGCCCGCGTCCGCCGTCAGTTGTTGCTGGTTGCTGCCGTCCGCGTTCATCACCCAGATGTCCCAGTTGCCCCCGGCCTGCGAGGCGTAGATGACGCGGCCGTCGGGCGTGTAGCAGACGTCGAGGTAGGCCCCCGTCCCGAAGGTAATCTTGTGCGCGCGGGCGGCGTCGGCCTCGGCCGCGACCCAGATGTCGGAGTTGAACTCGGAGAGCACGGCGACCAGAGTGAGGGAGTCTGACGTGAGGCTGATGTTGCGGTACCTCTTCGAGTCGCTGGTGATTCTGCGCGCGTCGCCGTCGGGGTAAGAGACGTGCCAAATCTGATCCATGCCCTCGGGCTGCTCGCTCGCGACGAGCAGAAAGCCGCTGCCGTCGGCCAGCCACTCGACGTGGCCCGTCCAACCCCACTCGCGCGGCGCGGCCGGGCTCTGCGCGCCGTCCTCGACCCGCACGGCGACGACGCTGTTGTGAACGTCGTAGCGGTCGCGGCTGCCGGCGGAGCACGCGATGGTCTTGCCGTCGGGCGACCACGCGGGGACTTTGAAGCCGTCGGGCGCGGGGCGCGAGGCGAGCACGCGCTGATTGCCCCCGTCGATGTCGGCAATCATCAGCGCGCTCTGGCCCCCGGAGTTGCGCACGAAGGCCATGCGGCCGCCGTCCGGGGATAAGGTGACGGGCGAGTGCACGTCGTCGAGCAGCTTCGTCGCCACGCCCCCGAGCGCGGGCAGGCGGTAGAGAGCGCGCACCGAGCCGTTCGTCTCCGCCCTCACGAAGTAGAGGTGGTCGCCGTCGCGCGAGAAGGTGAGACCGATGAACTCGACCCTGGCGGGCGGGACGATCTGCTGTGCGCTGGAGGCGGACGCCTGCCTGAGCCAGAGGCTCTCGCGCCCGCCTTCGGCGACCGAGTAGATGATGTAACGGCCGTCGGGCGAGATGGCCGCGCGCATCGTCGTGCCCGTCCGCGTCAGCGCGGTCACCTCAATCTCGTGGGCGGTCGCCGCGGCCGGGCGCGGCTTGTCGGTGCTCAAGTAGGCCCAGAGCGCGTACGCCGCCGACGCGAAGAGGAGCAGCGTCAGCACCACGGGCGCGACCATGCTTTTCGGTCGAGAGGGGATGAAGTCCGTTTCGTCAGGCGCGTCCGCCGGTAAGGGTTCAACCCCCTCGGAAAGAAGTTCGACCTGCGGCGCGGCCGTCGTCTGCCCGTTCGTCTCCTCCGGCGGTCGTGCTTCGGCGGCGGGCGCCGTCCTGACCTCGGCGACGAAGCGGTAGCCGAGCCCCGGGATCGTGGCGATGTAAAGGCTCGCCTGGCGGCTGTCGCCGAGGCACTTCCGTAGGGCGGTGATGTTCTGGTTGAGGTTGTTCTCCTCGACCACCGCGCCGGGCCAGACCCTCCGCATCAGGTCGTCCTTCTCGACCGTCCTCCCGCTCTGCTGGACGAGCACGAGGAGCGTCTCGAACGCCTTCGGGGTGAGCTGCACCGGCTCGCCGTCGCGCAGCAGGCGCCGTTTGACGGGGTCGAGGCGGAACGGCCCGAATTCGTATAACTGCGTCTCCTGCCCGGACATAACTTCTTTCAGAAAGTCTTTCAGAAGATTTCAGCGGGACTCTAAGTACATCCGAACCGCCTTCGGGGTAGTTTGCGCCGGCCCGTAAGGCTGCGGGGATTCGCGGCCGTTCGGGTGAGGCGAAACCGCGCCCATTGTAGCGCCGGATTCGGCCTGCGTCTTCATCAATTATTAACCGCGGGCAGGGCCGCCCCTCCCCGCTACTTTCAAACTGAAGGAGAGAAGCAATCATGCAGATCAAGAGAATCACACGGGCCGTCGCGCTCGCAGTCCTTTTCACCGCCGCCGGCCTCGGGCACGCGCGCGCCGCGGAGACGGCCGCCGACAACCGCGCCCCGGAACTCCCGGCCGGCGTCTGTGACAGCGTGCAGGTGCCCGAGGGAAATCAGGTCGCCTTCCACGCCTACGCGTCCGGCGTGCAGGTCTACAGTTGGAACGGCGCGGCCTGGGTCTTCGTCGAGCCGGTGGCGAACCTCTTCGCCTCGCGCAACTACCGCGGGCAGGTCGGCACGCACTACGCCGGCCCCACCTGGGAGAGCAACAGCGGCAGCAAGGTGGTCGCCAGGCGTCTGACGGGCTGCACCCCGAACCCCGCCTCTATCCCCTGGCTGAAGTTGGAGACGGTCTCGACCGAAGGCCCCGGCATCTTCGACGGCGTGACCTTCGTCCAGCGCGTGAACACCACGGGCGGCGTGGCGCCCGCGGCCCCCGGCACGTTCGCCGGCGAAGAGGCGCGGGTGCCTTACACGGCCGAATACTTCTTCTACCGCGCCGCGAACTGATCCCTTCGCCTTCGCGCTTTCGCGTGAGCACTCAGGAGGCTCACGCGAAGGCGCCAGGGCGCAAAGCCCGGAGAAGATTTTCAAAGGAGATTGCCATGCTCGCGCGAGCGACTGTTTTTATCTACGGGGTACTCTGCTACCTCGTCTTCTTCGCGACGTTCCTTTACGCGATGGGGTTCGTCGGCGGCCTTTACGTGCCCAAGTCCATCGACTCCGGCGCGCAGGGGTCTCTGCCCGCGGCGCTGTTGATCGACGCCGGCCTGCTCGGCCTCTTCGCGGTGCAGCACAGCCTGATGGCGCGGCCCTGGTTCAAGCGCGCCTGGACGCGCGTCGTGCCCGAGGCCGCGGAACGTTCCACCTACGTGCTCTTCTCAAGCCTCGCGCTGCTGCTGCTCTTCTGGCAGTGGCGCCCCGTCGGCGGCGTCGTGTGGAGCGTCGGGGGGCGGGCGGGGCGCCTGGGCGTCTACGGGCTCTACCTCTTCGGCTGGCTGCTGCTGCTGGCCTCGACCTTCATGATCGACCACTTCGACCTGTTCGGGCTGCGGCAGGTCTGGCGGCACCTGCTCGGCCGCCCCGACGCGCAGCCCGAGTTCCGGACGCCGTTGCTCTACCGGCACGTGCGCCACCCGATCTACCTGAGCTGGCTGTGCATCTTCTGGGCCGCGCCCCTGATGACCGCGGCCCACCTCTTCTTCGCGCTGGCGACGACCGCCTACATCTTCGTCGCCGTCCAGTTCGAGGAGAGGGACTTGATTCGCTCCCACGGCGACGCCTACCGCGCCTACCGCGCGCGCGTGCCGATGATCTTCCCCCTGCGCCTCGGCAAGGCCGGGCGACGCGAGAAGACCCTTGATCTCATTCACCAATAATGAAAAGGAGAAAGTCAATGCGACACACGAGAATGAAACGCGCCGCCGCCATCATCGTTCTGATCGCCGTCGCCGGGCTGGTCGCCTTCGGGCGCGTCAACAACGACCCCCCGACCGACCAGGAGAAGGAGACGGCCGAGAAGACGGCCGACCTCCTGCAAGCCGAAGTCTTCGCCGCGCTCCTGCAAGAGTTCGGCGAGACGACGCCGGAGAACGTCGAGCAGGGCAAGCAGGCCGTCTCGCTCATCTTCCACGACGCCAACCGCGACATCCGGCTCATCGGCAACTCCACGCCGCTCCTCGGCGGGAACAACAACATCCCGAGTGACCAGTTCGAGCAGGAGTCGCTGGCGCTCGCGCTCCAGGGCCAGCCGAACCAGGCGGTCGAGCGCCACGGCAACCGCTGGTACTACCGCCGCTCCATCGCGCTGAGCAACACCTTCCACACGAGCTGCGCGCTCTGCCACTCGAACTTCACCCCGCAGTTCTTCGAGCAGACGCACAACCCCGGCCAGTGGGTCGGCGCCCTCACCCTGCGCGTGCAGGTCAAAGAGGACTGACGGCCGTCCGCGCGCCCGGCGCGAAGGCGAGGTGCAAAAGGGCACGAGGCAAAAGTGGAAGACGAGGGCCGCGCCGGGTGGCCCGTCTCCTTTCACTTTTGCCTCGTGCCCTTTTGCCTGACCCGGCCCTCGAACGGCGGCCGGCACGGCCTCTTCTCACGCCCCTAATCGACGACCTCGACCGGGTCGCCTGTCGCCACCATCCCTTCGACAAGGACGGCGCAATAGACGCCGGCGTATGCCTCGTGTGCCTGCGCGACCTTGCGCAGCACTTCCGGGTTGTGGTCGCCCGTGTCCGGGTCGAGCGAGATCATCTTGCAGCGCGGGTCTCGCTCCAGCACCGCCAACACCGCCTGAGAGCCGACCCGCAACTTACGGCCGACCAGACGGTCTTCGCCAAAGCCCCCCGCCGCCAGGTCGAGATAGAGGTTGGCGCGGAAGCGCCGCCGGTCGAGACGGGAGCCGACCTCCTCTTCGATCTGCCGGATGGTCTGGAGGCCGATGAGCGAGACGGGTCGGCAGTCGGTGAGCGCGCGGTCGGAGCGCACGAGCGTGAGGCGGTGTTCGCCGCGCAGCCCCTCCCGCAGCATCTCCGACAGTCTCGGGTCATCGACCGGCACGACCTCGCCAAGGGGCGTCTCGACATCCAAGTCCATGTCGCCCGGCTCGGCGTTCGCGGGCGTGACGCCGGGCGCGATGGCCGTCGCCTCCGCCAGGTTCGGCGGCGCCGCCGCCCTCAAAGGGTGGCGGAACCTCGGGCGGTAGAGGAGCATCCGCTGCTGCACGTTCGCGTTCAGGTAAGGGAAGCCCCTGCGGGCGGCCGAATCCCTGAACGCGAAGCAGCGGTCGCCGTAGACGCCCGAGAAGCCGACGAACCCCTCCGCGAGTTCCTCGCCGGCCATGCTCTTGACGGGGTAGCGCCACACACTTTCTACCGTCGCGACGGTCGTCATCTTCACCCTTTCCGCGGGCCGTTTAGATCGGCCGCGGCGCCGCCTCGGTCAGGAAGTCGTCGAACGAATGCGACGCGCTGACTTTTCGATTCCGAGGTTAACACTCTTGCGCCGCGGGTTCACGGGCCGGTAAGCGAAATGTGTGTGAGCCGGAGTCCAACTGTTCTATAATGGACGAAACGCCGAGCATTATTCTCATCGAGACCGCGGCCTACGGAATATCGGCAAGCGGAGGGCAGAGTGTAGAGCTTTTCCAACGCCTCTAACTGTAAAGGGGGGCCGTATGCATTTCGTGATATTCGCCGCGCCCTGGTTCACGGACAACGCCCACCGGTTCATCGAAGCGAACGTGGGCCAGCCCGGCGTGCGGGTCGCGGTCGTGAGCCAGGAGCCGCAGGAGCACCTGGCCGGGCACCTGCGCGAAAGGATCGCGGCGCACTGGCGCGTCGAAGACATCTTCAACCCCGTGCAACTGGCCGACGCGGCGCGCACACTCTCCGCACACTTCGGCCCCATCCACAGGCTCTACGGCGCGTACGAGCAGTTGCAGGTGCCGCTCGCCGAGGCGCGCGAGCTGTTGGGCGTCGAGGGGATGAGCGCCGAGGCCGCGCACAACTTCCGCGACAAGTCGCGCATGAAGAACGTGCTGCGCGCGGCCGGAGTCCCCTGCGCGCGCCACGGGCTCGCGCACGACGAAGCCGAAGGTTGGGCCTTCGCCGAAGAGGTCGGCTACCCGCTCGTCCTCAAGCCGCCGGCGGGGGCGGGGGCGCAGTCCACCTTCCGCGTCGATACGGCGGCGGCGTTCGGCGAGGCGCTGAAAATCTCGGCCCCGTCCCCGCAGCAGCCGGTCTTAATCGAAGAGTTCGTCACCGGCGAGGAGCACTCGCTCGAAACCATCTCCATCGGCGGGCGCGCGGTGTGGCACTCGCTCACGCACTACTACCCGACGCCTCTGGAGGTGCTGCGCAACCCGTGGATACAGTGGTGCCTGCTGCTGCCGAGGGAGATCGACGGGCCGCAGTACGACGACATCCGCGAGGCCGCCGGGCGCGCGCTCGAAGCGCTCGGCATGGACACGGGGCTCACGCACATGGAGTGGTTCAGGCGCGGGGACGGGAGCGTCGCCATCTCGGAGGTCGGCGCCCGCCCGCCCGGCGCGCAGATCACGACGCTCGTCTCGCGCGCGCACGACATAGACTTCCTGCACGCCTGGGCGCGCGTGATGGTCTACGGCGAGTTCGAACCGCCCGCGCGCCGCTACGCCGCCGGCGCGGCCTTCCTCCGCGGGCAGGGCAGCGGCCGCGTCGTGGCGATTCACGGGCTTGAACAGGCGGGGAAGGAGTTGGGAGGGCTTGTCACGGACGTGAAGCTCCCCGAGGTGGGGCAGACGCCGACGGGCAGCTACGAGGGCGAGGGCTACGTCCTCCTGCGCCACCCCGAGACCGAGGTGGTCAGGCAGGCCCTGCAACGTCTCATCAGCACCGTCCGCGTCGAGCTGGGGTGAGGACACGGCTTCAAGCATTTGAAATTTCAAATTCGAAGCAGCTCAACAACGGAGGCGTCATGTACGTCGTGATGATTTCGCCGGGATACCCGCAGGAGATTCCGTACTTCACGCGCGCGCTGGCGCAGGCGGGGGCGCGCGTCCTCGGCGTGAGCGACCAGCCGGAGGGCGCGCTGCCGCCAGAGGCGAGCCGGCACCTCGCGGCCTACCTGCAAGTCCCGAGCTTGCAGGACGAGGACGCGGTGGTCGAGGCGGTCAGGCACTGGGCTTCGCCCGTGCGCGTGGACAAGGTCGAGTGCCTTTGGGAGCCGGGGATGCTTCTGGCCGCGCACCTGCGCGCGGCGCTGGGGGTACAGGGGATGACCGTCGATGAGACCCTGCCGTTCCGCGACAAGGATCGGATGAAGCAGGTGCTCTCGGCCGCGGGCGTCCGCACGCCGCGCCACGCGCGCGCCACCTCTGCCGAGGAGTGCAGGGAGGCCGCGCGCGGCATCGGCTTCCCGCTCATCCTCAAGCCCATCGCGGGCGCGGGCTCCGCCGACACCTACCGCGTGGACGGCGAGGCGCAGCTCGAAGAGACGCTCCCGCTCCTCAAGCACCTTTCGGAAGTCAACGTCGAAGAGTTCATCGAGGGCGAGGAGTTCACCTTCGACACCGTCTGCGTCGGGGGCGAGGTCGCCTACTACAGCATCACCAAGTACCGCCCGCACCCGCTCATCGCGCGCACGAACGAATGGGTCAGCCCGCAGATCGTCATGCTGCGCGACGTGGACGCCGAAGAGTACGCCGCCGGGCGCGAGATGGGCCGGGCCGTCCTGCGCGCGCTCAATTTTCAGACCGGCTTCACGCACATGGAGTGGTTCCGGAAGCCTTCCGGCGAGGTGGTCTTCGGCGAGATCGCCTGCCGCCCGCCGGGCGCGCGCTCGGTGGACGTGATGAACTACGCGGGCGACACAGACCTCTTCGCCGGCTGGGCCGAGGCCGTCGTCAAGGGGGAGTTCACGCAGCAGTTCGAGCGGCGCTACAACGCCGCCATCATCTTCAAGCGCGCGCAGGGGCAGGGGAGGATTTACAGGACGGAGGGGCTGGAACATCTCCTCGCGAAGTACGGCGAGCACATCGTCGTCATCGACCTTTTGCCTCTGGGCTCGCCGCGCCGCAACTGGCGGCAGACGCTGCTCTCGGACGGCTACCTCATCGTCCGCCACCCAGACCTCGCGCGCGCCTTGGAGATCGCCGACGCCGTCGGCACCGACCTCCAACTCTACGCCGGCTGAGGCGCGGCCTACGCCTTCAAGGTGTAGAGCGGCCGGATGCCCTGGTCGAAGAGGAGCACGTAGACGGTGAAGGGGTCGGTCTTCAGCTTCGTGATCTTGTTCCTGATTACTTCGCCGAAGTGGCCGACGTCCGTGAGCAGGTCGATGTCGATGTCGGCCGAGAGCGTCCCCGCCTGCGGCTTCTTCGCGAAGGAGAGTTGCAGGCTGCAAAAGGCGACCTTCTCCTTGAAGCTCACGGGGAAGCCCTTGTGGTTCACCTCGTTGAAGTCCGGGTTCAGCTCGTTGAAGCTCTTCAAGCCCTTCACCTGCGCGGGCATCTCGGCCGCGACCTCCACCTTGATGCGGTCGCGCTCGCAGCAGTCGAGGTTATTGAACTTCCGCACGTAGTCCACGGCCCTGCCCTCCCTGAGCGCCGTCGCGCGCAGCTTGGCCTCGATGTTCAGAACGGCCGCCATCCGCACGAGCCCGAACTTCGAATCCTTCTTCGGGAGGCCGAGGAAGTCGCCCTCGGCCACCCCGCCGCTCAGCGCCTGGTGGAACTGGGGCGAGCGCAGTTGCAGCTCGTTGTAGCTGAAGGCGGAGAAGTCCGGGGCGGGGTCGTTCGGGATGAGCATGACGTTGACGGGCGTCGGGACGTCGTCCGCGGGCTTGACGGGGAAGACGGAGTGGCTCCGGTGCCCGTCCGCGTCGAGGAAGAGGATGTAGCGCTGGCCCGCGTCGGCGGGGACGCCTTCGAGCACGATCTGGTTCGTGCCCTTCTTCAAAGTCTTATCGACCAGCTTCTTGTTGCTCGAGTTGGCGAAGGGGTCGGTCAGAACCATCCGCACCTCGGGGCCGCCCCAGGGCTGGCGCGCGGCGTTGAAGACGCTGACGTTGATGATGCCCGTTCCTGCCATGTCGAACCGCCTTCCTCTTAGGGCGAAGATAATTGTGTGAACCTGACTAAGGCTCGATGGGCCGCGTGTCGCCGGGCCGCCAGGGGACGGGCGGCGGGCGGTTGAGTATCTCGGGATGGTCTACGCTCACGCCCGCGTAGCCGAGGTCGGGCCACGTCAGGTCGCTCGCGTAGTAGGTCGCGGCCGAGACGTTGACGAGGGCGGCGTAGATGTTGCGGTTCTGCTCGTTGCTGCCCGAGCGGATTTTGTCGAGCACCTTCCTTCGGTCGGCGAGCGAGAGGTGCGAGAAGCCGCGCAGGTTGCCGACGGTGATGAGGCTGAGGAGGCGCGTCTCGGTGATGAGGAGCGCGGTGAGGAAGAGGTCGCGCTGCGACGCGCGCTGGTAGTTGAGGTAGTCGTCCACCGTCTCGACGAACTTCGGCGCCTTTTGCAAAAAGCCCTCCCCGAGCACGGCCTCGGCGACCGCGTAGAGGATGAGCGCCGTCTTCTTGTCTAAATTTTCGAGCCCGTCGGTCTTCACCTCGGGGCGGTTCTTCGGGCTCGCCGCCGCGTGCAGCGCGGTTCTCAGTATCCCGGCCAAGGCAGTGCACCTCCCTGCTGGTGGTTGAGTTGGAACGTCGCGTTGTTTTGCCTGCAAATCTCCTGCGCGCCCCACAGCGCGAGCGAGTAGATCGTGACCTGCGGGTTCGCGCCGAGCGCCGTCGGGAAGAGCGAGCCGTCCACGACCCACAGGTTCTTCATCTGGCCGAACGTGAAGTCGTTGTTGACGACCCGCCGCCTCTCGTCCTTGTTCATCTGGCAGCCGCCCATGACGTGGACGGTGAAGATGGTCGCGCGCTGCGGCTCGGTGAAGTCGATCTTTCGAATCTCTTCGAAGCCCGAGGTGGGCTTCACTTCGAGCGGCGGGTTGCGCATGACGTAGACGGAGGTCGCGCCCGCGGCGAGGTGGATGCGGCACATCTCGACCAGGCTCTCCTGCATCGGCTTCACGTTCGCCTTCGGGATACGGTAGTCCAGCTCCGGCTCGCCGTCGTCGTCGAGCCTGACCGTCCCGTAGGGCTCCTGCTCGTCGAAGCCGGTCGTGTGGTGCGCGTAGGAGATGGCGCCGGACGGGTAGTAGTCGCGCATGATGCGGTGCAGCTCTTCGCCGTGCTGGAGCGTGGCCGAGGCGGAGAGGACGGGGAAGAACGAGCCGGTCTCGATCAGGTAGCCGGTCGGCCCGGCCGAGAACTTCGGCGTGAACATGTTGTCGGGCACGCCGTAGGCGGGGCTGGTCTTCTCCGGGTACTTGCCGATGGTGATGGTGACGGGGTGGATGTGCGTGAACTTGCCGACGCGCTTGCCCAAGTCCATCTTCGAGCGCAGCAGGACGCCGGGCGTGCCGATGGAGCCGGCGGCGAGCACGACGCCCTTCTTCGGCTTGACGACGAGCGTGCCCTTCGTCGGCCGGTTCTTGCCGTCGATGAAGTGCGCGTGCACTTCGGTGACGCGGTCGCCGCCCGCGACCAGCTTGTCCACCTTCGTGTCAGTCCAGACCGTGGCCCCCTTTGCAATCGCGTCGGGGAGCCACTTGACGAAGCCGCTCATCTTGCGGTCGTAGGGGCAGCCCACGCCGCAGCTCCCGCACTCGCGGCAGTCGTGCGTGTTGTTCGGCAGGTTGTCGTGCGGGACGCCGAGCGCGGCGCAGCCCTCGATGAACTTCCGCGCGGAGGAATTGTACTTGTCGTTGCGCACGACCGGCAGGTAGTTGACGACCTCGCGCAAGAAGGGTTCGAGGTTCTGGCGCGTGAAGGGCAGGCCGCGCTTCTGCCACTCGTCGAGCGTTTCGAGTCGCGGCGGCAAACAGGCCGACCAGTTGACGGCCGTCCCGCCGCCGAGGCAGCGCCCCTGCATGACCTTCACGCCGCCGTTGGCGGTGAGGCGCGTGCCGCCCTCCTGGTAGAGCAGTTTGTACATCTGGCTCTCGCGCTCGTTGAGCACCGGGCGCTTCTGCGCGGGCGCGGGGCCGTCCCCCTGCGCGATGTTCGGCCCCTCTTCGAGGACGATCACGTCGAAGCCGGCCTCGGCCAGCTTGAGCGCGCAGACGCCGCCGCCCGCGCCCGAGCCGACGACGCAGAAGTCGGGCATCAGCGTCCAATCCTGGGGCTTCAGGTTCCTGCCTTCGATGATTTTACCGGGCATGTCTTCGGTGCCTTTCGGTCTTTAGAAGCCGTCGTCGGCGAGCGCGTGGAGCGCCGCGAACGGCTCGCCGTGGCGGTCGGGCGCGAAGAAGAGCGCGCGCAAGGGGTCGGACGCCGAGTCGCGGACGAAGGCGGCCGTGCGCTCACGCCGCGCGGCGCTGCCGATGTTCTTGACGATGCGGTACTTCACCGCCTTGAGGTCGTGGCGCGAGAGGTCAACGACGAGCGTCGAGCCGCCGCGGAAGACGTGGCGCGGCGCGTCCGCCTCTCTGACCACGTCCGACTGCGTCAGGGCGACGATGACCTGCGGCACGTCGCGGCCGTCGGGGTCAACGCGCAGAGCGCGGCGCAGCTCGTGCACCTCGAACCTCTTTTCGGGGTCGAGCCCCAGCTCTTTGGCGAAGGCGGGCACGGCCTTGAAGGCGTCGGTGAGCTGCTTGTGCAGGACGGCCCGCTGCCTCCGCGTCACGTCGAACAGCTCCTGCCTGTCCTGGAGGTAGATGCACGCCTCGGCGTACTGCCGGAGGCCGTCGAGCACGCCCTTGTACTGTTCGACGACCTCCGTCCGCACCCTGCGCGGAAAGAGCCCCGTGTCGAAGCCCTGCCAGCGTAGCGTGTCCACCGAGAGCGTGCGCGGCGTGTCGGCCGTCGCGTCGTCGAGGTTCAGAGGGTAGATGCCGCGGCGGCGGAAGGCTTCGACGAAGGCGACGCGGTAGTTATGTTTGTCGTCGGTGACGAGGTCGTAGTCGGCGGTAATCAGCGCGCGCAGATACTCGAAGAAGGTCACGTCCACCGGCGGCAGATAGTCGAGCGCGCGGATGCACATGTCGAGGACGTGGCCCGCGGACTTCGAAGCCTCGTCGGCGAGGCGGCGCACGAGGTCGGGGTGGATGGCGCCGCCCGGCAGCACGCCCGTCCCGCCCGTGTAGATGCGCAGGAGGTCGGCGGTGCGCGCCTTGTAGATGGCGATGAAGGCGTCGAAGACGGCCGCGACGAGGACGGCGCCGCGCGCGTGCGGCGTCAGGCGCTTCTGCAAGTCGGAAGGGTCGGGCACGAAGCGCTTCCAGACTCCGTCCTCGACGCGCCCGATGGCGTCGCGCAGCGCGCCGCGCCCGCCCGTCGCGTAGCCGAACTGGACGGCGAGGCTCCCGAGCATCGACTCGGCCTCGATGTCGCCGCGCGTGTGCGCGATCTCCTGCTCCAACATGCCGGGGATGGTGAAGTGCTGCATCAGCGCGACGATGTCGGCGAAGCCCTCGTGCAGGGCGAGCACGTCGAGGTTCGTCGCCTCGTTGAAGCGGCGGTGCATGCCGTCGAGGATGGCGTGCGTCGTCTCGTGGGCGACGATGTCGTGCGAGAGGCAGGAGTAGACGCGGCTCCCGGGCATGTGGTCGCCGGGGTCGTCGGCGCCGGCCTCGAAGTAGCCGAAGAGCAGCGCGACCTCCTGCGGGCTGTAGAAGGCGTTGGCCTGCCGGAGCGCGTGCGGGCGGACGGCCAGGCGGCGGATGAAGCCGCTGTCGTCGTTCGCGTTCTTCGGGTTGGGCTGGGGCCGCCAGAGGACGGGGCGGCCGAGCGCGCGCTCGAAGTGCTGGATGGTCTTCATGGCGACGGCGTAGACCATCTGCTGGTGGAACTGCGGGTTCCCCTCCGAAGGCGCCCAGCCGTCCTGCGCGAGCAGGCGCGGGTCGTCCAGCTCGACCGGCGGGTAGCGGCGCCCAGAGGCGTCCACGTCCTCGACCGTCAGGTACTCGCCCGTCGGGCCTTTGCCCAACTCCTCCCAGCGTATCTGGAGCGTCACCTCGTTGACCGAGGCCGTGTCGAGCCGCGCCGAAAGGCTCGGGTCAACGGCGTAGACGCGCACCGCGCGGAAGGGCGGGTCGGGGACGGCCGGCTGCACGTCGCAGACCGGGAGGACTTCGGGCACGACCGCCTTCGTCTTCGGCGTGCGCGGCGCCGAGCGCCCCGCCGCGACCGGGTAGCGCGAGGCGACGTGCTTGCGCAGCGCGAGCGAAGCCTGGTCGTCCTCGATGACGGCCTCCATGAAGCTGCGCAGGTCTTCGTCCTTCAGCTTCGGGACGGCGGAGGGGTCGGGGACGATCTTTTGCAGCTCCTCGTTGAGCAGCCAGCGCTGCGCCAGCTCAAGGTTGTACATCTGCTCGCGCGGCGCGACCTCGACGACGCCGAGGCCGGTGATGACGCGCAGGAAGGCCCACGAGTCGTCCGACTTGTCGCTCTGCTTCAGGCCGAAGACGGGTTTGACTTCGAGCGCGGCGCGCGCCTGAAGCACGCCGTTGCCGAAATGCTTCTTGTCGGACTTCTGCTTGGCCGAGGTGAAGAGGGCGTTGCGGACGGCCTCGACGCGCCGCCAGTCGCGGGGCAGCTCGCGCTTGTACTTCTCGAACCAGAGCGCGGCGGCGGCGGCCACCTGCGGCGTGGCGGCCGAGGTGCCCTCGCCGTTGAGGCGGATGACGTTGGCGCACATGAAGCGCGGCCAGGGGATGTTCGGCGTGTAGGCGGCGATGGCGCCTTTCATGGCCGAGTCGGGGCCGAAGCTGCCCTCCATCGCCGTCCCCTTGAGGTCTGCGTAAGGGCGGCCGTCGGCCATCACGCCGACGACGGCGACGACGCGCGGGAAGCGCGCGGGGTAGACGAGCGTCTGCGGCGGCGTGATGCCGAAGTGGTTGCCGGCCGCGGCGCAGAGGCAGAGCCCGGCCTCGTACGCTTTATCCACGGCCTCGCCCCACGCGCGCGAAGGGACGCCGCCCATGCTGAGCGTCGCCACGTCGCAGCGCACCGAGACCGCGAAGTTGATTGCCTGCGCCAGCGCGCTCGTCGTCAGCAGCACGACGCGGTCGGCCACGCGAATGGGGACGATGTCGGCGTGCGGCGCGCCGCCGAGGTAGACGCCGCCGAAGCCCGGGGCCTTGCCGCCGGCGAGGATGCCGATGGTGCCCGTGCCGTGGCCGGAGTTGTCGATGAGGAAGGCGTTGTTGTCCGGGTCTTCGGCGCTCTGGCGGTTCTTGTCGCCTTCGACGAAGCTGCGTTCGAGGCCGTTCAGGATGCGGTCGTGTTCGGGCGCCAGGTCGTGCGCGCGGTAGTAGCCGGTGTCGAGGTGCGCGATGCGCGTGCGCGGGGCTTCGAACTGGACGGCGTCGCGCGCCGAGCCGAGCTGCGAGAAGTCGTCGCCGAGGTGCCAGGCGAACACGCCGGCCGGCCCGAGGGCCTTGCCGCGCGTCCCGTCCGGCGGGTCGGCGTTGCACTGCTCCCCGGCCGCGAAGCTCTGCCCCGTCTCCTCTTCGTTCACGTCGCGGTAGACGTTGTGGACGAGGTCGGGCTCGGCGAAGAGCACGTCGGACTCGCTGACGCCGAGCTGCGCGGCGACGCGCGCGTGCGCCAAGTCCCAGGGGTTCGCGGCCCCTTCGGGCAGCTCGGCGAGGAACCACTGCGGCGTCGAGTCGAGGCCGAAGCCGGAGGCGGACGCGCGCGCCTCCTCTTCGTAGAGCGGTCGCAGGTTGACGCGCGACTCGGACGCCCGCAGCGCGTTCGACGGGCGGAGCTTGACGAGGATGCGGTTGGTCGTTGCGGGTGCTGGCGTCTTGTCGGCCACGACTCCCCCTTTGTTTTTCTGACGGTCGGTGAAGTTAAAGAGCAGTTTGTACGAGGTGAAAACCGGGACGGCTTCGGGTTGAATGAGGCCCGGCAGACGGCGACTTCGGAAAGAAAAACACCCTTGGAGGTCAGGAACGATATGCGCGGCGCCGTCGGAAGTCAATGAAAAATCGGTCTCGGAGACTCGAAATTCCGTCTCCGAGACCCAACGTTCCATCTCAGAGACCCAACATTCCCTCTCCGAGACCCGACGTTGGGTCTCGGAGAGTCAACGTTGGGTCTCGAAGACCCAAATTTCCGTCTCTGAGAGTCAACGCTCCGTTTCAGAGAGCCAACTATCACTCTCGGAGACTCAAAGTCGGGTCTCGGAGACGGAATGTTGGCTCTTTTTAGGGGAAATTTGGGTCTCGGAGACGGAACTTCCAGTCTCCGGGGCCGGAATTCGGGTCGCGGGGCGGAAGGTTTGGCGCGGAAAGTCCTCCTTTTCATTTCGGCGGAACTGAAATATAGTCTCGGGCACCAATTCAGCCGTCGGTTTCTCCGCCCTCGCTCCGGGGAAGTCCGAGCCGACAGCCTTCGGAAATGCCGGAAGAGACAAGAGCCCCCGAGACACAGGCGGCGGACGACGCGCCGGGCGCGCGCACGGCGGCGGACGACGCGGAGCGCGCGCGCATCCTGCTCGGGGTGACGGGCGCCGTCGTCTCGAAACTCGGCCTGCCCGACCTCCTGCTGGCCGTCTCCGACTGCCTCAAACAATTTTTCAAACACGACTTCGCGAGCCTCGTGCTCTACGAGGAGGAGGCCGGCCGTCTGCGCGTCCACGCGCTCGACGCGCCGGCGCCGGGCGGCGTGCTCGGCGTCGGCTCGGAGCTGCCGATGGACGGGACGCCGCCGGGCCTCGCCATCCGGACGCGCCAGACCGTCCTGCGCCGGCGGATAGACCTGGACGAGTTCCACTCGCCGCACACGCGCATGGCGTACGAACTCGGCGTGCGCAGCGGCTGCTCCGTCCCGCTCATCTCGCACGAACGCGTCCTCGGCACCATCAACGTCGCCAGCCTCCGCGAGGCGGCCTTCGACGAGGCCGACGCCGAGCTGCTTCGGCAGATCGCCGACCCCGTCGCCATCGCCGTCGAGAACGCGCTCAACTTCGAGCGGGCGACGCGTGAGAGCGCGCGCGTCCGCACGCTCCTCGAAGTCAACAACGCCATCGCGACGAACCTCAACATCCGCGAGCTGCTCCGCGCGACCTCCGGCTGCCTGCACGCCTACTTCCGGCACGACTTCGCCGCGCTCGCCCTCTACGAAGAGGAGACCGACAGCCTCCACGTCCACGCCTTCGACCGCGCGCGCCCCGACACCGACATCTACGAGGGCGAGCCCGTCCCCGTCGAAGGCACGCTGACGGGCCTCGCCTTCACGACGCGCCGCGCCGTCTACCGCAGCCCCATCGACGCCGCGGAGACCCACGCGCCGATGGCGCGCCGCTTCTTCGAGCAGCAGGGGCTTCAGTCCTTCTGCTGCGTGCCGCTCATCTCGCACGGGCAGGTGCGCGGCGTGCTCACCCTCGGCAGCCGACAGCGCGACGCCATGACGGCCGAGGACGTGGGGCTGCTGGAGAGCCTCGGCGGGCAGATCGCCATCGGCGTCGAGAACACCCTGAACTTCGAGCGCGAGGCGAAGGAGCGCGAGCGCGCGCAGATCCTCCTCGAAATCAACAACGCCGTCGCCACCAGCCTCGACCTGCGTGACCTGCTCCGGGAGACCTCCGAATGCCTGCGCAAGTATTTCAAACACGACTTCGCGGGCATGGCGCTCTACGACGAGCAGAGCGGGCAACTGCGCGTCCACGCCCACGACGCGTCGCGACTCGTAGACCCTTACGTCGAGGAAGGGTTCCTCATCCCGCTCGAAGGGACTCCGGCCGGGAAGTCTTACACATCGCGCCAGACCGTCCTCATCCGCCATCTCGACACCGCCGAGTTCCCTTCGCCTTTCGTCGCGCGGGCCATCGCCGCGGGCTTCAAGTCGAGTTGCAACGCGCCGCTCATCGCGAGCGACACGGCGCTCGGGTCGGTCGTGGTCGTCAGCAAAGAAGAGGCGGCCTTCGACGAGACGGACGCAGACTTCCTCAGCCACATCGCCTGCCAGCTCGCGCTGGCCGTCGAGAACGCCGTCCAGTACCGGCAGATCGAGGAGCTGAAGAACAAGCTGGCGAGCGAGAAGCTCTACCTCGAAGAGGAGATTAAGGCCGAGTACAACTTCGGCGAGATCGTCGGCCAGAGCCGCCTGCTCAAAGCCGTGCTCGAACAGTTGCAGACCGTGGCGCCGACCGACTCGGTCGTCCTCGTCTGCGGGGAGACGGGCACGGGCAAGGAGCTGATCGCGCGCGCCATCCACGACCTCTCGGGGCGGCGCGAGCGCACGATGGTCAAGGTCAACTGCGCGGCCATCCCGACGGGCCTGCTCGAAAGCGAGTTCTTCGGCCACGAGCGGGGCGCCTTCACCGGCGCCATCACGCAGCGCGCCGGGCGCTTCGAGCTGGCGAACAAGGGCACGCTCTTTCTGGACGAGGTGGGCGAGATTCCCCTGGAGCTTCAGCCGAAGCTTTTGCGCGTGCTGCAAGAGCACGAGTTCGAACGCCTGGGCGGGACGAAGACGATCAAGGTTGACGTGCGCCTCATCGCCGCCACCAACTGCAACCTCCGCGAGATGGTCGCCGAGAAGAAGTTCCGCAGCGACCTCTTCTACCGCCTGAACGTCTTCCCCATCTTCCTGCCGCCGTTGCGCGAGAGGGTTGACGACATCCCTCTCCTCGCCGGCTACTTCGCGCAGAAGCACTCGCGCCGGATGAACAAGCGCATTGACGCCATCCCCTCGGAGACCGTCGAGGCACTCTGCCGCTACCCCTGGCCGGGGAACGTCCGCGAGCTTGAGAACTTCATCGAGCGCGCGGTCATCCTCACGCGCGGCCACGAGCTACAGGCGCCGCTCTCCGAGCTTGAAGCGCCCGCCTCCACGGACGGCGAAGGCATTCACGTTTCTGCACAAACGCCCGCCGGACTCCTCTCGCTCGCCGACGCCGAGCGCGCGCACATCGAGGAAGTCCTCCGCCACACCAAAGGCGTGGTCGGCGGCCGCGGCGGCGCCGCCGAAATCCTCGGCCTACCCATCTCCACCCTCCGCGGCCGGATGAAAAAGCTCGGCCTGATGTAGCTTCAGTTCAATGCCGTATCCCGCATCCGATGCGGCATGCCGCATCCGACTCTCTGCATCGGCACCCACGCGACCGCTGGCCCACAGACCTCTTCTCGCCGCGCTTCCCTAAAATCTTCAACACTTTAACCGTCGTCGCGGACGCCCTCTGTCGCCGTGGCCCCGCGCTTGCCCTTTAGGCGCTCGCAGGGCAAGGAGCAGGAGAGAGTGAAAGGGATGACGACACGCATAACACAACTCGAAGGTCGCGTCGCGGGCGGGAGGGCTTTGCTCAGAGTCGAGGGCACGCTCGGGCTCGCGGACGCGGAGCTGTTGGAGCAGGTCTGCACAGACCTGAAGGCACAGACCGGGGCGAGCGTCACGGTTGACCTGACCGACATCAGTTTTCTCGACCACGCGGGCGCCTCGGTGCTCGCGCGATTGCGGCGCGAGCACGAAGTCAACATCGAGGGCCTCCACCTCTACATGGAGCAGGTCATCGAGATCGCGGAACGCGCGAACCAGTAAACGTGGTGCAGAACAGTCGAAAGAAGGGAACAGGTGAAACATGCAACGATGGATGAAAGAGATGCTCAAGACCGCGCGCGCCGCCGCCTTCGTCGTTGCCGCCTGCGCGTTTCAGGCGTCAGGCGCGCACGCGCAGCAGCAGGACGGCGCGAAGACGAATCCCCTGCCCGCCGACCCGCCCTCGGTCGCGCCGAGCTACGAGGCGCCCGAGCGTGAGCTGCCCTCGGTCGAGCGGGTCGGCGTGGACGCGGGCGAGCCTTTCTCGCTGACGCTCGAAGAGGCCGTCCGCCTCGCGCTTGAAAACAACAACGACATCGAGGCCACGCGCATCGACGTGGCCGTGGCCGAGCACGACCTGAACGCGGCGCGCGGCGCCTACGACGTGCGGTTCACCTCCGAGACCTACTTCGAGCACGGCGAAACTCCCGTGGCCTCGTTCCTTGCGGGCGGACAGGACGGCTCGCTCAAGACGAACGACGTGTCGAGCCGCGTCGGCTTCGAAGGGCTGTCGAAGCGCGCGGGCGGCTCCTACAAGTTCGAAGTCACTTCCCGGCGGCTCTCTTCGAACAACGTCTTCAACGACGTGAACCCGACCGTCTCGACCGGCTTCTCCTTCAGCTACACGCAGCCGCTGCTGCGCGGCCGCAAGACCGACGACAACAGGCGCCGGATCGAGATTGCAAAGAAGAATCTCAGCCTGACCGACGCGCAGTTCCGTCGGCGCGCGACCGAGGTCATCACGAACGTCGAGCAGGCTTACTGGGAGCTGGCCTACGCGCTCCGCAACCTGCAAATCCAGATCGACGCCGTGCGGCAGGCGCGCGCGCAGGCCGAGTCCGACCGCCGGCAGGTGGAGAAGGGCGTCATCGCCCCCGTTGACCTTTTGGAGTCGGAGACGCAGGTCAAGAACTTCGAGCAGAACGTCTACTCGGCGCAGGAGGGCGTCTCGCGGGCGGAGAACAGTCTGAAGAAGATGCTCGCGCCCGACCGCCGCGCAGAGCTTTGGTCGAAGGCGCTGCTGCCCGTCACGCCCGTCAACCTCGAAGCGCCGCGCGTCGCGCTCGAAGAGGCCGTCCGTTCGGCGCTCTCGAACCGTTTGGAACTCGCCGAGCTTCAGACGAGCGCGGAGATCAACAGGATCGACCAGCGCTTCTACCGCGACCAGACGCGGCCGCAGGTTGACCTGACGGCCACCTACGCGAGCAACGCGCTGGCCGGCAGCCTCCGCGACGAGGAGAATCCGTTGGCTTCCAACCTCGTCTCGTTGCAGAACCGCGTCAACCAGCTCTCGACCCTCTCGGGCCTGCCCGCGCTCCCGGCGGCCACGTTCGACACGAACGGCGACCTCGTCGGCGGCTACGGCCAGTCGTTGCAAAACCTCTTCGCGCAGAACAACCCGACGGTGAGGGTGGGCGTGAAGGTCTCGCTCCCCATCCACAACCGCACGGCGAAGGCGAACTTCGCGCGCTCCCTGACGGAAGGGCGCCGCGTCGAGAACCAGCGCGCCAGGGCCGAGCAGGAGATCGAGGCCGAGGTGCGCGACACCTTGCAAGCCCTGCGCTCGTCCGAGGCGCGGCTCGCCGCCGCGGCCGCCGCGCGCTCGACGGCCGAGCAGCAGTACCAGAGCGAGCGGCGCAAGTTCCAGTCGGGCATGTCCACGGCCTACATGGTCTCGCAGCGGCAGATCGATTTCATCAACGCCAAGGGGCGCGAGCTACAGGCGCAGACCGACCTCAACAAGTCGGTCGCGGACTTCCGCCGCGCGACCGGCAGCACGCTCCAGACGCACAACGTCGCGCTGCGCCCCGGCGACCCGGCGCGCAGGTTCGAGCAGACAAACAGCCCGGCGGCGACCATACCGGCGGGCTCTGATTCCAGCTTCGAGAAGGAGTGAATATGTCTACGGCAACCATCAACGGAGCAGACACGAAAGGCGCGGGCACGCAAGACCGCGCGAAGTTGAAGAAGGCGGTTCGCGCCGCCCGCGCCGCGGCCATCATCGTCGTCCTCGCGGCGGCGGGCTTCATGGGCTGGCGCTACTTCTTCAGCGGCCCGGCCGTCCCGGCGGGCGTCATCCAGGTCTCCGGGCGCATCGAGGGCGACGACGCGGTGGTCGCGTCCAAGACCTCGGGCCGCATCCGCGAGATCACCGTGCGCGAGGGCGACGAGGTGAAGGCCGGCCAGGTCATCGCCGTCCTCGACGACGAGCAGTTGCGCGCGAAGGAGGAGCAGGCAAGCAGCGCCGTCCGTCAGACCGAGGCGCGCGTGCGTTGGAGCCGGCAGCAGATTTCCGTCCTCGAAGCCGAGCTGGAACAGAGCAGGCTCGGGACTGACCAGGCGCAGCTCGACGCCGAGGGCAAGGTCAGGCAGGCCGAGGCGCAGGTCGCGGCGGCCGAGGCGCAGCTCGCGCAGGCCGAGTCACAGTACAAGAAGGCGCACGCCGACGAGGAGCGCTACACGGCGCTCGCCGCGAGCGGCGACATCCCCGAGCAGAAGGGCAGCCACGCCCGCTCGGAGGCGGAGGCGCTAGGCGCGTCCGTCCGCGCCTCGCAGAAGCAGGTGGAGGTGGCGCGCGCGGCCTTGACTTCGGCCAGGGCGACGCTCGCCAACCCGGCCATCCGCAGCACCGAGGGCGCGCGCGTCCGCCAGCAGATCGCGCAGGCGCAGACAGACATCGCCGCCGCCGAGGCCGAGCGCGAGCGCGCGCAGGCGCAGTTGAGCGAGGCGCAGGCGAACCGGCAGGACTTGCAGATCGTCGCGCCGATGGACGGCACCGTCGCCACGCGCTCGGCCGAGCCGGGCGAGGTGGTCGCGCCGGGCACGCCCGTCCTGACGCTCGTCAACCTCTCGACCGTCTACCTGCGCGGCTTCGTCCCCGAGGGCGAGATCGGCCGCGTGCGCGCCGGCCAGCGCGCCGAGGTCTTCCTCGACTCGGCGCCGGGGCAGGCGATTGAAGCGGTCGTCTCGCGCATCGACCCCGAGGCGTCCTTCACGCCCGAGAACACCTACTTCCGCGACGACCGCGTGAAGCAGGTGGTCGGCGTCAAGCTCGCGCTCCGCGGCGCCGTCGGCTACGCCAAGCCGGGGATGCCCGCCGACGGCAAGGTCTACGTCGAGTAAAGCCGGGAGCGCGGGCAACCTGCCCGCCATGAGCGCGTGAGCGCGAAAGCCGTGAGACCTTGAGTCTCAACGTCGAAAGGTAAAGGAAGGTAAGAAGCGTGCTTGCGGCACGCTTTGGCGGGCAGGGATGCCCGCGCTCCCGGGGAAGGAGTGAGGTGATGACAGGCGCTTTGGAAGAGTTGAACGAAGTCGAAGCTTTCGACCTTGAGACGCTGGCGTTCGAGGAGCCGCAGGTCGCCATCGACGTGCGGGAGCTGCGCAAGTCTTACGGCGCGCTCGAAGCGGTGAAGGGCGTCGGCCTTGAAATCAAGGCGGGCGAAATCTTCGGCCTCATCGGGCCGGACGGCGCGGGGAAGACCTCCGTCTTCCAGATACTCGGCGGCGTGATGTCGCAGACCTCCGGCCGGGCCGAGATGTACGGCGTGGGCGCGCGCGACGCGCGGCCGTTCGTCGGCTACCTGACGCAGACGTTCAGCCTGTATCAGGACATGACCGTCCTTGAGAACCTGCACTACATCGGCGAGCTGCGCCGGCTCCGACGCGCCGACATCGAGGAGCGCGGGATGCGCTACCTGCGCATGTTCGACATGGCGCGGTTCACCGACCGGCTGGCCGGAAGTCTCTCGGGCGGCATGAAGCAGAAGCTCGCGCTCGCCTGCGCGCTCATCGCCGAGCCGAAGATTCTGCTCTTGGACGAGCCGACGACCGGCGTCGATCCGGTCTCGCGCCGCGAGTTCTGGGACACGCTGGTTCATCTGTCGGGGCAGGGCATGACCATCGTCGTCGCCACTCCTTATTTAGACGAGGCCGAGCGTTGCACGCGCGTCGCGCTCATGTTCGACGGGCAGATTCACCAGACGGGCACGCCCGCCGAGATTCGGCACGGCCTCGGCCTCGAACGTCTTGAGGTGCACGCCTCGGAACTCGGTAGGGCGGAAGACGTGCTCGCTTCGACCGAAGGCATCGACGACGTGCAGCGCTTCGGCGACCGCCTCGACCTGATGGTCAAAGACCCCGCGCGCGGCGAGGAGCTGACGCGCGCGGCGCTCGGCGCGGCGGGGCTTGAGACGCGCGGCGTGCGCCACACGTCGCCGACTTTGGAGAACGCGTTCGTCAGCATCCTGCGCGCGAACGGCGGCACGACGGCGACGCCCGCCTTCCCGCGCCGCCGCCAGTTCCGCCAACGGCCCGAGGGCACCGTCGCCATCGGCGCGCGCTCTTTGCACAAACGCTTCGGCGGATTCCACGCCGTCAGGGACGTGAACATCGAGGTCAAGTACGGCGAGATTTACGGCCTGCTCGGCGCGAACGGGGCGGGGAAGACGACGACCATCAAGATTCTGTGCGGCCTGCTCGCGCCGACGAGCGGCGAGATGGAACTGGCCGGCGAGCGCGGGAGCCTTCGTTCGAGCTTCGTGCGCCAGAGGCTCGGCTACATGTCGCAGAAGTTCTCGCTCTACGACGATCTGACGATTGAAGAGAACCTCGACTTCTTCGCGGGCGTCTACGGCGTCCCGCGCGAAGAGCGCGAGGAGAAGAAGCGCTGGGTGCTGGCCGTCTCCGGCCTCGAAGGCCGCGGGCACATGCTGACGGCGAGTTTGCCCGGCGGCTGGAAGCAGCGCGTCGCCTTCGGCGCGGCCGTGATGCACGAGCCGTCCGTGCTTTTCTTAGACGAGCCGACCTCGGGCGTTGACCCGCTCGCGCGCCGCGCCTTCTGGAAGATGATTAATTCATTTGCCGACCGCGGCGTGGCCGTGCTGGTGACGACGCACTACCTCGAAGAGGCCGAGCAGTGCAACCGCCTCGGCTTCATGGTCGCGGGCGAGCTGGTCGCGCAAGGCACGCCGACCGGCATCAAGGCCGAGCAGGGCGGGCACCTGTTGGAGCTGGTCACCGACCGCCCGCAGGCCGCGGCCGACCTGCTCAAAGAGACTCTGGAGCGCTGGCGCGTCTCGCTCTTCGGCGACCGCCTCCACGTCATCGTGGACGAGGCGGCCGACGCGGGCGTCCGCCGCATCACCGAGAGGCTCGCCGCCGCCGGCATCGGTGTGCTCAAGGCGCACGAAGAGTCTTACTCGCTGGAAGACGTTTTCATCGCCGTCGTCGAGAAGGCGAAGAAGGGGGGCGCGAAGTGAAAAGGATAATTGCACAGACGCGCAAGGAGTTGACGCAGACGTTCCGCGACCGCCTGACTTTGGTGCTGGCGCTGGTGCTGCCGCTGGTGCAGATGCTGCTCATCGGGGCGGCCGTCTCCCTGTCGGTCAAAGACCTGCGGGTCGTCGTCCAGGACATGGATCAGACGCCGCTCTCGCGCAGGTACGCGGAGGTGCTGCGCGAGTCGATTACCTTCAAGGTCGTGCCTTTGGCCGCGGACGAACAGCCCGAGCGCGCGCTCGACCGCAGCGACGCGCACGCGGCCGTCGTCATCCCCGAGGGCTTCGAGCGCGACCTGCGGCGCGGCACGCGCGCGGAGGTGCAGTGGCTCCTCGACGGCGCCGACGCCAACACGGCCACCAACATGCGCAACCACGCGAACACCATCACGCAGGCTTTCAACCGGCTGCTCGGGCCGGAAGGCGCGCGCCCCTCGGTCGTCGCGCGCGAGCGCTTCTGGTTCAACCCCGGCAACGACGAAGACCAGTTCGTCGGCCCCGGCATCTTCGCCGTGGGGCTCGCGCTCTTCCCGCCGCTCCTCGCCGCGCTGGCCGTCTCGCGCGAGGGCGAGCAGAAGACGATTTTGCAAGTCTACGTTTCGAGCATCTCGGCGCACGAATACCTTCTGGGGAAGATACTCGCGTTCATCATCATCGCCGCCGCCGAGTGGGCGCTGACGCTCGCGCTCGCGATGGTGAACTTCGGACTGTGGTTCAAGGGCGACCCGACGCCGTTCCTCGTCAGCTCGTTCCTGTTCCTCTTTTGCAGCGTCGCCTTCGGCGCGATGGTCGGCGCGCGCATCCCCGACCGCGCGGCGGCCATCCAGGCGATCCAGAATACGTGCTTCCTTCTTTCATATTTGCTATCGGGTTTCATCTTCCCCGTCCAGAACATCCCGGTCTACGTGCGCTGGGTGTCGTACCTGATTCCGGCGCGCTACTACATCGAGGTGGCGCGCGACGCCTTCGTGCGCGGCGGCGGCTGGGCGGCCGTGTGGTACGTGCCCGTCGCGCTCGCGGCCCTCAGCGCGGCCTACTTCGTGTCGGCGTGGGCGCGGATGCGCCACATGCAGGTGGAGGCTTGAGATGAGATTTTTGAGGCTGCTCACGAACAACCGCTTCTGGCCGCTCTTCATGAAGGAGCTGCGGCAGATCAAGCGCAACCGCAAGCTCGTCGTGATGCTCGTCATGCCGCCGACGGTCAACCTCGTGCTGCTCGGCTTCGCGATGAACTCCGAGGTCAAGAACGTCATGCTCGGCGTCGTGGACTACAGCCGCACGGCCGAGAGCCGCGAGCTGGTCTCCGCCTTCGTCGAGAGCGGCTCGTTCCAGGTCGCCGAGACGTTCGAGTCAACGGAAGAACTCGGGCGGTCTTTGAGCGCGGGCAATCTGGACGCGGGCGTCGTCGTGCCGCAGGACTACGCGCGGCTGCGCGCGCGGGGCCAAACGGCCGAGGTGCAGATACTGGCCGACGGCGTTGACTCGAACCGCGCCGGCATCGCCGCCGGCTACGCCGCGCGCGTCGTCGGGGCGCTCAACGAAAGGCTCGGGCGTCCGGGCGTCGCGGCCCGCACGCCGGGCGGGAAGAGCGTCGGATTGGTAGAGCCGCGCGTGGCCGTGCTCTACAACCCGGGGCTGCGCACCTCCTGGTTCATCGTGACGGGGACGATAGGGCTTCTGATGGTCATGATCGGCTCGCTCGTCGCCTCGGCCTCGATGGTCAACGAGAAGGAGAGCGGCACCATCGAGCAGTTGTTGATGACGCCCGCGGGCAGCACCGAGATCATCGCGGCGAAGGTGGCGCCGATCATGCTGCTGCTCTCGGGCGACATCCTGGTCGCGGTCGGCGTCGTCCGCCTGGTCTTCGAGGTGCCGGTGCGCGGGAGCCTCGTGCTGCTCTACTTCGCGGGGATGCTCTGCGTGCTGGCGGGCATCGGGATCGGGACGTTCATCGCGACCTTCACGCGTTCGCAGACGCAGGCGCAGTTGATGAGCTTCTTCGTCAACCCGCCGGTCTCGATGCTGTCGGGCGCGACGACGCCGATTGAGGGGATGCCCTACTGGCTCCAGCAGGTCTCCTACCTCAACCCCCTGCGCCACTTCTCGACCATCGCGCGCGGCGTGCTGTTGAAAGGCGTCGGGCTCGAAGTGCTCTACCCGAACCTGCTCGCGCTCACGGCCTTCACGCTCGTCATCGTCGGCGCGAGCGTGTGGCGGTTCCGGAAGCAGTTAAGTTAGAGTGTGGGGCCATGAAAGAGTTCAAAGGCAGGGTGGCCGTCGTCACGGGCGCGGCGAGCGGCATCGGAAGGGGCCTGGCCGAAGCGTGCGCGCGCGAGGGGATGAAGGTCGTCCTCGCCGACGTGGACGAGGCGGCCCTGTCGCGGGCCGAGCGCGAGCTGAAAGACTCGGGCGCGGAGGCTCTGGCCGTGCGGACGGACGTTTCGAAGGCGGAAGAGGTCGAAGCTTTGGCGCAGAGGACGCTCGAAGCCTTCGGCGCGGCGCACCTGCTCTTCAACAACGCGGGCGTCGGCGCGGGCACGACCGTCTGGGAGAGCACGCTGGAGGATTGGCGGTGGACTTTGGGCGTCAACCTGTGGGGCGTGATTCACGGCGTGCGGACGTTCGTGCCTTTGATGCTCAAGCAGGGGGACGAGTGCCACATCGTCAACACCGCCTCGATGGCCGGGTTGGTTTCAGGCCCGGCGCTCGGCGTCTACAAAGTCACCAAGCACGGCGTCGTCTCGCTGTCCGAAACGCTTCAGTGTGAGCTGGTGATATTGAAGGCGAAGATCGGGGTCTCCGTTCTCTGCCCGGGCGGCGTGAACACGCGGATTTTGGACTCCGAGCGCAACCGCCCCGCCGAGATGCAGAACGAGGTGGTGACAATCGGGCCGGCTCACCCGGCGGTCGCGCAGGCCGCGACGATGCTGCGCCAGCTCGTCGAAGAGGGGATGCCGCCGGCGCAGGTGGCCGAGATGGTCTTCGAGGCGATCAGGGACGAGCGTTTCTACATCCTGACGCACGAGGACTTGAAGCAGCACGTGCGGAAGCGTCTGAACGACATCCTGCTGGGGCGGAACCCGAGTTAGATAAGTCCGCGGGCGGCTCAGGCGCTGGCGCGGTTGAGAAGCTCGACGGAGGCGTCGTCCAGTTTGAGCCTGACCGACTCGGCCAGGTCGTTCAACTGTTCGAGGCTGGTCGCGCTGGCGATGGGCGCGGTGACGCTCGGCCGCGCGATGAGCCACGCGAGCGCGACGCGCGCGGGCGTCGAGGCGTGGCGGGCGGCCACCTCGTCGAGCGCCGCGAGGATGCGGAAGCCGCGTTCGTCGAGGTACTTCTTCACGCCCCGCCCGCGCGGGCTCTTCGAGAGGTCTTCCTCGGAGCGGTACTTGCCCGTGAGGAAGCCGCTCGCCAGCGAGTAGTAGCTGATGACGCCCACGTTCTGCTCGACGCAGAGCGGCTCCAGACTCTCCTCGAAGGCCGCGCGTTCGCAGAGGTTGTATAAGGGTTGCAGGCTTTCGTACCGGGGAAGCCCCCGCTCTCCGCTGAGCCTTAACGCCTCGGCCAGTCGCCCGGCGCTGAAGTTGGACGCGCCGACGGCGCGGACTTTACCCTGTTCGACGAGCCGCCCGTAGGCTTCGAGCGTCTCCTCCTGCGGCGTGTCGGGATCGTCCAGGTGTGACTGGTAGAGGTCGATGTAGTCGGTCTGAAGGCGGCGGAGCGACTCTTCCGCCGAGCGGACGATGTGCCCGGCCGAGAGCCCCTTGCGCCCCGGCCCCATCTCCATCCCGACCTTGGTGGCGATGACGACCTTCCCGCGGTTCCCGCTCTTCTTCAACCACCTGCCGATGACCGTCTCGGACTCGCCGCCCTGGTTGCCCGGCACCCAGCGCGAGTAGGCGTCCGCCGTGTCGATGAGGTCGAAGCCTTCCGCGACGAAGGCGTCGAGCAGGCGGAACGAGGTCGGCTCGTCCACCGTCCAGCCGAAGACGTTGCCGCCGAACGCGAGCGGGGCCACCTCCAGCCCCGAGTTACCCAGCCGCCGCTTCTCCATCACACGCACCTCCGACGATCTTCTTTTCAATTCCGAACCAAGTGCTCAGGGGCGAGCCGACATGCGCAAGGGGGCTTCGGGGTTCAGGCGGCAAGGGTCGGCGGGGGCGCCGTCGTCGCCCTTGCGGCGGGCCTCCTTCGCCGCGGGCGAGAGAGTCCTTTCGTCAACCTTCGCCAGATTGCATTCGACCTCGGCGAGCCGCAGCCGCAGCGCGTCCACGTCCGAGCGCAGGAGGCCGACCTCCGGGTCTCGCGCGGCCGTTCGCGGGGCGCCGGCCGAGACTCGCGCCTGCTGTTCGAGGCCGCGGATGCTCGACTCGATGACGTAGAGGCGCTGTTCGAGTTGTGTGAGGCGGCTCTCGACACGAATCAAGTCCTGCGCCGCGGGCGCCGCCGCCTCGCCGGTGCTCCCCCCAGGTCTGCCCGCGTAAAAAGCGGCGGCCGCCACGAGCAACAAAACTAATGCCGAACGAGTCGCGGGCGGGCGGCGTGTTCCGGAGTTCATAAAGTGTCACCTCATTACGGGCCGAAGTCGGGGAAGACCAGGACGACGACCGTGATCGCAACGGCGACGAGGAGCGCGCGCCGGTGGACGGCCTTTGCCTTATCGCGCAGCCTCGCCGCGAGCGCGGAGTCGCCTACGTCCTCTTCCCCCTCGTCCATGTTGCACACGCCACGCGCGGCGAGCGCGATGCAAGTCTTCTCGCGCGCCTGCAACAGCCCGAGCCCCGCCATCCACAGAGGCAGGAAGACGACGACCCGCGACCAACGCGGCGCGCCGAACGAGACGAGCACGAACGCGACGCCGACGGCCACCGTCAGCGAGACGATGCCGAGCAGGCGCCGCTTGCGCCGCTCGCGCGGGCCGATGTTGGCCGCCTCCTTCGTCGCCGTGTCCATCTCTACTGTTCGGCGCGTAGGGTCGCGAGCGGCTGCCCCTCGTTGACGTGTACGCCCGGGCGCACGCTGACGGCGCTGACGGTGCCGTCGGAGGAGGCGACCGCGTAGACCACCTGTACCAGGGGAGTCTCGGCGGGCGTGACCGTTCGGTTCGGCTGCCGCGCCGCGACGAGCCCGGCCTGCGCGCCCTGCGCGGCCGTCTGCGCGCGTTGAAAGCGCTGCTGTGCCTTCTCGTAGGTGGCGCGCGCGCCGTCAAGCTCGCCCTGCGAAGCCTGACCCGAGGCGACGAGCGGAGTGAGGCGCGAGACTTCGACCTCGGCGCGGACGACTTCGGCGCGCGCGGCATTGACCTCCGACTGGGCGGCCGTGATGTTGCGGCCCGCGGCGGCCACGGGGTCTTCGCCGGGCGTGGGCGCGGCCGCCGGCCCCTGTGTGCGGACGGCAATCTCGACGACGGCGTCGCCCTTCTTGAGCCGGACGCCCTCGCTCGCCAGCACGCGCCTGACCTCGCCCGAGGCCGGTGCGTTGACGATGATAACGCTCTCGGTCTCGCCGCCGCCCTCGCTTCTCGAACCGCACGCCGGAGAGCCGACGAGCGCGAAGATTAAGAGCGCGACGGACGCGCTCTTGTTGGTGCAAGGTCGGACTCGAAAGCTTCTCTTCATCTCTGCCTGAAGCCCATCAGGGACGAGGGGGAAACTGCGGATGAAGTTGAAACGGCCTGGGCGGGCGGCTTGGATTCCGCGGGCGGCTTCGTCTCCGCGCCCTGCGCGGGGCGGAGTTCGAGTTCGAGGGTGTCGGTGCGGACGGCCACGTTGTTGGCTTCGAGCGTGTTGCCGGTGGCGCGCTGGAACTCGGCGATGGCCTTGTTCAAAGCCGTCTGCGCCTGTAGCTCGCTGCCGCGCGCGGCGAGCAGCTCGTTCTGGCGTTGCAGGACGAGGAAGATGGTGGTCGTGCCCGCGCGGAACTGCCGCTGCTCGCTCTCGTACTGCAACTCGGCCGAGCGGCGCGTCGCGGCGGCCGAGGTGAGCCGCGCCTCGGACGAGCGCAGGGCCTGCACGGCGTTGCGCACGTCGGCCTCGATGAGTTGCTCTTGCTGCGCGCGCTGGTTCTCGATGCGGCGCCCCTCGGCGAGCGTGCGGCCGAGGTTCGCCTTGGCCGTGCGGTTGCGCAGAGGCCACTCGACGGCGACGCCGACGCGGTAGGTCGGGTAGTCCTGCTGCAAGAGGTTCGAGAGCGACTTCGGCAGCCCGCCGACGAGGTTCTCGGGGACGGTGCTGCCGGTCGTCGTGGTCGGGAGGGGGTCGAGCCCCGCGAGCGTTGACAGCTCGTTGACGCGCGCGCGGAGCAGCGCGTTGCTGCTCGTGCTCGAAGTGCTGCTCGGCGTGACCTGCGAGCCGGCGAGGCCGGCCGAGGTGTAGGTGCCGACCAGGTCGAGCCGCGGGCGCGTCTGGTCGCGGTAGAAGCGCTTGTCGATCTGGTTGATCTCGGCGTTGGTCTGGAGCTGAGAAAGCTCGGGCCGGCTCTTGAGCGCGGTGGCCGTCGCCTGTTCGAGCGGCACGCGGGGCGGCTCAAGGCTGACCGGCGTGACGGGCGTGATGGGCTTCGACCAGAGCGGCGCGTTGCGGTCGGGCAGGATCAAAGTCTTGAGCGTGTTCTCGGCGCGCGTGACGGCCTCCTGCGCCGTGTAGACGTTCTGCTCGAAGGTCGTGACCTGCGTGTTGGCGGCGACGATGTCGATGGGGGCGATGACGCCCTCCTTGACGAGCCGCTGGTTGCTCTCGACCTGCGTGCGCGCCTGCTTCACGGCGTCGATCTGCACCTGCAAGTTTCGGAGGGCGAAGACCAAATCCCAGTACGCCTGCTCGACCTGATTGATGGTCTCGATGGCGCGCTGGCGGAACTGCGCGTCGGTCAAACTTAAATTCTTTTTTGCAATCTCAATCGCGCGGCGGCTCTGGTCGAAGCGCAGGCCGCGCAGGACGGGCTGCGTGTAGGTGAGCGTCAGCGCCGCCGGGTACTGCGGGTTGAGCGTGACGTTCTGGTTGTTGGTCTGAAGGCGCGTCGAGGAGAAGTCGAGCTGGTAGGAGCCGCCCGCCCACGGCGAGAGGCCGCCGACGCGGGCGGCGCCGGTCGCGTCCTTCTGCGTCACCGAGCCGTTGAGGCCGCCCGCGATGGTCGAGCTGGTCGGCGTCGTGCGCGACTCGTAGTAGCTCTCGGAAGAGAAGACCGGGTCGTAGGCGCCGCGCGCGGCCGTCAGGTTGTACTCGGCGACCTGCACGTCGATGCGCGAGGCGTCGATGTCGTTGTTGTTCTGGAGCGCGAGCGCGATGGCGTCGTTCAAAGAGAGCGGCGCCTGGTCGAGCATGTCCACGCCGACGCGCTCGGCCGAGGGGAGCGGGCGCGCGGGCGCCTCGAAGTTCGGCGCGACGGGCGGCGGCTCGGTCGGGAGTTCGGCGGGCGCGACGCCCGAAGTCCCGACGTTCTGGCCCGGCGTCTGTTGCACGCCGGCCGGGTTGGTCGTCTGCGCGCCGCCGGGGTTGGTGCCCGCCTGCGGCGCGGCGGTGCCGGCGGGCGTCGAGGTCTGCGGGGTCGTGCCCGCGGGCGGCTGCTGCCCCGGCGTCTGCGGCGAGGGCGGGCGCGGGCCTTGTGTGTTGGGCGTCGTCTGCTGCCGCTCCTGCTCGGGGCCGGTCTGCGGCTGCGTGGACTGCTGCGCCTCGTTGCCGGGTCGGATGGTCGAGGAAGGGGCGTTGGGCGGCAGTTGCGTGGTCGGCGTCGGGGCCGTGCCGGGTTGCTGTCGCTGCGGCGTCGTGCCGGCAGGCGGCGCGGGCTGCGGCGTCGTCGAAGGCGGCGTCTGCTGCGTCTGGTTCTGCGCGAGCGCGGCGCACGGCGACGCCAACAGGGACGCCGCGACGAACGCCGCGACGAAGCCCGCGCGCGGTTTCAAAATCTCGAACACTCGGCCCTTCACTTCAGTCACCCGATGCCTGGTCTGCATACCTGTCCTTGTCGTCGCGCCGGCGGAGGGCGCCGGTCGTCGGCTTGGTCTTGCGAGAGGAGGCGCCGCCCGCGACCGAGGCGTAGGCTTCGCGCGCGCGCTGGCGCAGGCCCCCGCCGAAGTTGTTGAAGCCCGCCCCGACGCGCGACCACAACGTGGAATCCTTCGCGTCCTCGAAGAGCGAGTAGAAGACCGGCACCGCGAGCAGCGTCAGCAGCAGGCAGAGGGACTGCCCGCCGACGACGAGCACGCCGATGGAGCGGTTAGTCGCCGCGCCCGCGCCCGTGCCGAGGATGAGCGGAATCATGCCCGCGACGAGCGCGATGGTCGTCATCAGGATGGGGCGCAGGCGGTCGCGGTTCGCCTGGACGATGGCGCTGTAACGCTCCATGCCGTGCGCGCGCAGCTCGTTCGTGTGGTCGATCTGCAAGATGGCGTTCTTCTTGACGATGCCGAAGAGGAGCAGGATGCCGAGCGCCGAGAAGATGTTAAGCCGCTGCCCGGCGATGAGCGTCGAGAGCAGCGCGAACGGCACCGAGAGCGGCAGCGTCAGGAGGATCGTCACGGGGTGGATGAACGACTCGAACTGCGCCGCCAGAATCAGGTACATGAAGACGAACGAGAGCAGGAACGCGAGCATGAACGACTGGTTCGCGCGCGCCAGCTCCTTCGACTGCCCGGTCACGCCCGTGCGGTAGCCGGGCTCCATCTTCAACTGCTGCGCGTAACGCTGGAGGGCGTCGATGGCCTCCGACTCAGAGGCGCCCGGCGCGACGCCGGCCGAGACCGTGACCTGCCGCACGCGGTTGAGGCGGTCGATGGACGCGGGGCTCGTCCCCGACTGCAAATCCACGAGCTGGTCGAGGCTGACCGTCCCGCCCGCGGACGTGCGGACGTTGAAGTCCTTCAGGCTCTCGCGCGTGCGCCGGTACTCCTCCTCGGCCTGCACGACCACGTCGTACTGCTCGGAGTTCTCGCTGAAGGTCGTGACGCGCTGGCCGGCGGCGAGGATGTTGAGCGCCTGCGACACGTCGCCGGCCTCGACGCCGAGGTCGCCCGCCTTCTGGCGGTCGATCTGGACGCGCACCTCCGGGTTGCCGAGCAGCAGCGAGCGATCTGCGTCGCGGAAGTTCTTGTCGTCGTCCTTGATGAGGTCAACCAGCTTCTTCGAATACTCGTCGAGCTTCTGCATGTCGGGGCCGCTGATGTAGAAGCCGACCGACGAGCCGCCGCGACCCAGACCGATGCTCGCGCCGATGGAGGAGGTGCCCGAGACGCCGATCTGAAAATCCTTCGGGTACTTCCGCTTCTGAATCATCTGGCGCGTGCGGTTGATGAGGTCGGACTGCGAGGCGTCGCGCTGCTCGACCGGCTTGAGGCTGACGTTGATCGAGCCGCCGTTGGGGCCGCCGCCGCGGCCGAAGCCCGCGAGCGAGAGCGTGTTCTGCACGCCCGGTATCTGCTCGCGGATGTCCCGCGCGATGCGTTCGAGCACCGACTGCGTCGCCGGCAAACTCGTCCCCTGCGGCATGCGCAGGGAGACCTGGAAGGCCGACTCGTCCTCGTCGGGCAGGAAGTTGTAGCCGACCCAGCGGTAGAGCGGGACAATCGACGCGATGACGACGACGCAGATGAGGACGACCGCCCAGCGGTGCGCCATCGAGAGCTTGAGCAGCCAGGTGTACGTGCGGTCGATGGGCTTGTAGAAGCGCCCCTCCTTCGAGGAATGATTCTGGGGGGCGCCGTGCGCCTCGTCCTGCTCGAACTCGGCGTTCGGGTTCGGGCGGTCGGGCGTGACGTGGTGGTTGTTGGCCTCGCCGCCGCCGGCGCCGGCCGCGTCCACGTTCGTCAGGGGCATCCCCTCGGGCGTCAACATCTCCTTCGGCGGCTTAATCCAACGCGCCGCGAGCATCGGCGTCAGCGTGAACGAGACGACGAGTGAGACCGCGATGGCCGCCGCCGAGGTCAGGCCGAACGAGGACATGAAGCGGCCGACGATGCCCGTCATGAAGCCGACGGGGATGAAGACGGCGAGCAACGAGAGCGTCGTCGCCATGACGGCCAGCCCGATCTCGCGCGTGCCTTCGATGGCGGCCTGGAACGGGTGGACGCCCTTCTCCTCGACGAAGCGGTAGATGTTCTCAAGCACGACGATGGCGTCGTCAATGACGATGCCGACCATCAGCGTCAGGCTCAGCATCGTCATCTGGTTGAGCGAGTAGCCGAGCCAGGCGATGAGCGCGAAGGCCGAGATGATGGAGGTCGGGATGGCGAGCGCCGCGATGAGCGTCGAGCGGAAGTTCCAGAGGAAGAGGAAGACGATGACCGCGGCGAGCAGGCCGCCGACGACTAAGTGTTCTTCAATCGCGTGGAGCGACGTTTCAATAAACTCCGACTGGTCGCGCGTGACGGCGATCTTCACGTCCTTCGGGAGCAAGGGCTGAATCTCGGCCATGCGCGCCTTGATGTTGTTGATGACGGCCACGGTGTTCGCGCCCGACTGCTTGCGCACGGCGAGCGAGACCGAGGGCGTGCCGTCGAGCGCGGCCGCCGAGGAAGGGTCGGCGCCCGAGTCCTCGACGCGCCCCACGTCGCTAATCTTGACCGGGTACTTGTTGCGGTTCGCGACGACGATCTGGTTGAAGTCCTCGACCTTCTGCACGCGCGACATGGTGCGCAGCGAGACGACCGTGGCGCCCTCCTGCAAGTTGCCGCCCGGCAGTTCGAGGTTCTGCGTGCGCAGCGCGTTGACCACGTCGGTCACGGAGAGGTTGTAGGCGCGCAGGCGCTCGGGGTTGAGGTAGACCTTGACCTGGCGCGTGCGGCCGCCGTAGACGACCACCTCGCCGACGCCGTCCACGGATTCGAGCCGCTCCTGCACCTGGTGCTCGACGAGGTCGGTCAGCTCGATGGAGGAGCGCGGGGCGCTGACGGCGTACTGGACGACCGGCTGCGAGTCGGGGTCGGCCTTGGTGACGACGGGCGCGTCGGCCGTCTGGGGCAGACGGTTGATGACGGTCGAGACCTTGTCGCGCACCTCCTGCGTGGCGATGTCGGGGTCTTTCTCCAGGTTGAAGGTGATGGTGACCTGCGAGCGCCCCTGCGAGGAAGTCGAGCGCATCTCGTCGATGCCGGGGACGGTGTTGACGACGCCCTCGATGACGTCCGTCACCTCGGTCTCCATCTCCTCGGGCGCGGCGCCCTGGAGCGTGGTCGAGACGGTCACGGTCGGCAGGTCGATCTTCGGGAACCTGTCCACGCCGAGCGTGAAGAAGGAGAAGCCGCCGATGACCGTCAGCAGCAGGACGATGACCGTGGCGAAGACCGGGCGGCGGACGCAAATCTCGGCTAACTTTTGCATGGCTTAGACCGCTTACTGCTCGACGCGGATGCGAGCGCCCTCGAAGAGTTGTTGAAGATTGCTGGTCGCGAGCACCTCGTCGGCTTCGACGCCGGAGAGAATCTGAAGCATGTCGCCCTCCTCCGTGCCGAGCTGGACGACGCGCAGCTTGGCCGTGTCGTTCTGGATGACGAAGACGCGGTAGGACTGCGTGTTCTGATCCGCGAGCACGGCGGCGCGCGGGACGTAGACGGCGCGGCCGCCGCCCGGGCGCGCGATGCGGGCGGTGGCGAACATCCCCGAGCGCAGGGCGTTGTCCGGGTTTTGCACGAGCGCCTCGACGGTCGCCGAGCGCGACGCGGGGTCTATCGCCGGGTTGATGGCGGACACCTGGCCCGCGAACTTCCGATCCTTGAACGCGTCCACTTCGAGCGAGACGCCCATGCCGGGCGTGAGGTGCGGCGCGTCGGCTTCGGGGACGAGCAGTTGCAGCTTGATGGGGTTCGTCCGCAGCACCGTCGCGATGACCGAGGCGGGCGTGACGTACTCGCCGACGGCGACGGGGCGGCTGCTGACGTAGCCGGCGTAGGGGGCGCGGATGACCGTGTCGGCCACGGCCTTCTGCGCGATGGCGACCGCCGCGCGCGCCGACTCGACGCCGGCCTGCGCGCTCTGCACGGCCTGGTTGCTCTGGCGCGCGGTGTTGATGGCGACTTCGAGCGCCTGGCGCGCGGCGTTGACCTGCGCGCGCGCCGTGTCGCGCGCCGTGCGGTACTGGTCGTAGGTGGACATCGCCACGTCGCCCGTCTCGACCAGCGCGCGGTAGCGCTTCTCGTTGGCCTCGGCCAGGCGGAGCTGCGCCTGCGCCTGTTCGAGGTTCGAGCCGGCGGCGCGCACCTCCGGGATGGCGCTCTCCTGGAAGTTGCCGCCCGGCGTCAGGCCGATCCGCGCCTCCGCCTGGCGCACGGCCGCGACGGCCTGCCCGACTCCGGCCTGCGACTGTTGCAGACGCAGGCGCGCGTCGCGGTCGTTCAGGCGCGCGACCACGTCGCCCTGCCGCACGAAGGCGCCGACGCCCACGGGCGTCGAGACGACCTGACCCGAAGCCTGCGACGCCACGTCGGAAGTCTCCTCGGCGACGAGGCTCCCCGTGGCCTGCACGTAGGAGGGGACTGCGCGCGACTCCGCGCGCGCGGTGGTGACGGCGACGGGCGGCGCGGTCTCGGCGTTCTCGGCGGTCGCGCCCTTCTTGCCCGCCTCGCCCTTCTTGCCGGCCTTGGCCTCGGCGGACGAAGAATTGGAACGGCTACAGCCGGCGCCGAACAGCGCGAGCACCAGGGTCAGACAGAGCAGCGGCGTGATGCGGAGCGAGTGAAATGAATTTAATGAAGCCATAAACGACACTTGTTTCTGCTATCTCTTGAAAGACGGCGGGCCGCTCCGTTCGGTTACACCTTCCGCCGCCGCTCTTCGGACGTTAAAGCTTCGAGGATGAACAGATTAATCTATGCGTTGTCTCTGAGCCCTTCGTCACAAGATATTTGTGATTGAGATGTATTACAGTGTCGGAGCTGTCACGAAAAAAGGGGGAGAGCGGCATGGCCGATTGGAAGGCGGAGAGGGCGGGGAGGCTGCGAGACTTCTTCGGGCTGGAGCCGAACGCGGAGTTGCTCGCGCCCGAGGCGCGCGAATTCGAAGTGCCGCCGGGGGCCGCGGGGGCTTTGGGCCACTTCAACGTCGAGTGGCACGTCGTCCCGAGGGCCGAAGCGGTGCCGCTTGATGACAAGTACGCGGCGCGGCTCTACCCCGCGGCCTCGCGCGAGTTCACGCGGCCGCGGGAGCACGGCGGCAGTTACCGCGAACAGCTCTTCCGAGGGCACGCGCGACACCAGGGGCGCGTCGTCGGCGTCGAGACGACGCAGAAGCCGCGCTACCTGCCCGGCAACAAGCAGTTCTACGGCACGCCCTACGGCCACGACCCTTCGGCCGACCCCTTCGCGCCCTACCTCGGCCGCGCCGGGATGGTCAACGGCACGCGCTTCGCGCACAACTATCTTTCACTCCGCGAGTTCGTCCGCGTCGTCAACGAGGACTGGCGCGCGCGCGGGCTGATGCCCGAAGGCTACCGCGCGACCATCTGCCCGCCCGCCGTTTTCAACCTCGTCGGCGCGCTCTTCCACCCCGAGTGGTCTGAGACCGAGACGCTCGAGCTCGGCTTCTACCGCGACGAGCAGGGCAACGCGAAGTGCTACGCGGTCGGGTCGAACGGCCCGGGCGATTTCTCCTACGTCCGCGGGGTCGAGGGGGAAGAGGAGTGGGCGCTCGCCGGCTTTCGCGTCGCGCTCGTCCCCGAATGAAGAGACCCTTTGCACACGTTGGGACAGACTTCTCTCCACCGCGCCGTTATGATTTCCGCATAGGTTGGGTGTAAAAATAGAACCAGTCGCCAGTCCCTAATAAGACTTGAGGTGTGAGTGGGGCATTCGCCCCCGGCGGAGCGTTGCCGGGGGCGAGGGTCGCGGCGAGGGGCGGTCACCCATCGAGAAGGTGCCACTCCTCGCCGCCCGTGTTTGAGGCGAGTGAATGTTGAAGTTGAAAGCGAGCGAGGGGAAAGTTTTGAGGGGAGCTTTGTTAGTCGTTCTATGCGTCGCCCTGCTGGCGCCGCGCGCGTCGGCGCAGCAAGGGCAGACGGGACAGACGGGCCAGTCGGGGCAGCCGAGCACGACGCAGACGGGGACGAGCGCCACGGGCAGCCAGACCAATCAGGCCGGCGGCGCGGGGCGCACGAACCAGAGCGGCGACGCCACGCGCGGCCAGGCGCAGGGCGACTCGCGCTCGGCGGGCGAGCAGGGTGGGTCGAACGTCGGTGGCATTCCCGGCGCGACGCGGACGAGCCCGACGGGACGCACCCAACTCCCCGGCGCGGCGCGCGTCACGCAGGGGCCTTCGGCGCTCGGCCTTGAGCAGGCGATTCAGCTCGCGGAAGAGAACAACCTCACGACGCTCCTGGCGCGCGAGCGCGAGCGCGAGGCGGAAGGCTTGCGACGGCAGTCGCGCGCGGGGCTCCTGCCGAACGTCTCGGGCACGGCCTACCAGGCGAACATCACGCAGAACCTCGCCGCGCTCGGCTTCCAGGCGGGCACGTTCCCGGGCTTCAACAAGTTCTTCATCGGCCCCTTCAACAACTTCGACGCGCGCGCGCGCCTCGTCCAGTCCATCTTCAGCCTCGCGGCCATCCGCAACTACCAGGCGGGCAAGGCCGGCGTGCGCCTCGCCACTTTGCAGGAGGGCCTCGCGCGCGAGCAGGTGGCGACCTTCACGGCGCTCACCTACCTCGAAGCCCTGCGCGCCGGGCGCGACGTGGAGGCCGCGCGCGCCGATTTGGAACTGGCACAGACTCTTCTGACGCTCGCGCAGGATCAGCACAACGCGGGCGTGGCGACGGGCGTTGACGTGACGCGCGCCGAGACGCGCCTCGCGCAGACGCGCCTGCGCGTCTCGCAGGCGCAGACCGCGACCGAACAGGCGGTCTTGAATCTGCAACGCGTCGTCGGGCTCCCGCTCGGCTCGCAGCTCACGCTGACAGACCCTTTAAAGTTCACGAACGACCCGCTGCCCTCCGTCGAAACGGCGGTCGAGGAGGCGGGCCGCGTGCGGCCGGAAGTCCGCATCGCGGAGGCGGAGGCCGACCTCGCCGGGTTAGAGCGGCGCGCCGCGCGCGCGGAGCTTCTGCCGTCGGTGGACTTCGTCGGCGACTACGGCGTGAGCGGCATCACGCCGACCAACACGGCGCTCCCGACCCGCCGCGCCGCCGTCCAGTTGAACGTGCCCATCTTCAACGGCGGACTCACGCGCGGGCGCATCGAGGCCGCTTCGAGCCGCGCCCGGCAGGCCGAGCTTGAGCTGGGCAGCGTGCGCGGGCAGGTCGAGGAGGACGTGCGGCTCGCCTTCTCCGCGCTGCGGACTACGTCGGAGCAGGTGACGGCGGCCGGGCAGACGGTGACGCTCGCGCAGCGCGAGCTGGAGATGGCGCGCGACCGCTTCCGCGCGGGCGTCGGCGACAACGTCGAAGTCGTCGCCGCGCAGACCGCGCTCTCGGACGCGCGCAGCTCCGAGGTCGCGGCGCTCGCGCAGTACAACGCGGCGCGCCTCAACCTGGCCGCCGCGCTCGGCCGCGCCGAGCAATTCCGTTGGTAGAAATTTCATCAAAGCTAATTAACGCGAGACACGAGTATCGAGAGGGAGACGGTTATGTCGAGGGCGACCGAAGAGCCTGAAGTTGAAGAGAGAATAGACGAGTTCGAAGACGCGGACGCGCAGCCGGGGCCGGACATTCCGGAAGAGGTGGTGACGGCGGCGCCCGTGCGGCGTCCGCTCTACCGGCGCCCCGTCTTCCTGGTCGTCGCGGGAGTGGTGCTCATCGCCGGGCTCGTCTACGGCCTGCGCTACTACGCCTACGCGCGCGCGCACGAGTCAACGGACGACGCCTTCATCGACGGCCGCGTCGTGCAGGTGAGCCCGAAGGTCTCGGGCTACGTCGTCAAGCTCCACGTCAAAGAGAACCAGGAGGTGAAGGAGGGCGACCTCATCGCCGAGCTGGACGCGCGCGACTTCGAGGCGCGTCTCGACGCGGCGCGGGCCGCGCTCGCCGCCGGGGCGGCGCGTCAGCGCGAGGCCCAGGCCGGCGTGGCACTCTCGCGCGCCTCCTCGCAGGCGGGCGTGCAGCAGGCTTCGTCGGTCGTCCGCCAGGCGCGCACGGGCGTCGAGACGGCGCGCGCGGCCGCGGCCGTCGAGCGAAGCAAGATCAATCAGGCGGGCGCGGGCGTCGCCACCGCCCAGGCCAACGTCGCGCAGGCGCAGGCGCAGGTCGCGGGCGCAGAGGCCGAGGCCAACCGCGCCAACGCCGACGTGGCCCGCTACCAGGAGCTCTTCACGAAGGACGAGGTCTCGCGCCAAAGGCTCGACCAGGCGATAGCGACGGCGCAGACGGCCGCCGCCAACCTCGAAGCCGCGCGCCGCCGCGTGGCCGCCGCCGAGGCGCAGGTCTCGGAGGCCCGCTCGGCCGAGGCGGCCGCCGCCGAGACCGCGCGCCGCGTCGCCACGCAAATCCCTGCCGCGCAGGCCGGCGTCGGCGAGGCTCTGGGCAGACTCGCGCAGGCCGGCACCGGCCAGCAGCAGGTCGCCGTCAGTCAGGCCCAGGCCGAGACCGCGGGCGCGACCATCGAGCAGCTCCGCGCGGCCGTCGAACAGGCCGAACTCGAACTCTCGTACACGAAGATTTACGCGCCCGAGTCGGGCCGCGTCACGCGCAAGGCGGTCGAGGAGGGCGCGCTCGTCCAGCCGGGCCAGCCCCTGATGGCCGTCGTCTCGGGCGACATCTGGGTCACGGCCAACTTCAAGGAGACGCAGCTGGGCACCATCCACCCGGGCCAGCTCGTCGAGGTCTCGGTTGACGCGTACCCGGGCAAAGTCTTCAAGGCGCACGTCGAGAGCATCCAGGCCGGGACGGGCTCGCGCTTCAGCATGATCCCGCCGGAGAACGCGACGGGGAACTACGTCAAGGTCGTGCAGCGCGTCCCGGTCAAGATCGTCTTCGACGAGCCGCCCGACCCGAACCGGATGCTCGCGCCCGGCATGTCCGTCACGCCCGAGGTCAAGATCGGATGAGCACGGTTCGAGCGCAGGGCGGCGTGTCGAAGGCGCCGGGGCGCGGGCCGCAGCGGGGCACGGCCGCGGCCCAGGCCCAGTGGCGGCCGAGCGTCAACCCCTGGATCGTCGCGGCGTCGGTGATGCTCGCGACCTTCATGGAGGTGCTGGACACTTCGGTCGCCAACGTCGCGCTCCCGCACATCGCGGGGAACCTCTCGGCGACGAACGAGGAGGCGACGTGGGTCTTGACGAGCTACCTCGTCTCGAACGCCATCGTCCTGCCGGCGACCAACTGGCTCTCGCGCTACTTCGGCCGCAAGCGCTTCCTCATCGTCTGCATCATCATCTTCACGCTCGCCTCGGCGCTCTGCGGCGCGGCGACGAGCCTCAGCATGCTCATCTTCGCGCGCGTCCTGCAAGGCGCGGGCGGCGGCGCCTTGCAGCCCATCGCGCAGTCGGTGCTGTTGGAGAGTTTCCCGCCGGAGAAGCGCGGGCAGGCGATGGCCGTCTACGGGCTCGGCATCGTCGTCGCGCCGATCATCGGGCCGACGCTCGGCGGGTGGATTACCGACAACTACTCCTGGCGCTGGATTTTCTACATCAACGTCCCCGTCGGCGCGCTCGCCATCTTCATGGCGAACGCCTTCGTCGAAGACCCGCCCTACATCCGCGAGCAGCGGCCGGGGCGGATCGACTACATCGGCTTCAGCCTGATGGCCTTCGGGCTGGCCGCGCTCCAGATCGTGCTGGACTTGGGGCAGCAGGAGGACTGGTTCTCTTCCAACTTCATCCTGCGCGCGACGGTGCTGGCGGTCGCGGCCCTGGTCATGTTCGTCATCTGGGAGCTGCGCTCGGACGAGCCCATCGTCAACCTGCGCGTGCTGAAGAACCGCAACTTCGCCGTCGGGGTGCTGCTGATTACGGTGATGGGCGTCGTGCTCTACGGCTCGATTGCGCTGCTGCCGCTCTTCCTGCAAACGCTGCTGGGCTACCCGGCGACGGCGAGCGGGATGGCGGTGAGCCCGCGCGGGTTCGGGTCGATTTTGTCGATGCTCATCGTCGGCCGTCTCGTCGGGAAGGTGGACGGGCGGTGGCTCATCATGTTCGGCTTCGCGGTGCTCGCCTTCTCGACGTGGATGCTGGCGGGCCTCAACCTCGACATCGCGATGAGCAACGTCGTCTGGCCGAACATCGTGAGCGGGTGCGCGATGGGCTTCATCTTCGTGCCGCTGACGACGATGGCGATGGGGACGCTGCCGAACGAGCAGGTCGGCAACGCCTCGGGCGTCTACAACCTGATGCGCAACACGGGCGGCTCCATCGGCATCGCCGCGATGAGCACGTTTCTCTCGCGCGGGGCGCAGGTGCACCAGGCGGCCATCGCCGCGCACATGACGCAGTACGACCCGGCCTTCCAGGAACGCCTGGGTCAGATCGCCGGGACGCTGAGCCTACGCGGAGGGGGAGGGGGCGGCGGCGCGATGCAGCAGGCGCTTGCCTCGATCTACGGCATAGTGCTGAGGCAGTCGATGCTGATGTCTTTCATCGACAACTTCCGCCTGCTCGCCTTCCTGTGCGTTCTGTGCGTGCCGGCCGCGCTGCTCTTCAAGCGCGTCCGCGCGCGCGGCGGCCCCTCGGTGGCGGCGCATTGAAATGATGAATGATGAGTGATGAATGAGGAGCGATGAATGAAAAGCAATTGTCTTTAATTCATCATTCATCACTCATCACTCCTTCAAATCGGAGGTGGCGTCAATGGAGTTTCGGACGACTGTCACCATCGCGCGGCGGATGGGGAGCGGGGGCACGTACATCGGGCGCTACATCTCGGAGCGGCTCGGGCTGAGGTACGTGGACAGGGAGGTTTTGCAACTGGCGGCCGAGCGCCTCGGTCTGGAGTGCTCGGCGCTGGAGCCGAACCGCGAGCGGGTCGCGGGCTTCTGGGAGAAGTTCCTCGGCAGCCTCTCGTTCGGCCCGCCCGAGGGCACGTACGCGCCGCCGCCCGTCCTCACCTATTCGGACAGGGCGCTCTTCGAATGCCAGTCGGGCATCCTGCGCGAGATGGCCGCGCGCGACGACTGCGTCATCGTCGGCTACGGCGCGGCCTACGTCCTGCCGCGCCACACGCGGATGGTCAACGTCTTCTTCCACGCGCCGATCTCGTACCGCATCCGCCGCGTGATGGAGATTTACGGGATGGACGAGAAGGAGGGCGCGCGCCGCATGGTCGAGGAGTCAGACCGCCTGCGCGCGCGCTACTTCCGCGAGATGACGGGGCGCGACTGGGCCTGCGCCGACAACTACCACCTCTGCGTGGACACGAGCATGTCGCCCCTGCCCGAACTGGCCGAGCGAATCGTCCACTTCGTCGAGCGCAGGCTCGGCGCGTGTCAGAGCGACTCGACGAAGAGGTCGTCCACGTAGCAGTAGCCCCACTCCTCGCCCGGCTCGAAGGACTTGATGACGGGGTGGCGCGTGGCGTGGAAGTGCTTCGTCGCGTGCCTGTTCGGCGAGCTGTCGCAGCAGCCGACGTGCCCGCACGTCTCGCACAGGCGCAGGTGCACCCAACGGTCGCCCGTCTTCAGACAGTCCTCGCAGCCCTTCGCGCTGGGCGTGACGGGTTTGATTTGAGCCAGATGCTCACATCCTTGGGCCATCATTTTCTTCCCTCGAATAAAGTTACTGATTGAACAGGCATCTTAAAGGATTCAGGCCCCGGACGCTCGCCTCGCCTCGTTCTCACGCTGCTGCTCGGCGACCGACTCGGAGGCGAAGAAGACGCGCGTGATGTCCGGGTGCTCGCTCCGCACCTTCGCGTGCAGGCGCGCGACGGCCTCCCTCACGCCGACGGCCGACAGCTCATTCCTGAACTTCACCTCTAAAGTCAGCATCACTTCGTGTGGGCCGAAGTGCATCGTGAGCAGGCGGTTGACGTGCTCGACGGCCGGGTCTGAGGCGACGAGCGCGCGCAGGCGTTCGAGCGTCTGGCGCTCCACGCCCTCGCCGACGAGCAGGCCCTTCGTCTCGTAGGCGAGGAAGAGCGCCATCAGCCCGAGCACGAGCCCGATGACGACCGAGGCGAGGCCGTCGAGGGAGGGCAGGCCGAGGCGTTGGCCGAGGTAGACGCCGAAGAAGGCGATGACGAGCCCCGTCAGCGCGCCCGTGTCCTCGAAGACGACCATGAAGGTCGTCGGGTCTTTGCTCTTGTGGATGGCCTCGAAGACGCCGCGCCGGCCCCGCGCCGCGCGGAACGCCTTCCAGCCGAAGAGCCACGAGGCGCCCTCGAAAACGAACGCGCTCGCGAGCACGACGTAGTTCCAGAAGGGGGCGCGCGCCGGCTCGGGGTTCAGGACGTGCTTGACGCCCTCGTAGACGGAGATGCCGCCGCCGAGCGTGAAGATCATCAGCGAGACGATGAGCGAGTAGAAGTAAAGCTCCTTGCCGTGGCCGAAGGGGTGCTCGAAGTCGGGCGGCCGCCGGCTCCTGCGCAGGCCGAACAGGAGGAGGAGGCCGTTGCCCGTATCGACCAGCGAGTGGATCGCCTCCGACGTCATGGCCGAGCTGCCGCTGGCGTAAGCCGCGACGAACTTGGTCGAGGCGATGCCGAGGTTCCCCGCGACGGCGGCGTAGATGGAGAGCTTCGTTTCGGACGCCATAACTTTTCTCTCTCCCAATCTACCCCGAGAGTCTTCCGGAATCGTCGCGATTGCCTTCTTATTGCCTCGGCGTACGGCGCGCGAACTGTCCACTGATGTACACAGAGGACGAGGGCGCATGTCCAACCTGGTTCACAAGCCGCGCCCCGCCGTTGAGAGAAAGTATGAGTATATCCGGCGTTCCGACTGCCCTTCGACCTCCGAGGCAAGTGGCATAAGTGTTGCCAGCTCGCCAGCCCATGCCCTTGCCCACGCATTTCGTTCTGTTCATTAAAAGCTTCCCGGTCACTTCGTAGCTTCATCAGGCGGCGACGAACGTCGCGCGCGGTTCTTTTCCAGCAGAACTTCCACGTCTATGAGCATCTCCATGTTTCCTTCCTTTGAAGTGTGAAGGCCGCGGGACTCTGTCCCCGGCCGCGCGGTTCAAAGCCGTCTCATCACCGACCGACAGGTGGTGTCCCAGGCATCTTCAGTTGAAAGGGAGAACTTCCAATGCCAAGCACCTTGACCTACCCGGGCGTGTACATCGAGGAGATTCCGAGCGGCGTCAGAACGATCACTGGGGTGGCTACTTCGATCACCGCCTTCGTCGGCCGGGCGCTGCGCGGGCCGGTGAACGAGGCGGTCGTCATCAACAGTTTCGGCGACTACGAACGGGTCTTCGGCGGCCTCTGGCTCGACAGCTCTTTGAGCTACGCCGTGCGCGACTTCTTCCTGAACGGCGGCGGCCAGGCCATCGTCGTGCGCCTCTTCGCCCCGACCGACGTCGAGCAGCAGGCCGCCTTCACGCAGGCGCAGGCGCAGGCGCAGACGGCCGCCGACGCGGTCTTCCAGGCGGCGGCCGACGCCGTCACTAACGCGAACGACGGCGTGACCACCGACGCCGACATCGCCACGGCCGCCCGCGGGGCGGTCGCCGCCGCGAGCGCGCCCGGCGCCTCCGCGGCCTCCGCGGCCGACGCCGTCGCGGACGCGGCGGAGGCGGCGGTCAACACCCCGCCGTCCGTGGTCGCGGCCGACCTCCAGGCCGTCCGCGACGCGGCCGACGCCGCGCGCGCCGGGGCGGTCGCCGCCGCCGCGTCCGCCGTCTCGCCGACGACCCGCGCGCAGCTCGCGGCCGGCGGCACGGGCGTCGGCACGACGCAGCTCAACCTCGAAGCGGCCAGCGAAGGGCTGTGGGGCAACCGCCTGCGCGCGCGCATCGACTACGACGTGAAGGGCGGCGTGAACGAGACGAACCTCTTCAACCTCTCGGTGAAGGACACGGCGTCGGGGCAGACCGAAGTCCACCGCAACGTCTCGGTGCAAGCGGCCAGCTCGCGTCGCATCGACAAGGTGCTCGCCAACGAGTCGCAGCTCGTGCGCGCGCGCGGCGCGCTCCCCTCCGCCCGCCCGACCTCCGACGCGCCCGCCGGGAACGCCACCACGCCCGCCGGCATCGTGCCCCCGGGCACCGACCCGTTCGACTCTAGCCATTCCGCCGGGGTCGTGATCGCCGGCCAGGCGTCGGACGGCCGCGCGCTCGTCGCCAACGACTACAACCCGGCGAACGGCGAGACGAACAAGCAGGGCATCTACGCCCTGCTCAAGGCAGACCTCTTCAACCTCCTCTGCCTGCCCCCGCCCGACCCCGCGGGCGACCTGCCCGCCGCGGTCATCTCGACGGCCGCCGCCTTCTGCGAGCGCAAGCGCGCGATGCTGGTCGTTGACCCGCCGAGCGCGGCGAAGTCCGTCGCCGGGGCCATCACCGCCGTCGCCGGCATCAACCCCGTCAGCAAGAACGCCGCCGTCTACTTCCCGCGCCTGCGGCAGCCGAACCCGCTCCGCGATAACCAGATGGAGGAGTTCGTCCCCTGCGGCGCGATCGCGGGCGTCATGGCGCGCACCGACGCGACGCGCGGCGTGTGGAAGGCGCCCGCCGGCCTCGACGCCACGCTGACGGGCGTGCCCGACCTCACCGTGCAGTTGACCGACGCCGAGAACGGGCAGTTGAACCCGCTCGGCATCAACTGCCTGCGGGCGCTGCCGGCGGTCGGCCGCGTCGTCTGGGGCGCGCGCACGACCGTGGGCGACGACCGCCTGGCCTCCGAGTGGAAGTACGTCCCCGTCCGCCGCACCGCGCTCTACATCGAGGAGAGCCTGTACCGCGGCACGCAGTGGGTCGTCTTCGAACCGAACGACGAGCCGCTCTGGGCGCAGATTCGCCTCAACGTCGGCGCGTTCATGCAGAACATGTTCCGCCAGGGCGCCTTCCAGGGGCGCTCGCCGAAGGAGGCGTACTTCGTCAAGTGCGACAAGGAGACGACGACGCAGAACGACATCAACCTCGGCATCGTCAACATCGTCGTCGGGTTCGCGCCGCTCAAGCCGGCGGAGTTCGTCGTCATCAAGCTCCAGCAGATGGCCGGCCAGATCGAGGTCTAACAGGAGGACGTGATGGCAAAATTCAGCGTCAACGCGCAGCGATTCGACCCGTACAAGAACTTCAAATTCAGGGTCAAGTGGGACGGCCGCTACGTGGCCGGAGTCAGCAAGGTGGGCGCGCTCAAGCGCTCCACCAAGCCCGTGGAGCACCGCGAGGGTGGCGACCCTTCGACCGTGCGCAAGTCGCCGGGCCAGACCTCCTACGACGCCATCACGCTCGAACGCGGCGTCACGCACGACACCGAGTTCGAGAAGTGGGCCAACAAGGTCTGGAACTACGGCTCGGGGCTCGGCGCCGAAGTCTCGCTCAAGGACTTCCGGAAGGACATCACCATCGAGGTCTACAACGAGGCCGGGCAGCTCGCCATCGCCTACAAGGTCTTCCGATGCTGGGTCTCGGACTACCAGGCGCTGCCCGACCTCGACGCCTCCGCCAACGCCGTCGCCATCCAGTCCATTAAGTTGGAGAACGAAGGCTGGGAGCGCGACTACGACGTGGCCGAGCCGTCCGAGCCGAGCTTCACCGAGCCGTCGGCGTAAACGACCATGCGTGCACTCTCGACGCGTGAACTGCTGGACGTGTGGGAGCGGGGCCTCGCGCGCACGAACGAGCGCTGGGCGCTGCTCCTGCTCGAAGCGGCCTTCCCCGACTGGACGCTCCAGGAGCTTGAGCGCCTGAGCGTCGGCGAGCGCGACGCACGTCTGCTCGGCCTTCGGGAGTGGGCCTTCGGCGGCGGCTTCACGAGCCTCGCGGCCTGCCCAGCCTGCGCCGAGCAGTTGGAGCTGAGCTTCGAGGCCGACGACGTGCGGGCTCCGCCGCCGACGGCGGCCGGCCCCTTCCTCCTGAGCGTCGGCGGGCACGAGGTCGAATTCCGACTGCCTGACAGCCTCGACCTCCTGGCCGTTACGTCGAATGTTGAAGTTGAAGACGCGAGACGGGAACTCTTCGAGCGTTGTCTGGCGTCGGCGCGCCGCGGCGGCGAAGAGGTCGCGGCCGGGGCTCTGCCGGCGGAGGTCGTTGACGCCGTGTCGGAGGAGATGGACAGGCTCGACCCGCAGGGGAACGTGCGCCTGAGCGTCTCTTGCCCGCGCTGCGGCCACGGCTGGCAGGCGCTCTTCGACATCTGCTCTTACCTGCGCAGCGAGCTGGACTCGTGGGCTCGCCGCCTCCTCCGGGAGGTTCACCTGCTGGCCTCGGCTTACGGCTGGCGCGAGTCGGACACGCTCGCGCTCAGCCCGCGGCGGCGGCTGCTCTACGTGCAGATGGTGAACGGATGAGTGACTACCTCTCAAGCCTGGCCGCCCGCAGTCTCCGCCGCGAGCCGGCGTGCGAGCCGCGCCGCGCGCAGATGTTCGAGCCGCGGCCGGAGACGCCGGGCTCGGCCTTCGCCGAAGAGGTGCACGACGAGCCGGCGGGCGCAGAGACAGTTTCGAAAGCGCCCGCGGTCTACGAACATGACGGCGGCGTGTTGTCCGAGCCACGCCCCGACTTCCACACGACGCAGAGCCCGCTCCGAACATCGGCACAGCCTTCTCGAACTTCCCACACACGAACTGGCGAAGACGTGCCTGCTTCTACGGAGCACACGCCGCACGTCGCCCCGTCCGCCGAGCCCGCGCGTGAAGCGACGCCGACACTCGCGGCGCCACCGCCTCCGACAAACGACGCGGCGTTGGAAGCGGCGGGCGAGCCGTCGTCACCGAACGCTCCGCGCGACGTGAAGGTAATTCCGCAGAGGTCACCCGCCGCCCCGTCGCCTGTTCACGTCAGCCTGACTTCAGACGACGCCCCGTCCGTCGAGGCAGTGCGTGAGTCGCCGTCTCCAAAAGTCCTGGCACCGTCTCCTTCGACAACCAACGCGGCGACCGAAGCAACGGGCGAATCTCTATCACCGAACGCTCCGCACGAAGTAAAGGCGATTACGCAGACGCCGCCCGCGACCCCGCAGCCTGCACACGCCGGCCCGACTTCAAGCAGACGAGCGCGGACGACGGAGGAGCGGGCACTTCTGGCGGGGGCGTTTGATGAAGAGGTTAGGGAAGAGGCGCCCGCCGTCGAGCGTCGCGTGGCGGGCGAGTCGAAAGGTTCGGCGGGAGTCTTAGAGGTCGAGGTCATCCCGCGCACGGCAAAGCCGCCGCAGTCCGACTCAGACTCCGAGCCACTTTCCAGAGGAGTGTTGCAGCCGCCCAAGCCCGCGGCCTCGGCGGAGGCCCGCCCTTTCACGGAAGTCCGGCCCGCAACGGCGCAGCCTTCGGCGCCGCGCGAAGAGAGAGCACAGACGCAAACGCCGCCGACCATCGAAGTGACCATCGGCCGGATCGAGGTGCGCGCGGTGACGCCGCCCGCGCCGCCGCCGCGCCAGAGACGTGAACCGCCGAGGATGTCGCTCGACGACTACCTGCGCGCGCGTGACGGAGGCCGTTCATGAGCGGCGCCCTCGCTATCGCCTCGGTCACGGCCGTGTTGAAAGACCTGCTCGACAACGCGCTGATCGACCACTCCCTGAGCGCCGTCGTCGGCGGCCCCGTCACCGTCACCGCGCTCTCGCCGGGCCAGATCAAGCCGAACGACGAGGGCGTCATCAGCCGCCAGCTCAACCTCTTCCTCTACCACGTCGAGCCCAACACGGGTTGGAGCAACGTGGGCCTGCCGTCGCGCGACGCGCGCGGCAACCGCGTCACGAACCCGCCGCTCGCGCTCGACCTCTACTACCTCCTCACGGCCTACGGCAAAGAGGACTTCGAGGCCGAGATACTGCTCGGCTACGCGATGCAGCGTTTCCACGAGACGCCGGTGCTCACGCGCGACGCCATCCGCACGGCGCTCGCGCAGCCGAACGAGCCCGTGAGCGGCGCCGCCATCCTCCCGTCGGCGCTCGGCGCGCTCGCCGCCTCCGACCTCGCCGAACAGGTCGAGCAGGTCAAGCTCACGCAGCACCCGCTCAACGTCGAAGAGGCTTCGAAGCTCTGGGCGGCCTTCCAGACTAACTACCGCCCTTCGGTCGCGTACCACATCTCGGTCGTGCTGGTGCAGTCGGAGGGCGCCGTCAGGTCTGCGCTGCCCGTGCTGACGCGGGGCGTGGACGACCGCGGCGCGGCCGTCCAGCCGGACACAGACTCGCCCTTCCCAGCGCTCTTCTCCGTCGAGCCCGCGACGGGGCAGCTCGCGGCCGTGCTCGGCGACGAGCTGGTTATTAAAGGACAGCGTCTCGACGCGGGGACATTGGCCGTCTTGATTCAGAACCAGCGCCTCGCCTCGCCGCTTGAGTTGACGCCGCTCGCGGGCGCGACCGCTGAGGAGGTCAGGGCGCGACTCGAAATCAACCCGGCCACCGACCCGACGACTTTCGTCGCGGGTGTCTACACGTTGTCTCTCGTCATCAACCGCGGCACGCCGCAGGAACGCACGACGAACGAGGTGCCGTTCGCACTCGCGCCGAGGATGCAAGTGCCTCCGGCCCCCGGCGACCCGCCGTCAATCGAGGCCGCGCGCGGCGGCGACGGCACGGTGACCGTCACCGTCAGGTGCCGCCCCGACGTGCTGCCCGTGCAGCGCGTGACGCTCGTCGTCGGCGAGTCGGAGGCGTTGGCCGAGACGCGCGCCGCGCGCACGAACACGCTCACCTTCCGCTTTGGACAACTGCCGGCCGGCGAGTTCTACGTGCGGCTGCGCGTGGACGGCGTCGAGAGCCCGCTCGTCAACCGCGCAAGCACGCCGCCCTCCTTCGACGCGACGCAAAAGGTCACGGTGCCCGCATGAGTGAGAGCGTCTCGGACTGGTTCGAGTTCAATCAGCGCCACCTCGTGGCGGCGCTCGGGCAGGTGCGCGAAGCGCTTGAGCGCCACGCCGCGCGCGAGCCCGAAGAGGCGGCGCCGCGCGTGGCGCCGCCCGCGGACGAAGCGCAGGCGGGCCGCCCGCGCCCTGCGCTGGAAGTCCTGTGCGAGAGGTTCGGGCTCTCAGGCTTCGAGCGCGGCGTGCTCCTTTTGTGCGCGGGCGTCGAGCTTGATGCGTCGTTCGCGCAGCTCTGCGCGCGCGCGCAGGGCGACCCCGAGCGGCAACAGCCGACCTTCGGGCTCGCGCTGGCCGCGCTGCCGGGCGCGCATTGGAGCGCGCTCTCGCCGGCCGCGCCTTTGCGCCGCTGGCGTCTGGTCGAAGTCGCCGGCGACAGCGTGACGCGCAGCCCGCTGCGCATAGACGAGCGCGTGCTCCACCACCTAGCGGGGCTCGAACATCTCGACGCGCGGCTGGCGGCGCTCGCCGAGCCTTTGAGGCAGACGGGCGAGCTTGTGCCCTCGCAGCGCGAGTTGGCCGAACGCCTGGCCGCCGTGTGGTTGCAGTCGAAGTCGCAACTGCCCGCGCTGCAACTGTGCGGCGGCGAGGGGGACGACAAGCGCGCCGTCGCTCTGCACGTCTGCGCGCTGGTCGGGCTCGGGCTCAACGCGACGAGCGCACAGGCGCTGCCGTCCAACCCCGCGGAGTCCGACGTGCTGGCGCGGCTCTGGACGCGCGAGTCGGCGTTGGGGAATTTCGCGCTGCTGCTCGACTGCGACGAGCTTGAGGCCGGCGACGCGGCGGCCGAGACTTCGGTCGCGCGCCTGATAGACAGGTGCGACTGCCCGCTCATCCTCCTCACGCGCGAGCGGCTCCGCACGCGACAGCGCCCCGTCATCACGGCCGACGTGGCAAAGCCGACCACGTCCGAACAGTGCGCGGCCTGGCAGCGTTCGCTCGGCGCCGAAGCCGCGCAGCTCAACGGCGCCATCGAGACGCTCGCGTCGCAGTTCTTCCTCGGCTCGCGCGCCATCGGCGCGGCGAGCCAGGAGGCGCGCGCGCTCGCTCGCGCGGACGGCGAAGAGACGCGCGGCGGTCTGGCCGAAGCGCTATGGGACGCGTGCCGCGCGCAGGCGCGCCCGCGTCTCGACAACCTCGCGCAGCGCATCGAGCCCGCGGCCGGCTGGGAAGACCTCGTGCTGCCGGCCGCGCAGGTCAACCTCCTGCGCGAGATCGCGGCGCAGGTGCGACAGCGCGCGACCGTCTACGAGAGGTGGGGCTTCGCCTCGAAGGGTGCGCGGGGCCTGGGCGTCAGCGCGCTCTTCGCCGGCGCGAGCGGCACGGGCAAGACGATGGCCGCCGAGGTGCTCGCGCGCGAGCTGCGCCTCGACCTCTACCGCATCGACTTGAGTTCCGTCGTCAGCAAGTACATCGGCGAGACCGAGAAGAACCTGCGGCGCGTCTTCGACGCGGCCGAGACGGGCGGCGCCATCCTCCTCTTCGACGAGGCCGACGCCATCTTCGGCAAGCGCAGCGAAGTCAAAGACAGCCACGACCGCTACGCCAACATCGAGGTCAGCTACCTCCTGCAACGCATGGAGTCGTACCGCGGCCTCGCCATCCTGACGACCAACCTGAAGAGTTCGTTGGACAACGCCTTCCTGCGCCGCATCCGCTTCGTCGTGCCTTTCCCGTTCCCCGACGCGGCGCAGCGCGCGGACATCTGGCGGCGCGTCTTCCCCTCGGGCGTGCCGACCGAGGGGCTCGACCCCTTGCGGCTGGCGCGGCTCAACGTGGCCGGCGGCAACATCCGCAACATCGCGCTCGGCGCGGCCTTCCTCGCGGCGGACGCGGGCGAGCCCGTCCGCATGTCGCACCTGCTGCGCGCCGCGCGCGGCGAGTACGCGAAGCTGGAGAAGCCTCTGACCGACGCGGAGGTAGGGAGCTGGGCATGAGACCAAGCGCCATCAGGCTGCACATCGGCGAGCTTGTCCTCCACGGCTTCGAGCCGGGCGACCGCGCGCGCGTCGGCGCCGCCCTCGAAGCGGAGTTGGCGCGACTGCTCGCCGCCGGTGACCCGGAGGCGCTTGCACGCGCGGGCCGGGTCGCGCGACTTGACGGCGGCGCCTTCGAGTTGGCCGCGCACGCCGGCCCCGAGTTGGCGGGCGCGCGGCTGGCACGCGTCGTCTACGACGGCCTGACGGGACAGGAGGCGGGAAACAAGGAGTGACGAATTGAGCGGCAGAGAATCAGTTCAAGTTGAGAGAGCGCGCGGGGCCGCGCCGCAGTCTGACTCCGCGAAGCAGGCCGCGCCGCCCGCCGTGCGCGAAGTGCTGGGCAGCCCCGGCCGCCCGCTCGACGCCGAGGCCCGCGCCTACGTGGAGCCGCGCCTCGGCCACGACTTCGGCAAGGTGCGCGTCCACGCCGACGAACGCGCGGCCGAGTCGGCGCGCTCCGTCGGCGCGCGGGCCTACACGGTCGGCAACGACGTTGTCTTTAACTCCGGCCAGTACGCCCCGCAGACGCCCTCGGGACTGCGCCTGCTCGCGCACGAGCTGACGCACGTCGTCCAGCAGCAGGGCGGCGCGGGCGCGGAGCCCGCGGGCTTCTCTTCACCCGAGCAAGAGAGCGAGGCGGGCCGCGTGGCAGACGCCGTTGCTTTTGAAGGGCGTCAGGTCGCGCCCGCCGTGCGCAGCGGGCCGGTGCTTGCAATGGAGCCGGACGAAGGGAACGCGCCGCCGCAGAACGACAGCCCGCCACCGGCGGCGCCCGCCGTGCCGACGCAAGCGCAGGCCGAGCGCGAGCGTGAGGTCGAGGCGGTCGAGTCGGGCGGCAAGTCCTACGTGCTCTACCAGACCGAGGTGCGCTTCGACGGCTCATCCTCCTGGCTCGCCAACAACCCCGGCAACATGGACTACACGGAGAACACGAAGAACTGGGGCGCCTACGACGGGAAGGGGCTCAAGTGGGGCCAGCACAACTTCGCCATCTTCCCGACCGAGGCGACGGGGCTGGCCGCCGTCCGCTCCTACCTCAGAAAGTTTCAGAGCGAGCGAGACATCACCCTGATGATGAACATGTTCGCCCCGGCCGGCGACCTGAAGAACGACCCGAACAGCTACGCCGCGCAGGTCGCCAAGAAGCTGGGCGTTCCCGTGACCACGCTCGTCAAGAACCTGACCGACCCGCAGATCGCGGACTTTGCGCTGGGGATTCAAGAGGTCGAAGGTTGGAAGATCGGTACGACCAAGCCGCGCGGCGACCCCGCGCTGCCGGAAGACATACGCAAGCGGGTTTGAAGGGCGCGCGCCGCGCGCCCCTTCTTGAAGTTTAGACAAGGACGTTCGAAATCATGAGCAGCTTCCCCGGCTCGCCCAAACTATTTAAAGGCGCCATCATCGGGCTCGACCCGTTCAACCCTTTGGCGAGCGTCGTCGTCTTCCAGTACAACCCGGAGACGCTGACGCGCAACCTCGTCGCGCAGACCACGGGCGGCGACGCCGACCGCGGCGAGGCGCTGCGCCTCAAGGGGCCGCCCGAGGAGACCATCACGCTCAAGGTCGAGATCGACGCCGCCGACCAGCTCGAGCAGGGGAATGGCATCGCCACGACGATGGGCATCTACCCCGTGCTCGCATCGTTGGAGATGCTCATCTACCCGAAGTCGATCCCGACCATCGCCAACGAGGTGCTGATGGCCGCGGGCGTCATCGAGGTCGTGCCGCCCGAGGCGCCGCTCACGCTCTTCGTCTGGGGCATCAAGCGCGTGCTGCCCGTCCGCCTCACCAGCTTCAGCATCACCGAGGAGGCGTTCGACCCGAACCTCAACCCCATCCGCGCCAGCGTCAACCTCGGCCTGCGTGTGCTCACCTACCACGACCTCGGGCTCCTCAGCGCGGGCGGCGCGCTCTTCATGGCGCACCAGATCGTCAAGGAGGTGATGGCGACCATCAACGGCGTCAGCACCATCGCCGGCGCCGTCACGGGCAGCGTCAGCATCTAGACACAGACGGAGGCTCAAGGGATGTTCGAGACCAACAGCCGCTACTACAACGTCGAGACCGTGAAGATGACCGTGACCGACTCGGCGGGCCGGCCGCGCGTCATCGCCTACAAGCGGCGCCGCTTCATCGCGTCGTCTGCGGGGACGGTGACGCTCGTCGAGCACACCGTGACGCGGGGCGACCGGCTCGACCTGATTACCGCGCGCTACCTCGGCGACCCGACGCAGTTCTGGCGCGTCTGCGACGCCAACGACGTGCTCAGCCCCGAAGAGCTGACGCGCGAGGTCGGCATCCGCATCCGCATCGCCCTGCCGCTTCTATAAGAGCGCGAGGGTTCGGGAGTCTCAAAGAAGATGCTCGCCAGCACACTTGGCATACGTCTCATCCTGTTGGTCGGCCCGACCGTCCCCCTGCCCGCGCCGTACAACGTGAGCCAGGCGCTCGTGAGCGCCGAGGTGACGAACGACGCCGCGAGCGGCGACGGCTTCCAGCTCACCTTCACGCTCGGCAAGGAGGCGGCCGACTACGGCCTGCTGCTGAGCGGCGTGCTCAACCCCTTCAACCGCGTCGTCGTCGGCGTGCTGATGGGCGCCAGCCCCGAGGTGCTCATCGACGGCATCATCACCCACCACCAGATCACGCCGAGCAACGAGCCCGGCCGGAGCACACTCACCGTCACGGGCAAGGACGTGAGCGTCATGCTCGACCTCGAAGAGAAGAACGCCGACTACCCGAACCAGCCCGACTTCGTCATCGTCTCGCAGCTCCTCGCGCAGTACGCGATCTACGGACTCGTCCCCACCCCGACGCCGACCACTGACATTCCGATAGAACTTGAACGCGTCCCGCGCCAGCACGAGACCGACCTCAAGTTCATCCAGCGCCTCGCGCAGAAGAACGGCTTCGTCTTCTACGTCGAGCCCGTGACCTTCGGCATCAACACGGCCTACTGGGGGCCGGAGACGCGCGCGAGTCTCCCGCAGCCGGCGCTCTCGACGAACATGGGCCACTACTCCAACGTCAAGTCGCTCAACTTCGCGAACGATGGCATGGCCCCCGTCGGCACCAAGGGCACCTTCGTCGAGCCGATCACGAAGACGGCGCTGCCCATCCCGCCGCTGCCTTCGCTGAAGGTGCCGCCGCTGGCCTCGTCGCCCGCCGCGCCGCAGCGCACGCAGCTTCTGCGCGACACGGCCAACCAGAACCCTTCGAGCGCGGCCGTCGCCGCCGTCGCCGCCGCCACCAACGCGCCCGACGCCGTGACCGGGCAGGGCGAGCTGGACGCCGTCCGCTACGGCTACGTGCTGCGCGCGCGCAAGCTCGTGGGCGTCCGCGGGGCGGGGCTCAACTACGACGGCCTCTACTACGTGAGGAAGGTCTCGCACCGCATCACGCTGGGCACCTACACGCAGAGTTTCACGCTGAGCAGGGAGGGGACGGGCACGCTCACGCCCGTCGTCAGGCCATGAGCAACACCTTTTACGGCAAGTACCGCGGCGTCGTCACCAGCAACCTCGACCCGCTCATGATCGGGCGCGTCCAGGCGACGGTGCCCGACGTGCTGGGCGAACAGACGAGCGGCTGGGCGATGCCCTGCGCGCCGTTCGGCGGGAGCGCGGTCGGCTTCTTCGCCGTCCCGGCGGTCGGCGCCGGCGTGTGGATCGAGTTCGAGCACGGAGACCCTGACTATCCAATTTGGTCGGGCTGCTGGTGGGGCTCGGCCGCCGAGATGCCGCCGAAGCTGCTCGCCCCGCCGCCCCCTTCGAAGAAGGTCATGATCATCACCGAGGGCGGCCACAGCCTCCTCTTCGACGACACGCCCGGCATCGGCGGCATCACCCTTGAGACCTCCGACGGCGCCAAGATTGTGATGAACGCGCTCGGCATCGAGATCAACGACGGCAAGGGCGGCTCCATCAAGTTCACAGGCCCGAAGGTCTCGATTAACGACGGCGCCATCGACGTTATCTGACAGCTCACACGCGGAGAGGCAAAGGGAGGTCTAACTCATATGCCGGGATTCCTTCTTCATGTCGGGGCGACGGTCATCTGCGCGCACGGCGGCCAGGCGCAGGCGACGGTGCCCAACCCGCGCGTGCTCGTCGGCGGCCAGCCGACCGTCACGATGTCCGGGCCGTACGTGGTCGCCGGCTGCGCCTTCGCCCCGCCCGCGGGCAACGGCCCGTGCGTCACGGCGCAGTTCGTCACGGCCGCGACGCGCGTGCTGTCGAACGGCCAGCCGTTGCTTTTGCAAGACAGCCAGTCGGTCTGCGCGCCGACGGGGACGCCGCTGACAATCGTCGTCACGCAGGTCAGAGTAAAGGGGACGTGATGCAGCTCGACTACCCGTACCACTTCGACGGACGCCGGCGCACGGCCGACACGACCGAGGACGAGCACGTGCGCGACCTCATCGAGCAGGTGCTCTTCACCGCGCCGGGCGAGCGCGTCAACCGCCCGACCTTCGGCAGCGGCGTCCTCCAACTCGTCTTCGCGCCCAACGGCGACGCGCTCGCCTCGGCCACGCAGTTGACCGTGCAGGGCGCGCTCCAACAGTGGCTCGGCGACGTGATTCAGGTCGAGGCCGTCGAGGTCGAGAACGACGACGCGACGCTCGAAGTGAAGGTGCAGTACGTCGTCCGCCGGACGCAGCAGCGGCAGGTGGCGCAGTTCACGCGCGGGGGTGGCGCATGATCTACTTCTGCTGCGACGAGCGGCGCCGCAGCGCCGTGCGACTCTTCGAGGGCGACCTCAACGGCATCGACTACGTCGAGGTGGTGGACGCCGAGGCCGCGCAGGAGTCCGCCCGCCAGCGCCTGCTCAAGCTCTACTTCGTCAAGCCGCTCGCGCCCGGCCTCCTCTTGAAAGAGAACGTGAGCGTCGAGGGCGGCGAGCGCATCCGCGACATTAAAGTCGTGAAGGTCGTGCCCGACGCCGCACAGCCTTCCGACATGCTCGAAGTGTGGGTTGACCGGCCGGGCGACTTCTCGACCTACACGCTGCGGCTGGTCGAGGCGGCCGGCCATTCCGTTGCCGGCTTCGACCCTCTGCTCTCGGCCGTCGCCTTCTCCTTCAAGGTCGAATGCCCGGACGATTTCGACTGCCGCGCGCAGGTCACCTGCCCGCCCGAGAGCGTCGAAGAGCCCGAGATCGACTACCTCGCCAAAGACTACGACAGCTTCCGCCGCCTGATGCTCGACCGCTTCTCGGTGCTCATGCCCGAGTGGACGGAGCGCAACGCGGCCGACCTCGGCGTGGTGCTCGTCGAGATGCTGGCCTACGTCGGCGACCACCTCAGCTACCAGCAGGACGCGATAGCGACGGAGGCTTACTTGGGAACGGCCCGGCGGCGCTCGTCGGTCAGGCGGCACGCGCGCCTCGTCGATTACTTCATGCACGACGGCAGCAACGCGCGCGTCTGGGCGCAGTGCAACGTCACGCAAGACCGCGTCGTGCTGCCGCAGGGGACGCAGTTGTTCACGCGCGTCGAACAGTTGGACGCGCGCGTGGCGCCGGCCACCAACGCCTACAGCCAGGCGCTCTCGGCCCGCCCCGAGTTCTTCGAGACGCTCGACGACGCCACGCTCTACGAGGCGCACAACGAAATCAACTTCTACGCCTGGGGCGAGCGCGAGTGCTGCCTGGCCGCGGGCGCGACGCGCGCGACGCTGCAAGACGCCGCGGAGGAGGCAAAGCGTTTGCGCCTACGCGCGGGCGACGTGCTCATCTTCGAAGAGCGGCGCGGCCCCGACACCGGCGACGAGGCCGACGCAGACCCCGCGCACCGCCACGCCGTCCGCCTGACGCGCGTCGCGCCCGAGGCGGAGTTGACCGACGACGGTCAAGACCGCGCGCCCGGCCCCGTCCGCACAGACCCGCTCACGGGGCAGGCCGTAGTCGAGATCGAGTGGGGGGCGGAAGACGCTCTGCCTTTCCCGCTCTGCCTCTCCGCCGTGACCGAGACTTCGCGCAGCTACTTCTCGGACATCTCGGTGGCGCTCGGTAACGTCGTGCTGGCCGACCACGGCCGCACCGTCAAGGGTGAAGAACTCGAAGCGGTGCCGAAGGCAGACCCGCGGCTTGCCGTCGCACGCGGCCAAGGGGGCTGCTGCGAGTCGGCCGAAGCCGAAGCGAGGGCGCCGCGCTTCCGCCCGAGCTTGAAGGAGGGGCCGCTCACCTTCACGGCCGCGCGCTCGCAGCAGAAAGGGAAAGAGGGGACGGCCGCGCCCGCCTCGTCCGTCTACGGTTGGGACATGAGGGGCGTGCTGCCCTCCGTCGCGCTCAGGCCGAAGGGCGGCGGCAGCGTTTGGAGGCCGAAGCAAGACCTCCTGTCGAGCGACGAGTTCGCGCCCGACTTCGTCGCGGAGGTCGAGGAGGACGGCGCGGCGACGCTGCGCTTCGGCGACGACGAGTACGGGATGCGCCCGGCGGAGGGCACGGAGTTCCTCGCCACCTACCGCGTCGGCAACGGCGCGCGCGGCAACATCGGCGCCGAGTCGCTCGCGCACGTCGTCACCGACGACACGCGCATCGCCTCGATCACCAACCCTCTGCCGGCGCGCGGCGGCACAGACCCCGAGAGCATCGAGCACGTCCGGCAGAGCGCGCCCTGGGCGTTCCGCACGCAGGAGCGCGCCATCACGCCCGAGGACTACGCGGAGGTCGCCGGGCGCCACCCGCAGGTGCAGCGCGCCGCCGCCACCATGCGCTGGACGGGGAGCTGGCTCACGGTCTTCCTCAACGTTGACCGGCTCGGCGGCCGCACCGTTGACGAAGAGTTCAAGGCCGAGCTGCGGAGTCACCTCGAACGCTACCGCCTCGCCGGGCACGACCTCGAAATCAACGGCCCGCGCTTCGTGCCGCTGGAGGTCGAGCTGTTCGTCTGCGTCCTGCCCAACTACTTCCGCAGCGACGTGCGCGCGGTGCTGCTCGACATCCTCAGCGCCCGGCAGCTTCCCGACGGGCGGCAGGGCCTCTTCCACCCCGACAGATTCACCTTCGGGCAGAGCGTCTACCTCAGCACCGTCCAGGCGGCCGTGCAGGGCGTCGAGGGCGTCCGCTACGTCGAGGTGAAGAAGTTCACGCGCTTCGGGTCGGGGGGCGCCTTCGCCGGGCTCGAAGGCGGGCAGCTCACCATCGGCCGGCTTGAGATCGCGCGGCTCGACAACGACCCGAACTTCCCAGAGAACGGCGTTCTGCGCCTGACGCTTGAGGGCGGAAGATGAGCGACGCAAATACCGACGAGACGATGAGCCCGGCCGGCCCCGGTGGCTCCTGCGGCGCGGGCACCTGCGGCTGCTGCGAGGGCACGCACGTCGAGACGCCCGCCGAGATTACGAACCGCCCGGGCCTCCCCGCCGTCAGCTACCGCGTCGGCACGCACGCGCAGTTCAAGCGGAGCATGCTCGCGCGGCTGTCCGACTCGGAGCGCCCGGCGCTCTTAGACCTGCGCACGCGCGACGACGACGACTTCACCGTCGCGCTCATCGACGCGTGGGCGGTCGTCGGGGACGTGCTCACCTTCTACCAGGAGCGCATCGCCAACGAGTCCTACCTGCGCACGGCGACCGAGCGCGTCTCGGTGTTGGAGCTGGCGCGCATCGTCGGTTACGAGCCGGCGCGCGGCGTCGCGGCCGGGACTTGGCTCGCCTTCACGGTCGAGACGGCGGCGGGCGCGCCCGGCCGCGCGACCGTCCCCGCGGGCGTGCAGGTCAAGAGCGTGCCGGGGCAGGACGAGAAGCCGCAGACCTTCGAGACCGTCGAAGAGATCGAGGCGCGCGCCGAGTGGAACGCGCTCCTGCCGCGACTGACGACTTTGAAGTACCCGGCCGAGCACGACGCGCACGTCTATCTGCAAGGCACGGCGACGAATCTGAAGGAGGGCGACGGGCTGCTCTTCACGGGCTCCGAGCGCGACAAGGACAAGACGAGCGAGCGCTGGGACTTCCGCCGCGTCAAGACCGTGGAGCCCGACTTCAAGACGGGGCGGACGCTGGTGACTTTGAACGAGGGGCTGGGCTCGGACTCGCCGCACATGCTGCCGGCCGCGCAGGCGCGCGTCTACGCGCTGCGTCTGCGCGCCTCGATCTTCGGCTACAACGCGCCCGACTGGCGTCTGCTGCACGACTCGGTCAGAGAGCACTACAGCACCAACCGGGAGCAGAAGGACTGGCCGGACTTCAACATCTTCACCCCGCCCGCGTCGGCGGCCGGCGACACGGGGCCGGTTGACCTCGACGCCGTCTACCAGCAGATAAAGGTCGGGAGCTGGGTCGTCTTCTCGACGCCCGAGTGGGCAGAACTCTACGGCGTCAAGACGGCGGTCGAGGCGGCGCGCGCGGACTTCGGCCTGTCGTCGAAGACGACGCGGCTGACGCTCGAGGGCGAGAACCTGAAGGAGAAGTTCGAGACACAGGTGCGCACGACCGTCGTCTTCGCGCAGAGCGAGGAACTGCCGCTGGCCGAGACGCCGATAGCCGAGCCGGTCTGGGGCGACTCGATTGAGCTGGACAGGGTCGTCGAAGGGCTCGAAGCCGGAAGGAGGCTCCTCGTCTCGGGTCTGCCCTTGAACGCGACGCTCCGCCTCGCGAAAAGCGCGCAAGGGCTCCGGCTGATTATGGTCAAAGACCCCGAGCTGTCTGTGGCACTGAGCGCCGGAGAGAAGCTGTCGGTCGTCGGCCCGCCCGCGGACGTGGGCGGCAGCCCCGCGCAGCAGCAATGGCACCTGCTCACCGCGGCCGGCTACGAGGGCTACCTGACCGCCCCGGCCGACGCCTTCATCTACACGGCGCCGCCCGGCGGCTCCGCCCCGGACGACAAGCACCTGCTGCTCGTCTCACACGATGACGAAGCGACTGTCGCGCGTGAGGTCGCGACGCTCGCGCGGGCGGAGACGACCGACGGGCGCACGAAGCTCTTTCTGTCCGAGCCGCTCAAAAACTTCTACGAGCGCACGACCGTTTCGGTCGCGGCCAACGTGGCGCAGGCCACGCACGGCGAGTCGAAGAGCGAAATTCTCGGCGGCGGCGACGCGGCGCGCACGAACCAGACGTTCAAGCTGCGGCAGGCGCCGCTCACGTACGTCGCGGCGGAGACGGCGACCGGCGCGGCCTCGACGCTCAAGGTGCGCGTCAACGACCTGCTCTGGCAGGAGGTGCCGACGCTGTACGGGCGCGGCCCCGGCGAGCGCGTCTACGTGACCGAGCTGCACGACGACGACAGCGTCACCGTCCACTTCGGCGACGGCCGCAACGGCGCGCGCCCGCCTTCGGGGCAGGAGAACGTCACCGCCACCTACCGCAAAGGCATCGGCCGCGAGGGGCTGCTCAAAGAGGGCCAACTGTCTCTGCTCATGACGCGCCCGCTCGGCGTCAAGTCGGTGACCAACCCACTGCCCGCGACCGGCGGCGAAGACCCCGAGTCCGAGGAGAGTATCCGCACGGCCGCGCCGCTCACGGTGCTGACCCTCGGCCGCGTCGTCTCTCTGCGCGACTACGAAGACTTCGCGCGCACCTTCGCGGGGCTCGACAAGGCGCACGCGGTCTGGACTTGGGCCGCGGGCGCGCGCGGCGTCTACGTCACCGTCGCGGGCGCCGGCGGCGCGGAGGTGCCCGAAGGCGGCGACCTTCAGAACAAGCTCGTCGGCGCGCTGCTCTCGGCGGGCGCGCCCGGGGCGCACGTCACGGTCGGCTCCTACCGCCCGGCCTACTTCCGCCTGGCCGCGGCCGTGCGCGTTGACCCCGCCTACCTCAAAGAGAAGGTGTCGGCCGCGGTCGAGTCGGCGCTGCGCGCGCACTTCTCGTTCGAGGCGCGCTCGTTCGGCCAGCCCGTCGCGCTGAGTGAAGTGGTCGCCGTCATGCAGAACGTCGAGGGCGTCGTCGCGGTGGACGTGCGGCGCCTCTACCGCGACGACGTGGACGGCGCGCTACTCAACAACGTGGTGACGGCCGAGCTGCCCGCGCCGGGCACGGGCGTGGCGCGCGTGCAGCCGGCCGAGCTGCTCACGCTCCACCCCGACCCGCTCGGCGACGCGCTCACGATGGGGTGACGGAGTCCATGACTATGAGCTTCGACGCGGACAACCTCTACAACCTCCTGCCGGCCATCTACCGCATACGGGACGCCGAGCGGGGCGAGCCTTTGCGTGCCCTTCTATCGGTCATCGCCGACGAGGCCGTCGTCCTCGACGACAACCTCGCGCAGCTGCGCGACGACATGTTCATCGAGACGTGCTCGTCGTGGGTGCTCCCGTACATCGGCGACCTCATCGGCGTCGAAGGCTTGCCGGCCGCGGGCGGCACGGGCCTCACGCCGCGCGCGGAGCTGGCGAACACCATCGGCTACCGCAGGCGCAAGGGCACGGCTGCCGTCATCGAGCAGCTCGCGCGCGACGTGACGGGCTGGCCCGCGCGCGCCGTCGAGTTCTTCCAACTGCTCGCCACCACGCAGCACATGAACCACGTCCGGCGCGAGAACCTGAGTTTCGTCGGCGTGCGCGACGCGGGGCGACTCGAATACCTTGGGACGGCCTTTGAAAGACTTGGGGGCGAGGCGGACTTGCCGCACACGGCCGACGTGCGGCGCATCGGCGGCGCGCACGGCCGCTATAACATCCCGAACGTCGGGGTCTTCGTCTGGCGCCTGCGCGCCTACTCGCTCACGCGCTCGCCCGCCGCGCCGGCCTTCGCGGGCGACCTGAGCCGCTTCACGTTCAACCCGCTCGGCCTCGACACGCAACTCTTCACGCTGCCCGAGAGCGAGTCGGAGATCGCGCAGGTGGCCGGCCCCTTGAACGTGCCGGCGGGCATCAGCCGCCGCGCGCTCGACCGGAAGGACGGGGGCGTGCGCCGCTTCGTAGACTACTACGGCGAGGGCCTGAGCTTCCTGATCGAGCGCGCCGGCGCGGGCGTGCACGACGAGCCGACGCCGTTCAAGGCGGAAGAGATCGTCGTCTGCGACCTCGGCGACGTGACGGACGCGGGCGGCAACGTGACCGGCTGGGCCTACACGCCGCTGCCCTCGACAGTGAAGGTCGCCGTAGACCCCGAGCGCGGCCGCGTGGCCTTCGCGTCGGATTTGGATAAGCCGCCGCTCGTCACCTTCCACTACGGCTTCAGCGCCAACGTCGGCGGCGGCGAGTACGACCGCGTCAACTCCATCGCGGCGGAGCTTGAGCCGCTCACGCTGGTCGCCAACACCTTCGCCGAGGAGGCGGGGACGCTGCCGACCGTGCAGGCCGCGCTCGGCGCGCTGGGCGAGGAGGGCGGCGCGGTCGAGATCGTGGACAACGGCCGCTACGAAGAGCTGGAGCAGGCGGGCTCGAAGCAGCCCTTCACGCTGAGCACGAAGCACCGCCTCGAACTGCGCGCGGGCGACAAGCGGCGCCCCGTGCTCGCGGTCACCAAGCCGGTCGAGATCGTCGGCGGCGACGAGAGCGAAGTCTCCGTCAACGGCCTGCTCGTCAGCGGCGCGGGGCTGCACGTCGGCAGGGCCTTGCGGCTCCTGCGTCTGCGCCACTGCACGATCATCGCGGGCGCGGCCGCAGACCGCGGCGACAAACACCCGCCCGCGCTCGTCGTCGATGCGGCAGACGTGCAGGTCGAGATTGAAGACTGCATCCTCCTCGGCGGCCTGCGCGTCGCGGCGGACGCGAGCGTGAGCGTCCGCAACAGCGTCATCGACAGCACGAGCGAAGTCGGCGTCGCGTACGCCTCGCCCCTCGCAGGGGTGCGGCCCGGCGGCGCGCTCCGCGTCGAGAACAGCACGGTCGTCGGCAAGGTCTTCACGACGGTGCTTGAGCTGGCCTCGAACAGCATCTTTCTGGCGCGGGTCGGCGAGTCGGACGACAAGGCGTGGCGCGGCCCCGTGCAGGCCGAGCAGCGGCAGAAGGGCTGCGCGCGCTTCTCCTACATCCCGCCCAACTCGCGCGTGCCGCGCCGCTACCGCTGCCAGCCCGAGGCCGGCGCCGACGCCTCGCGCATCCGCCCGACCTTCAACTCGCTCCGCTACGGCGACCCCGACTACTGCCAGCTCGGCTCGCGCTGCCCGCGCGAGATCGCCCGCGGCGCCGACGACGAGTCGGAGATGGGCGTGTTCCACGACCTCTACCAGCCGCAGCGCGAGGCGCACCTGCGCGCGCGCCTGGACGAGTACCTTCGCTTCGGGCTCGAGGCGGCCATTCTTTACGTGTCCTGACGCTCTTTTCCCCTACGACTGTGAGGTGACTCAGTGAAAGGCGACTTCAGCAGACAAACGTTCGCCCGCAAGAATCATTACAGCAGCGTGCGCATGCAGCAGGGGCGCGTGCAGCTCGACGCCGACTGGAACGAGCAGTCAGACATCATCATCCACCGCGAGCAGACCACGGCGCGCGACATCGTCGGCGGCTGCGGCGGCCCGCTCCACGACGCGGCCTTCGCGGTCAAGGTGCTGGCGCGCGGCGCGGGCGGCAGCCCGGTCGAGCTGCGCCCCACCGAGCCTTCCGGAGTCCGACCGACCCGCACGTCCCGCGCCCGCGTCGCCGACCCGTCCGGCATCGCGCCCATCCGCGTCCCGAGAATTACGAACGTCGGGGACGACTTCGCCCTCGGCGCGGGCCGCTACTACGTGGACGGCATCCTCTGCGAGAACGAGCAGGAGGTGGCCTACTCGGAGCAGCCCGACTTCCCCGAGGCGTCGAAGTTTGGCAACGCCCCGTTCGACGTGGAGGGGCGCTACCTGCTCTACCTCGACGTGTGGCAGCGCCACCTGACCGCGCTCGACGACCCGCACATCCGCGAGACGGCGCTCGGCGGCCCCGACACCGCGACGCGCGCGAAGACCGTCTGGCAGGCGAAGCTCTGGAAGGTGCCGGCCGCGAACGGGGCCGTCTGCCCCGAAGTCTTCGCCGCGTTCATGAAGGCGTTGGGCTCGCGCAACAAGGGGCTGCTCAACGCCTCGGCCGTACCGGAGGCCGCCGGCAGCAACCCGTGCAGCGTGCCGCAGAGCGCGGGCTATCGCGGGCTTGAGAACCTGCTCTACCGCGTCGAGGTGCACGCGGGCGGCGCGGCCGCCGACGTGAGCAAGAGCACCGGCAGCCACGTCGTCTCGTCGTTCGACAGCACGGCGCACAACAAGCTGACGCTCGGCTCGGGGCCGGCGCCGGCCGTGGGCGCCGCCGTCGAGCTGTACCCGTCCAAGGCCGACAGCGACCCTTTGGGCGGCAGGCTCTACTTCGTCACGGCCGCCGACGGCCTGACGCTCACGCTGAACGAGGAGATTCAGGGGATTGACATGGCGCAGCTGCCGCGGCTGCGCACGGCGTCGGCCACCTTCAAGTGGTCGCGCCAGAACGGCTCGGTCGTGACGAAGATCGAGACCATTCAGGCCGCGGCCGGGAAGGAGATTACGGTTCAGTCGCTCGGCCCCGACAAGGAGCTCGGCTTCTCGAACGGCGACTGGGTGGAGCTGACCGACGACCTGACGGAGCTGCGCGGCGAGCCGGGCCAGCTCACGCAGATCGTCACGGCCGACCAGGCCGCGCGCACCGTCGTGCTCAAGGACGCGCCGAACGTGCTGACCTCGCGCAACGCGAAGATGCGGCGCTGGGACGGCGTCGGGCCGCTCAGGGCGAACCCGGCCGCCGCCGACAAGAACTGGATCACGTTGGAGAACGGCCTGCGGATACAGTTCAAGCTGAAGGGAGCCGACGGGCAGAACGACGGCGTCTACACGACCGGCGACTACTGGACTATCCCCGCGCGCTCGGCCACGGCCGACCGCGAGTCGGGGCAGATCGAATGGCCCCTGGACAAGCCCGCCGAGCAGGGCGGCCAGCCGCAGCCGCAGCCGCCCGAGGGCATCGTCCATCACTACTGCCCGCTCGCGCTGCTCGACTGGAGCAAGCGAGACGGCGTGGCGGTCGTCGGCGACTGCCGCCGCCTCTTCCCGCCGGTCACCGAGCTGACCACGCTCCACTACGTCTCGGGCACCGGCCAGGAGGCAACGCCCGTGCTCCCGCCGACGCCGCAGAGTCTCGTCGAGCTTTTGCACCCTTTGGTCGTCGGCGTCTCGAACGGCGGCGTGCCCGTCGAGGGCGCGCGCGTCGTCTTCGAGGTCTTCGAGGGCGAGTTGAACCCGGCCCCGCCCGCGCCGCCGAGCGACTTCCCGAACGGGCGCCTGGGCGCCGTGCCCGGCGGCAACGCCGTGCGCATCTCGGACACGAAGATCGAGGTGAGGACGGACGACAAGGGGCTCGCCTCGTGCAAGTGGGAGCTGTCGCCCGTCCGCTGGAACCAGCAGGTCGAAGCACACCTGCTCGGCCCCGACCAGAAGACGCCGATTCACCTGCCCGTCCGCTTCAACGCCAACCTCAGCGTCGCCAGGGAGGTCGCCTACGAGCCGGGCGCGTGCGACCAACTGGCCGGCAGCAAGACCGTCCAGGAGGCGCTCGACAAGCTGTGCAGTCTGCTCGGCCTCTCGAACGAGCCCGGCATTCACGTCACCGACGTGACCTTCGGACAAAACGCGCCGCGGAACGGAGTCATCGAGAACGACTTCGACCTGACCTGCGAGGTGCTGGCCGCAGGGCTGGCCGTCACCTGCGACCGCGAACTCTTTCGGGGCTCGGTCAGGAACAAGCCCACCTGCTTCGTCACGCTCGAGCTGCCGTTCCCTTCGGGCTTATCTGAAAAACAGGCTTGGGGCCTCGCATCGACCGACCCGACCTTCTTCGGCTACCAGCCGGTCATCCTCGCCGGCGACCCCGACACCGAAGGCCCGAACATCTTCTGGCGACCCTCGTCGTTCGCGCACAAGTGGCTGCGCGACACACTGCCGAACATTCTGACCAAGCTCAACGCGGCGGCCGCCGGCACGCAGCGCCCGGGGCGCGTGCTGGCACGACTCACGCTCAAGGGCAACTTCATCTGGTCGAGCACGGACACGCCGCTCTACCTCGACGGCGACCTCTTCGGCGTCGCCGAGCCGGGCGGGAACGTCATCGGCGTGAGCGAGCCGAGCGGCGACGGCAAGCGCGGCGGCGACCTCGAACTCTGGTTCTGGCTCGTCCAGTTCGGAGTCAAACTGGCGAAGCAGGAAGTGAACGTCGGCGAGGTCACGTCGGGCACGGTGGAGTTGTCCGGCCCCGCGCCGCGGCAGGGCGCCACGGTCGAGCTCGCGGTCAGCGACGCGACGGTCGCCGCGCTCACACAGAACAGCGTCAACGTCCAGGCGGGCGAGACCCAGGCCGCGTTCGAGGTCAAGGGGCTCAAGCAGGGGACGGCCACGATCCGCGCGAGCTACGCCGGCGGGCAGAGGGAGGTCTCTTTGCACGTCAGCCAGCCGGCGCCTTTGCTGAAGGTCAGGCGCGTGACCCTCGTCAGAAAGAACCCGCCCACCGCCGGCGGCCCGACCGAGTCCGTCGTCTTCGAGGCGAAGGACGGCGCCTTCAACACCAACATCCAACTGCCCGGCGGCGCGCAGGTCAACACCGTCGAGATCGAGTTCACCGGCGGCCCCGTCAACCAGGACAGTGTCAGGCAGGGCACCTCATTCGTCGTGAGGAGGCTGAACCCGACCGTCCAGTTGCAGGCGGGTCAAATACAGTGGGTGTCGGGCAGCGTGGTGCGCTGGAACGCGACGGTGCCGCTGGCGCGGGGCACCTTCTCCGTGGCGCTTCTGTCCGGCACAGACCCGGTCACGAGCCAGCCGGCCAGTTCGAAGATTCTGGCGGCCGACGGGCGCTCGCTCGACGGCGAGCCGACCAAGCTCCCTTCGGGCAACAACCTGGCGGACGGCACCTTCTTCTTCACGCTCTTCATGTCCTGAGCCCGGGCGCGTCACCTGGGGGGGGGATGATGTAGAGGTGGGTCTTGTACTCGTCCACCTTCGTGCCGTCGCCGACGTAGTAGGAGCCGAGGGCGTAGACCGTCCAGGCGCCCCCGCCGCTCTCGGCCACGCCGATGAGCCGGCAGGGCAGCTCGACCTTCGCGTTCCACGGGTCGAGCGTGAAGTTGTCGAGATTGATTCTCAGGATGGACGTGCCGGCCGAGACGAAGAGCCACCTGTCGTCCGGCGAGACCGCGAGCGAGAGCGCGACCTGCTCCTTCGAAGTCACGTTGACGCCGAAGCTCTGCTTCGTGTTTCCCGTCAGGCCGAAGTTGCCCTCGACGTTCGGCAGCGCGAGGGTCTTCATCTCGTTCTGGTTGGCGATGCTGACGCGCGAGACGGTGATGTCACGGCCGGCGACCGTCCGCCGCGGGCCGCCGCTCATCGCGCGCGTCACGTGCGCGCAGTAGACCCGAGCCCCGTCATTCGAGAAGACGACGTGTGCCGGCTCGCGCGTGTTGGGAATCCTGACCGAGTGCGACTTTCTCTCACTCGCGGGCGCGCGCATGTTGACGAGGAGGAGCCCGCCCTGGTCGGCGATTGCCGCCGTGCTGCCGTCGGGCGAGACCGCGAGCGGCGCGGCGCCGACGGGGAAGGCGATGTTGTCGAGCGGCGTCTCCTCCCGGTTGTTGCCGAGGTAGGCGACCGACAGGAAGTATTTGGACATCCGCTCATACCCGACGTTGACCAGGCGCTTCCCGACGTTGAAGACGTTGCGGGCCTTCGAGGACGCGAGCGCGACGACCTCCACGTAGCCGTCAAATGGTTGCGGCCACGGCGTGCCGAAGTTGTGCGTCGCCGTGTAGCGGGTCGGCTCGGCGAACATCACGTCGTAGTACATCTCGGAGACGGTGATGGCGTTGGGCACCGAGAAGACGTTGCCCTTGGTCTCGTATGACTTCTCGGACTTGGCGAGGGTGCCCACGTCGTACCTGACGACCCGCACCTGCGAGACGTTTTGCGGGTTCGCCAGCGCGAGGAAGACGGCCTTGCGGTCGGGGGAGAGCGCGCCGTCGCCGAGCCGCACGCCGTCCAGCTCCAGCTTCTTCTTCACCCCGATTCGTAACCAGTACACGTCGTGCGGCTGCGGCATCCTCCCGCTGCGGCTCCCGTCGTACTTCTCGAACGTGAAGACGAGGGAGGGGATGGCTCCCAGTTGGTCGGCGCTCGGATCGAGCATGTTGGCGTCGTTCGTGACGACGCGGATGAGTCTCTGCTGCGCCTGTTCGCGCGGCGACAGCTCGACGCCCAACGGCCTGGTGTAGTCGAACGTGACCCGGAGGTGTCCGAGGTTCTCCGAGTTCGGCAGGGAGATTTTGAAATCGGGCGTGGAGTAGCTCACCTCGACGCCGGCGCTCTCACCGACTGTTTGGCCCGCGACCGCGGGCGTGAGGCTCAACTCGCCGGGCGTCGCGTTCAGGAGGATGAGCCTCGTCCTGGCGTGGAGCGGCGTGGCCGGCGTCACCACGACGTTGCTTTCGCCCGCCGGGTAGGCACGAGAAGTCCCGGGCACCTCTTCGAGCCGGCCGTCGGGTGCGAGGCGCTTGAAGGCGGTGGTGACGGTGCCGAGGCCGTCGCCCGCGAGGGTCACTTCCAGAAGGTAACGGGCGGTGCCGGGGCGCGCCGCCATGAAGCGCAGCCTGACCTCGTTCGTGTGGGTCGAGCTGTACGTGACGGAGAAGTTCGTGGACTGGAGGTTGGCGAGGTCGGGCGGCAGCGGCGTCAACTCGGCCGGGCCGTCCGCGCCGAAGGGGCCGACGCCGGCCGCGACGCACGCCTCGTCCAACGGCACGAGGTCGAGGCCGCACATGTTGGCGAACTTGAACTGCCGCTTCGCGTCGAGCGCGGGCGGGAGGTCGAGCGAGTGGAGCTTCTCCATGAAGTCGGGGGCGAAGAGCCCTTCGGCCGCCCCCATGAGCGTGTGCAGCTCGCCGTCGGGCAGGAGCACCCACAGGCGCTCGGAGACCCCGCCGCGGAAGGCGGCGACGGCCCCGGCCTTGATGTCGAGCCCGTGGCCGCACGCCTCCCAACGGTCGTGCTGCGGGTTGTAGACGATGTCCTGCGGAATCTCGCTCGGCTTCCTCGAAGGCGCCGTGTCGGTCGGGGTCAGCCTGACGACGTTGAGGAAGGCGTAAGTCTTCAGCGGGTCGAAGAGGGGGAAAGAGGCCGGGCCGAGGGCGACGAGGACGGAGCCGACGGGGACGAGCAGCCCCGTCTTGATCATCGACTCTCCCCCGGCGTTGACGGCGGGCGCCGCCCTGCGCGGCTGGTCGAGCCCGCCCTCCTTCTTCAGCCCGAAGCGGAGCATCCGGCCCGTGCCGCGGTGGTACGCGTAGAGCGCGCGGTCGAAGGTCACGAGGCGGTATTGCGCCAGCGACGCCAGCAGCCCTTCGGGACGGGCGGGCTCCTCCTTGTCGGGGTTGACGGAGTAGGCGACGCGCGAAGACCCGCCGCCGGCGGAGCCTTCCGCGACGACGTAGACGCGTTCGCCGAGTCCGACGAGGTCGAAGGCCGCGTCGCCCCGCCGCGCGATTGCCTGAAAGTCGCCGGGCAGCGTCAGAGGCAGCTTGACGCGCTGCCCACGCCCGTCGTAACGCTCGACCACGAAGTCGCCGCCGTCCGTCTGCCGCAGGATGACGAACGCGCTCCCGAAGGGCGCGAGCGCGTGCCAGCCTTTGCCCGCCGCCCCCGACCTGGCGAAGTCGGGGTCTTGCAGGTCGTCGTCGTCAATGCCGACCCTCGTCGTGTAGAGCCCGTCGCGCGTGAGCAGCGCCATGTTCCCGTTGGCTACGGCCAGCGCGACGGGCTGCCCCGTAAAGACGGGCTTCGCCGTGGTCTGCCATTTCACGACCTTGATGGTCGTGTCCCTCGAAGCCTTGCGCTCGGTGTCGTTGGTGACGGCGAGGCTGACGTTCTCCAACTCCTTGACGGCGCTCGCGTGGACGTGCCAAGTGCCGGCCCCCTGGTACGTGCGGCTCAGGTTCTGCTCGGTCAGGGTGAGCCTGAGCCCCTTGCGGTTGAGGATCGCGAGCGACGCCTTCTCGACGCCCCACACGGCCCAGTTGATCTTGACGTGCCCGTTGGGCAGGGCGAGGTCGGGGCTCACGCTGAGGCTCCCGTACTTGTCGGCCGAGTAGATGTCGAGCGTGAGCGTCCTGACCACCTGCACGTTCGGCTGGCCGTCGGGGCCTTTCACCTCGGCGTCGAGGACGTAGGTCAGCGGGCCGACCGCGTAGACCTTCAAAGAGCCTTCGTCGATCCTGTAGCTCGAACTCTTCTCGCGGCTGAGCGTCAGCTCGTTGTTGCCGCCCGGCAGCGGCCCGCGCAGCGTGGCGGCGACGCCGTTCACGACCTTCCAGGAGATTTTCACCTCGCTGCCGGGCTTAATCATGGTCGGGCTGGTCTGGTCGCACGTCAGGCTGACCTGCGGCTCCCACTCGGCGAGGCGCGAAGGGGTCAGCACGAGCGAGCCGTCCACGCGCTCTTCACACTCCGTGCCGCCCTGGTAGCCGTACTCCATCTCGAACTGCGCGGCGGCGGCCTCGGGCTTGAGCGGGATGCGCAGCGTGAGGGCGGCGCCCGCGGCGAGCGGGGTGTTGGTCTCGTTCGGCGCGGCGGTCAACTGGTCGATGCCGTTGAAGACGCGGAGGACGACGACGTGGTCGTTCGGGTCGTTGATGGCCCAGGCCGACCAGCCTTCGGCGGCGTTGACGACGCCCGCGAGGGTCGCCATGTTGTAGGGCTCGACGCTGGTGCGCGCGTCGAGCGCGGCCTGCTTCACGGCCGGGGCCGTCAGCTCGGCGGGGAGTTTCAGCTCGACGAGCAGGAAGCCGTCCCACGCCGCCGTGCCGACGTTCCTGACCTCGACCTCCAGCGTCTCCGTCTGGCCGGAGGTGACGGTGCGGGCTTTGAACTCGAACGGCCTCTTCTTTCTCTCTTCCTCTGTGGTGTCCGCCATCTCTCTCTCCTCGTCAAACTATTTTTCGGAAGTCAGGAGCAGCAGCCGCCCTTCGGTCGCGACCAGGGGCCGTTCGTCGAAGTACCTCGGGTCGGGGGGCGCGACGGGCGCGGGCGCGTCGCCGCTCGAAGGCCCGCGGAAGTGCCAGACCCCTTTATCAACTGCGGGCGTCGGCAGGCTGACGCGGCCGTCTTGCAGCAGGACGGGGCCGACGCGGAACGAGGTCTCCATGCGCGCGAGCGTCTTGTCCAGCTCGGCGTGCTGGAGCGTGATCGTCTTCGCCGGGACTAAACCCGTCGCGGCCTGCACGGAGCCCCACGCGTCCAACAAAAGCGTGAGCGGTTCGGGCGCGCCGAAGCCGACGCGCACGGCGTCCCGCTCGGGGTCGGCGAGATAAGCGGAGGGCTTCAACCCCTTCGGCAACTGCGCCGGCACGATGCGTGCAAAGTCGCGCGCCTTGAAGTAGCCGACCAGTCCGTCCTCGGTGTTGTGCCCGTTGCCGAGGAGGAGGCGGGCGCGTAGCGCGTCGAGCGTGGGGTCGCCCGTGCCCGGGGGCGCGTCGGCGGCGGCCCTCTTCTTCGGGTCGGCCCAGGCTTTGCCGAAGAGTTCGAGCCCGACGCTCGCGCTCACCAGCGCGAGCGGCCGCCCGAAGAGCGCCCCGCGCTCACGCTCGGCCGCGGGGCGGATGCGTTCGAGCGCGCGGTCAATCAACTCAAGCAGCTCGTGGAGCCTCGGCCTCTCGGCCGGCGTCGTCTCGATTAACGACCGTGCAAAGTCTCGGAGTTCGGGATTACGAATCGAGTCAAGGTCGGCGAAGCCCGGCGCGCCCTCCCAACGGACGAGGAAGCGCTTGCGCTCTTCGACGACGACCAGCTCGCCGTTGAGGCGGCCCCGTCGGTCGCAGAGGGCGAGCGCGCGGTCGAGCGCGTTATAGAAGACCCAGCCGCAGACGGGGTCGAGCGCCGCGTCCGTTTCGCTCACGTCCGGCCCTTCGTCCGTCGTCTTCGTAAAACGGAAGTTGAGGCGCGCGGGCTGGACGACGCGCGGCGGCATCGACACGTTGAAGCGGTCGTCGTGCCAGCGCGCGCGCGGGTTGAAGACCTGCCCGGCCGAGCCGCCGGCCGAAGTCCCTTGCAGCAGGTCGGCCCACTGGCCGAAGTCGTCCACGAGCCAAAGCTCTTCGAGCTGGAACGCGCCCGCGCGCAGCAGCGTGAAGTCGAGCCCGGTGCCCGTGGGCGTCGGCGGCGCGAGGCGTTCGCCGCCGGGGCCGCCCGGCGTGCCCGGGTCGAGCAGCGCCTCGGCCACCGCGTCGCGGAAGCTCAGCTCGCCCGGCGCCCAGGGGCGCTCAGGGTCGGGCATGACGCGCGGGAGCGTCACGTCGCGGCCGAGGAGCGCCTGGTGAAATCCGGTCAGCGCCTGACCCATCATCCCCGCCTGCGCCAGCTCGGCCAGCGTCCTGTCCCAGACGACCTCGTAGCGCGAAAGAATCTCCGCCACCGCGGCGGGGAAGGACGAGTCGAGCCACTTGTGTTTGCTCTCGTCCTCTTCGGGCGAGCGGCCGAGCAGCGCGCGCAGCGTCTTCAAAGGCTCTTCGAAGATGCGTCCGTCCACGGGACTGAGCATGCTGCGCCCGCTCACCGACGAGCCGCCCGCGGGCAGAGAGTCCCTGTCCTTCGGCTCGAAGTCGTATTCGTTCATCCGCCAGACGGGGCCGAGTTCAGGCCCGGCGTTCTTCGTCGGCCGCCAACTGATCTTCCAGTCGATGAAGAGCGGCGACCACGGCTGCCGCACCCACAGCTCCGCCAGCAGCTTCGGCCGAACGTCCGGCGCGTTCGGCCCGCCGAATCTGACCCGGTCGCGCGGCGGATGTTCGTCTTTACCGTCCGAGGTCTGGTCTTTGACGCGCGGCAGGGGTTTAGCCTTATCGTCCCAGGTCAAATCTTTGACGAGCCGCTCCGTCCACGTGCGCCATTTGCCGGCGGTGGTGAGCGGCTCTTCGTTTGCGAGGCTGCGTGTGACGAGGTCGCCGACGGCCTGTTCGACCAGGGACGCTTCTGCGAGCAGGCTCTTCAAAATCTCTCCGCGGCCCGCGGAGAGATTTTGCACAGAGGCCGCGAGTTGATTGACGCCGTCGTCGGGGGCGTCGAACCTCTTTGTCTCGTCCCCGACCGTGACCTCTGCGAAGCTGACGACCTGTTCGGGCAGGCGGCAGGGGAGCGGGTCGGGGAGGTGATGCTTGGTCGGCACGCCGCAGTTCTTGACGACGACGAACGGGTCGGCCGGCGTCCAGAAGCGCGGCGCGGAGTCGGCGTGCAGCTCCAGCTCCGCGGGCAGCGTCTCGGCGAACGCCTTCCGTGTTTGAAGTTGACCGAGCAGCCTGTCGCGCTCCGCGCGCAGGTTGCCGATGCGCCCGGCGAGCGCCTTGCAGTCGTTCTCATCCTCCTTCACGCTGGCGAAGCGGTCGCGCCGCTTCTTCTCGCACATCCTCCACCAGCGCGCGTACAAATCCTGCTGAAGTGCAGACAGCTCGCGGGTCGCGGCGTCGGCCGCCGCCTGCGTCTCGTTGAGCTGCTTCAAGGCGGCGAGCTGTTCGGGCGTCGGCTTGACCGAGGTCTCGGCGGTGGTCGCGGCGGGGTCGGCGGGGAAGGTGCCTTCGCGGCCGGGGCGGGGGCGGATTGAAAAGACCTTGCCCGCCTCCTGCGCCGTGAACCAGTTCTGGTGGACGGTGTGGTCGCGCGGCGAGGCGTTCCAACTGCCGACGTGTTCGCGCTCGGGGGCGGCTTCGCCGAGGAGGGATTCGGGCTGGCGGTAGATGACCGCCTCCAGCGCCTTCCAGAGGTTTGGGGCGTCGCGGTCGCCGCTGTACTCGCTCGACACGAGGGAGACGAGCGCGTCCTCAGCGCTGTTGCCGACGCCGACCTTGAATGACGGCGGCGCGTCGCCGAGCGTGCCCTCGACCGAAGGCGAGCCGGGGTAGCCGAGCATCGTCCCCTTGTGCGTCTCCTCGTTCCAGTAGTTGACGTGCGCGACCATGCCGTGGAAGAGGCAGCGGCCCTGCGACAGCTCGGCCGCCGTCTGTGCATTGACATCCCAGCCCAGAGCCTTCAACACGTCGAGCGCGTCGGCGGGGGCGGTCGAGTTCTCTTTTGTGAGCTGCGCGGGGAGCGACGCGAGCGGTTCGTCCTGAGCATTTCGATACCAGCCGAGGAGGAGGTAAGTGAGCGCCACGTCCTTCGGAACCTTCCCCGTGCCGCGCGGCTCGCGGAGGTCGGAGAGGTCGTCGTGCCAGGAGAGGACGTTGCGGTTCTCGGCGACGTTGGCGGTGAAGGTCGGCGAGCCCGTGTAGCGGTTGCCGACGGCCGTGATGGTCGAACGCTCGCCCGCGAAGTCCGCGGGCTTGAACTCTTCGAGCGGCACGACCTTGCCCGCGCGCCGGGCCGCGTACCTGTTGCCCTCGGCCACGAGCAGATTGGCCGGGCCGTCAGAAGCGAGCAGCCCGCCGTCCAGAAACCAAGCCCTCGTCGTCAACTCCCGACCGGCGCCGCGGCGGCAAAAACGCACGACGAGCCACTGGTCGGGCAGGGCCGGGAAGTCGAGCGAGTTCGGCCGGTAGGAGTGGCGCAGGCCCTGCGGCAGAACCCAGTGGAGGTAGACGCCGCGGTCTTCCAGGAGCGGCAGCGCGGGCGACTTGTCCGCGAGGACGAGCTGGTCGGCGTCCGGTTTCCCCCAGGCCGTGCGCGTCGCGCCGAAGAAGGGCTTGGGGCCGGGCGTGCCGAGCGCGTTCGTCAGCAGCCTGTAATCCTGACGCGCGCGCGACCACTTGCCGTCGTTGGCGACCCGCCGCTGCTCGTTGATTTTGAGAATGGCCTTGCGCTCGACGACGAGGTCGTCGATGACGAGCGCCTGCACGCGGACGGGCACGAGAAGCTGCTTTCCGTTAGACATGATCGAACCTCAGCCCCACCTGATGACCTGCTCTTCGGGCATGCGAACCATTTGCAAAGCGAACCCGGCCGGCCCGACCTTGCGCCCCAACTTTTCGTTCAGCCTCCCGCGGAGCGCGGCCACGTCGGCCACCCCGTCGCGCGAGTTTGCACGAAGCAGACCGGGCCTGACGTTGAGCTTCCCGTCGGACGCGCCCGCACGGACGTTGCCGTCCGTGTCCACGCCGAAGGTGAGCCCCTCGCGCGGCTCGCGGAACCTCACCTGCCGGATCGAGCCGCGCGCGAGGCAGAAGAGCACGCCGTCGGCAATCTGTTCGAGCCGCAGAATCTCCGGCAGGTGCGTGGACGGCGGCGCGTCGGTCTTCGCCGTGACTTCGACGCCGGGCCAGTCCGTGACGACCTTCGAACGAAGAATGAAGCCGGACTTCGGCACGTCCATGTAGCGCTCCGAAGGGCTCCACTCCGGATTCCTCCCCTGCTGGCGCAGGCGGTACTGGTAGACGATCTGCGAGAGCGCGGTCTGCACGTCGGAACGCGCGGCCAGCCCCTCGTCCGCGTGGCTCCGCACGGCGACGCTGAGTGCGCCGTCCACGAGCGCGTCCACCCAGTTGTCGTCGAGATGGAAGAAGCGGAGCGACTCCGGCGGCAGCAGGGCGGGGTGCGGGACGAGGTATTGGAAAGGCACGGGGTAGAGGAGCACGGCGCGCGCGAGCCATTCGACCAGTTCGTCGGCGATGCGGATGCGTTCGTCGCCGGGCCGCGGCGGCTGCTCCTTGAGGTCTTCGAAGGCGCTGCGGTGCGACTCAAGAAAGTTCTCGACCTGACGCGCGAACTCGGCGGCGCCGTGCCTGCGCTCGACGAAGAGGCGCAGGCCCTTCGTGAAGGCCGGCGAGCCGAGCGCCAGCAGCCGGCCCAGTTGCCACGCCGCCGCGTAGGAGACATCGAAGAGCGCCGTGCCTTCGTCGAAGACGAGCGCGCTGTCGGCGCTGCCGAAGGGCGGCCGGTCGAGTGACGGCCTGACGACGGGCGACAAAGGCCCTCGATACCAGGCGAAGGTCGGCGTGCTGTCGGACGCGCGGAAGTCCAAAGGCACGTAGCCGCGCGCGAGCGCCCCGTTGACGTAAGCGTCGCCGCCCTCGGCCGGCGGCGCGACGCCGACGACGGCGGCGTTCCTGCGCAGGCGTTGCATGAGTCCGCCGAAGGTGTCGTGCCCGGCACTGTCACAGACAAAGCTCCAACTGCCGAGCGTGACGAGCCGCACGCGACCGGCATCGCGCGTCTGTCCTTCGGGCGCGTCGAGCAGCCTGTCCCAGCCTTCGAGCGAGATGAGGTGGACGGTGCTCGCGCCCGCTTCGGGAAAGCGGTTGGCGACGAGCACGGCAAACTCGCCGTCGGCCGACATCCCGAGCGGAACCTTGTCGGCCGTGTCCACGCGGCGGATGTGCGCGAGCAGCGGCAGCTCTTCGCGCCGGGGGCAGAGCTTTAAGAATAGTCCGAGGTCGAGGTCGAGCAGGCGCACGGGCGTTTCCGCGCCCTCGCCTTCGCGCGGGAAGATCGGGAGCAGGACGTTGGCGCCGTCCTCCGTGCGCGACCAGGCGGAGTCGGTCTTGACGGCCGGCGCGAGGTCTGCGACCGTGCCGGGCTTCGACACGGCGCGGCCTTCGAGGATGTCCTGCTCGGAGAGGACGAGTAGCGCGAGCCAGGGCTCGTGCCCTTCGCCCTCCCAGACCGTGCGCTCCCAGGGCAGGTTGCGCGTGCGGAGGACGAGGTGCGGCAGGACGTTGCGGTAGTCGGCCACGCCGCCGGGCGGCGGGAAGTAGGCTTGAATCTCGCTGCCCTCGACCGTGTAGCGCGGCGCGATGACTTCGAAGGGCTGGTCGCGGTAGTAGTGGTGCTCCTCGCCGCCTTCGAGGCTGACCGTCTGTTGCAGGACGAGGCGGTACGACCCTCCCTTTAAAGGCGCCTGGTAGTTGTCGTAGAAGTCCATCAACAGTCGTTGCTCGGTTGACATCGTTCTCCTCCCGTCGCCTTCAATCACGCGGCCGCGGGCGCCACGTGGCCTGCCAGCGGCTCGGCCTGCAACTCGCGGAAGCGCACCGGCGCCTGTGGCGAACGCCACGCGAGGTTAAAGCCGACCGCGGCGAGGCCTGCGGCGACGCTTTCGTGCTTTGTCTTCTGTGCGGCCACGGTCGCCTGCACGTTGCGCGGGCGCGTCCCCTTGGGAACTTCCTGCGCGGCGCTCGTGCGCGGGACGGTCGAAGGTTCGAGCGGGTGCCAGGTGATCTGCGTGAGCGTGGCGCGCGCGCCGCGTTGGCCGGCGGGCGGCTTGAGGCTCTTGATTCCGGTGATGCAGTCGGGGACGAGGTCGGCGCTCGGCTCCGAAGGGCCGTGCGGCTTCGGCTTGGACGCGTCCCACAGCGCCGCGGGCAGCGAGGCGGTTTCGGTCTCGACCAGCCACCCTGACAGGTCAACCGGCGAAGCCTCCGAACCCTTGTCGCGCACGACCGTCACGTTGAGCACCGATTGCAAAGCCTTGCCCATCGGGTGAACGCCGAGCGGGCGGTCGTACGACTTGACCTGCAAGCCCTCGGGCTCAAGCTCGACCTGCTTTTGCACGAGCAGCGAGTTGCCCGACGGCGAGAGTTTTTGCACGCCCGCGGGAGGGCTGTTGGTCTTGACGCGGCCGACCTTCAAGGTCGTGACGGGGACGGCCGCCGCGGCGCCGAGTTCCAACTGGTCGGGGCGCACCCGCCAAGTGTTCTCTTTCGGCTTTGCCGCCGCCGTCTCCGACGCCGCCAGGGGGAGGCCGGCGAAGTTGCTGCTCCCTGTGATGAGGCTCGGCTGCGTGATGGCTTTGAACCACGACGGATTGAACGTCCCTTTGTCCGCCTCGCTCGGCGGGAGGAAGCCCTGGCAGAAACGTTCCCACTTCTCGATGGGCGGCGCCGCGGCCTCCTCGCGCTTCGCGCCGAAGGGGATCGGGATCGTGATGACGGCCAGCTCGATGTTTGCAAAGCCGCCCACGGGCGGCCCCCACATCTTGAGCGTCGCGCCGACCGTCGCCTTGAGGGTGAAGAGGAAGAGGCTGGCCTCTACGCGCAGGGTGACGCCGATGTCGGCCTCGAAGGAGAGCGGGCTCCAGTTGACGATCACGTCGAGGTAAGCGGTGAAGGTGACCGTCACGCGGTCGGAGCGGAAGACGGCCTCAAGCCGCGAGCCGACCATGACGCACGAGGGCGTGTAGGCGATGTAGATGCCGCCCTTGACGGAGAGCTGCGGGGTCACCTGCCAGTTCAGGCCGAGCCGCGGCACGACGGGGTAATGCTCGGGGCGCTTGAAGCGCGGGTGGTAGCCGCCGAGCGTGACGACGACGTCGCCCTTGTGCGGCCCGCCCCACCAGACGAAGACCGCGAAGCCCCCCGTCAGCTTGCAATCCTGGTTGAAAATCCACGAGTTGCTCGTCAGGAGCCCTTGCAACTGGAAGATGCCGTCCTTCGGCTTGACGTTCATCAGGAGCTGCAACTCGACGTAGCAGATGGGGCGGGCGCTCGGGTCGCTCGGCTGTTTGAGGCGCGCCAGCCCGAGCAGCGACAGCTCGATCTCCTTCTCGGCGTTCCAGAGCACGACGGCGAGGGCGAAGCAGTCCAGCACCTTCGCGATGGTGAAGCGCAGGCCGAGGCAGCCGAAGAACTGCCCGGACTCCGCCTCCAGCGCGTCGCCCATGTCCTTCAACACCTCGCCCGGCGACACGGCCTTGCTCACCTGGCCGAGGAAGGTGCCGCTCTCGTCCTTCTTCTGGTAGCCGCCCTCGCCCATCACCATCTTGACGAGTGGGAAGTCGGCCACCTCCTCGACGGGCGGGACTTTGAGGCGGCGGTTGATGCCGAAGCCGACGGCGACGGCGGTCAGCTCGATTGGCCCGAGCTGTATGCCGCCGCCGCTGCCCGCGCTCAACGAGCCGTAGAAGAAGAACGCCTTCTCCTGGCTGAGGAGGTGGAGCTTGTCGTTGTCTTTGAGGAGGGTGTAGCTCTGGCCGTCGGTCGTCTGAACCTGCCAGTTGTTGAGGAAAATCGGTTGGACGGGCCGGTCGGCGATCGGCGTGAGTTTCTTTTCGGCCAGTTTGTCGCCGAGCTTCTTGTGAACCTGGCGGCGATTCAAAGCCCTGATTACCTCGTCTTCGGACTTCATCTCAAAGAGGACGACGGCGCCGTAGAAGCCGATGGCGGAGATGCTGAGCTTCGGCAGCTCGACGGTGAGGAAGCCGCCGAACTCAAGGCCGCTCTTCAGGAAGCCGCCCGAGACGACGACGGGGCCGGCCTTGAAAGAGATGTCGAGCCCTTCGAGGTTGAAGTCGAACCAGCCCTGCTCCTTCAAGGGCAGGCCGACCGACGCGCCGATGAGGCCCAGCTCGAAGGACGACCAGCGCAGGCCGCCGGTGATCGCCAGCGTGACCTGCGCGCCCTTGTCGAGCGGCGACGTGCCCAGCTCTAAGTTCTCGAACCCCTTCAGGCCGATGCCGACGTCTTTGACGTAGAGGGCGCCGGAGCGGCGCTCGACGGGAATCCAGACCGTCTTGCCGCGGACGCCCTTCTCGTCGTAGAGCTGCACGTCGAGCGTGCCGGGGCTGCCGTCCGTGAGCGGCGAGAGGTAGCCGACCGAGATCGAGAACTTGTCCTTCTTCTTGCCGCTCAGGCGCGTCTTCGGCTTCTTCTCCTTGGCCGGCTCGGGCGCGACCGGCACGGCCCAGTCGTCCTCGCCCAGAATCGTTTTGAGACCCGCGATGATCTCGTCGCCGGCGGCCTTCTGCTTCGCCTTCTTCTCGGCCTCCTTCGCCTCCTTCTCCGCTTTGGTCTCCTCCCGCTCGCCGAAGGAGAGGCGCATGTCCTTGAGCTTGACGCCGATGCCGAAGACGACGCGGCCGGCGGCGAACATGAGCGCGATGCGCGCCTCGATTGCGCCGAGCCCGAAGTAGGTGAGCGGGCCGCCGTCGGGCTGGAGGAACTTCAACCCCTCCTCCGTCCTGCCCTTGATGTCCACGCCGAGGCTCAGGAGGTCGCCGCGCAGCGCGAGCGAGTAGACCGCCTCGGAGTTCTTTTCCGAGAGCGTGCGCTGGAAGGGGAAGAGGCGGATGCCGGGCAGAGGCACGCGCCGCTTCCACGGCGAGTCCTTCGTGCCCGCGGGCGGGAGCAGCCGCCGCAGCCAGTTGTCGTCGAGCGTCTCGCCGCTGAACCACTTGCCGAGCTGTATCCTGAGATCGACGCCGCTCTGCTGCTCCTCCTTCTTCTCGTCCTGCTTGCCTTCTTCCTTCTTCTCTTCGGCGGGGACGACGACCCAGTCGTCTTCGACGATGTTCTCCTCGTCGGTGAAGTAGTTCTGGCCGAGGACGAGCACGGGGTCTTCTTCTTCCTCGGCCTCTTCCTTCTTCTTCTCTTTGGTCGTCTTGACGGGGATGTTGTAGGCGAGGCCCGCGATGCCGAAGTAGTGCTTGCGCGGCGCGTCGATGGCCGCCTGCGAGGCGAGCGAGAAGGCCATGCGCTTGGCGTTCGGCTCCTTCGGGTCGATGCCGGAGACGTAGAGCGGGAAGCCGTCCAGCTCGTCCAGCAGCCGGTTCAAGACATCCCACGGCGTCAGCCCGGACAGCTCGGCGAGACTGTACTTGACGCTGCCGCCGCCGGCCTTGCCGCTCAGCAGCCCCAGCGATTCGAGCAGCCCGCCGAGCCGCCGCATGCTTGAGCTTGGGTCTTCCTCGTCGGGCTCCTCCTCGTCCGCCTTCGGAATCTTCCCCTTCTCGAAGTCCATGATGAGCCGCGCGGTCTCTTCTAGCGCCTTTCTGGTCTCCTCTAAGTCCTGCTTGATGGGGCCGCGCTGCGACTTGAGGATGTCCTGGATGCCGCCGCTGTCCGAGACCGTTTCGAGCAGGAGCGGCCCGACCGGCGCGTTCAAAAGCTCGCCGCCGTCCTCCGTCTTGCAAAACTCCTCGACGAACTTCTCCCAGTCTTTAAACTCCTCCCACTTCGCGGGCTCCGCCCCCTGGCCCTTGAAGGGCAGCTTCTGCACCTCGACGGCCGGCCGGCCGAACTCTGTGAAGAGGTCGCCCGGCTCCCACTTGTAGAGAGGAGGGAGGGGATTTTCGAACGGCTCCTCGGGGGCGTCGCGGAAGTAGAAGCTTTTCTTCTCGGCGTCGTACCTGTCCACCGCGCGCGCCTTGAAGGGGACGCGGAGGTTGAAGCGGACGGCGGCGAGGTTCCGAGGCACGCCCTCCTTCTCCGGCTCCTTCGCCCAGAGGGCGCTGCCGCTGGCGCGCGAGATGCGAATGCCCGCGTTGATCGAGCGCGCGTTCGGCAGCGTCTTGTCCTTCGGCTCCTCGCCGCCCGCGGAGGGGAGGAAGGGGACGAAGAACTCCACGTCCGCCTGGAGCGCCTGCGACTCCTCCTTCCACACGCGCGTCCGCCGCCGCATCCCGGCGCCGAGCACGACGACTTTTTGCCCCGCGCTCTCCTGCTCGGAGAGGCCGACGGTGAGCGTCGTGAAGATGCTGCGCTCGTAGCCGGCCTTGGACGTGACGGCCTGCTTGATCGCCTCGGAGGCGTTCGGCATGCCCGGCTTGAACTCCTTGCCGAGCAGATCGAGCGAGACGAAGACGGGCTCCGCGATGGCGGTGAAGTCGTGCGTGTTGCCGGTGAGGCTGGCGGCGATGTTGGCGAGCAGCCAGCCGCGGTGGCGGACGCCTTCCCAGGCCATCCGGGGGCTGAGCATCCAGAGCGTGTTCCACGCCGTGTCGCGCAGCGCGTACTTCTTCTTCTCCTCGTCGAGGTGGAGGTAGTAGTCCCGGGCCGAACTCGCGCTCGGCGGGGGCGCCTTCACCGTGTAGAGCCCCACTGCCAGCAGGAAGAGGTCTTTCGTCGAAAGCGGTTCGTCTGCCACGGATGCACCTCACTTGCGAACGGGTCGCGGCGGTGGACGGCTGGAACCCTAAATGCTTTTGAACTGGGAAGACGGAAGCGGTTGGACTGCCGTGCGCCGCCCCGCGGCGGCGCGTTGAACTGGGATTTTGACGCGCCGGGTGTGACGTGCAGAGGGCCGCACAAGAATTTCGACCCGGAAAGATTTCAGGGCATGTCTACGTCAACACGGCGGGCGGCAGCTTTGCGCCAGACAATATGCGACGCGGAGGGGCTTTTTGACAACACCTATTTTTAAGAGTGGTCGTGGATCATGCGCCAGCCCTTCGGCGTGCGCGCCCAGACGGTCGTGAACCAGCCCGTCCGGTCGGGCCGGCCGCCGCCCGAGAGCACGTACTGCCCCGTCACCAGCGCGTGCTCCTTGCCGAGCATCCGTACCTCCAGGTGCTCGTAGCGAAGCTGTTGCAAGGGGCGGCCGGTCTTCCAGAAGCCGTTGCGCATCGTCTGCTCGATGACCTCGACGCCGCCCTTCGGGCCGTCCGACAGCATCTCTGTGGCCGTCGGCGTGTAGGCCGCGAGGTACTGCGCGAGGTCGCCGCGGTTCCAGCCCTCGGCCGTCGATTCGAGCACGGCGCGTATCTGCGCCTCGGCGGGCTCGTGCTTTTTCGCGGGCGTGTCGCCGGAGGCGTCGGCGGCGAGCGCCAGGGCGGCGAAGACGAAAGTCAGTAGTCGCTTCATCCGGCGATGATAACAGGAGTCCGCCCGCGCCCCCGTGACTTTCGCGACTTTGACGGCGGGGTCGGGCGGCGCGCGTCCAGGCATTTGGACAAAGGTGAAGAGGTTTCGGACGCGGGGCCGTGTCGTCAAGATGAAGGTTGACAGGGAAGGCTTTTACCTCTATATATGGCGGAAACACATATGGACATCACACGTATTCTCCAACGCGAGCTGAAGAAGGGCAGCACCGAGATGCTCATCATGGCGCTGGTCGAGGACAGGCCGCGCCACGGCTACGAGATCGCCAAGCTCATCGGCGAGCGCTCGGACGGCGTCCTCCAGTTCCACGTCGCCTCGCTCTACCCGCTGCTCTACCGCCTGGAGCGGCGCGGCCACATCAAGGGGCAGTGGGTCGAGAAGGCCGGCCAGCGCCGTCGCCGTTACTACAGGCTGACGGCCGAGGGGCGGAGAGTCCTCGCCGCGCAGCGCAACACCTGGCAGGAGTTCTTCGCCGCGCTCGACCGCGTGGCGCACATCACGCCCGAACCGACGGATGCCTGACGAGGGGAAGTCACAGTGGGTGCGGCTCGTCCGCGCGCGGCTCGCGCCGCTCGGCCTCGAAGGCCCGCGCGAGGCCGAGATCGTCGAGGAGCTGGCCGAACACCTTGAGGAAGCCTTCGAGGAGTCGCGCGCGCTCGGCCGCACGCACGAGGAGGCGCGCGCCGACGCGCTCGCCCAGTTCCAGGACTGGCGGCTGCTCGAATGCGAGGTGAGCCGCGCGGAGCGTTCGGCCCTCGACGGCCTGCTCGCGCGCGCGGCGGGCGGTGCAGAGAAGGGAAGCGGGGGTGCCAACGTGCTTGAGCTAATCATCAAAGACCTTCGGTACGCGTTCCGGATGCTGCGGCGCAAGCCCGGCTTCACGGCCGTCGCCGTGCTGACACTCGCGCTCGGGATAGGCGGCAACACGGCCATCTTCTCGGTCGTCAACGCGGTGCTGTTGCGCGCGCTGCCCTACCCCGAAGCGGACAGACTCGTCTCCGTCTACGAGTCTCTGCCGCAGGGCGGGACGGGCTCGGTCTCCGCGCCAAACCTCCTCGACTGGCGCGCGCAGGCGGACGCGTTCACGGGGCTGGCCGCCTACCAACTCGGCGACTTCAACCTGCAAGAGGAGCAGCAGCCGGTGCGCGCCGTCGGCGCGAACGTGACGGCCAACTTCTTCGACGTGCTCGGCGCGACGCCGCAGTACGGGCGAGCCTTTTTGGAAGGCGAAGACCGTGCGGGCCGCGAGCGCGTCGTCGTCCTCGGCGACCGGCTCTGGCGCAGGAATTACGGCGCAGACCCCTCCGTCGTGGGGCGGGACATTCTGCTCGGCGGCGAAAAGTATCAGGTGGTCGGCGTGATGCCTCCGTCCGTGCAGTACCCGTCGGCGTCGGTCGAGCTGTGGACGCCGCTCGTCTTCAGCGAGAGCAGGCTGGCGCACCGCGGGGCGCACGCCTACAGCGTGCTCGGGCGGCTCAAGCCGGGCGTGAGCTTCGAGCAGGCGCAGGAGCAGATGAGCACCATCGGGCGCGTTCTCGAAAAGCAGTTCTCCGAGCAGGAGGGGCGCGGCGTCACGCTGGCGCGCGTCGAAGAGGAGCAGGTGCAGGGCATCCGGCCCGCGCTCCTCATGCTGCTCGGCGCGGTCGGGTTCGTGCTGCTCATCGCTTGCACGAACGTCGCCAACCTCCTGCTGGCGCGCGCGGCGGCGCGGCGCAAGGAGGTGGCGATCCGCTCGGCGCTCGGGGCGGGGCGCTGGCGTTTGATGCGGCAGTTTTTGACGGAGAGCGTGCTGCTCGCGCTGCTCGGGGGCGCGGCCGGGCTGCTCGTGGCGCGTTGGACTTTGCAGGCCCTCTCGACGCTCGCATCCGGCTACCTCGCGCGATCGGGCGAGGTCGGGCTCGACTGGAAGGTGCTCGCCTTCACGGCGGCGCTCGCCGTCCTGACGGGCGTCGTCGCGGGGCTCGCGCCCGCGTTCCACGTCTCGCGCGCGGACGTGCAGGAGACTTTGAAGGAGAGCGGCAACTCCGGCTCGTCCGCGCGCGGCACCTGGCTGCGGAGCGGGCTCGCGGTGGCCGAGGTCGCCGCGGCGCTCGTGCTGCTCGTCGGCGCGGGCCTTCTGGTCAAGAGCTTCCTGCGGCTCCAACACGTCGAGACGGGCCTGCGCCCCGAGGGCGTGCTGACGATGCGCGTCTCCCTCCCCGGGGCGCGTTACGACACCCCGCAGAAGGCCGCGCTCTTCTACCGAGAGGTGTTGGAGCGCGCCTCGGCGCTGCCGGGCGTCGAGGCCGCGGGCGTCATCAACCTGCTCCCCATCCAGCAGTACGGGAACAACGGCGAGATACAGGTCGAGGGGCGCGCGCCTCTGCCGCCGGGGCGCGTGCCCCTGACCGAGTACCGCCAGGCGAGCGCGGGCTACTTCAAGGCGCTCGGCATACCTCTGCAAGCCGGGCGCCTGTTCGAGCCGGCCGACGAGGCCGAGGGCACACGCTCAATCGTCGTCAGCCGCGAGCTGGTGCGCACCTTCTTCCCCGAAGAAGACGCGCTCGGCAAGCGCATCAAGGCGGGCGGCGGCGACTGGTGGACGATTGTCGGAATCGTCGGCGACGTGAAGCAGTCGGGACTGACGCAGCCGTCGAGGCCCGAACTCTACTTTCCCTACGCGGTCGGCAGCTCCGGCGGGATGACGCTCGTCGTGCGCAGCGCCGCCGGCGACCCCTCCGAGTTGACGGCGGCCGTGCGCGGGGTGGTGCAGTCCGTTGACCCGAACCAGCCGGTCTACAACGTGCGGACGATGGAGGAGGTGATCGACCTCTCCGTCGTGAACCTGCGGCTGAACATGACGCTGCTGACGATCTTCGCCGGGCTCGCGACCCTGCTCGCCGTCGTCGGCATCTACAGCGTGATGTCCTACCTCGTCACGCAGCACACGCGCGAGATCGGCATCCGCATGGCGCTCGGCGCGCGGCCCCGTAACATTCTGAAGCTGGTGCTCGGGCGGGGGCTCGCGCTGACGCTCGTCGGCGTGGGCGTGGGCGCGCTGGTCGCCTTCGGCCTGACGCATTTGATGACGAGATTCCTGTACGAAGTCGGGGGGAGTGACCCGCTGACCTACGTCTCGGTGTCACTGCTCCTGACCTTCGTCGCGCTCCTCGCCTGCCTCGTCCCCGCGCGCCGCGCGACGAAGGTTGACCCGTTAATTGCTCTGAGGTACGAGTAGGTCGGACGGCGTCAGACCTTTAACACAGAGACACAGCTTGTTGATTTATATCTCTTCAAGCTGTGCCTCTGTGTCTCTATGTCTCTGTGCTCGACGCCTCTTCGTGAATGGGGCGAGACGTTTCAAAAGCATATTTAACCGTTCCGTAATCGTGGCCGTTTGCGACGCAGAAAAAATTGGACTGGGCCGCGGCTGACAGGTGGGCGCCGCCTGTGCTACTTGTGGCCGGTCGGAGATCGGCGCGCGTGATTCGGAGGCGACGTTACTGAAGGGACGGCTCAAGAGGTGGCTGGCGCTCCTGCTGCTCTGGACGCTCTGCGGCGTGCTGCTGGAGGCTTCCGGCTACCTGCCGGCCTCCGTCCTCGGCCGCGCGCCCGCGCTCCCCTGGTGGAACTATTTTCAGTGGGGCGTGACGCAGCTCTACATCTGGTGGGCGCTCACGCCCCTGGTCGCGCTGCTCGTGCGGCGCTTCCCCTTCGAGCCAGCGCGGCCCGCGCGCGCGGCCCTCGCCTACGTCACCGCGGGCGCCTTTATCATCCCCGCCTGGACGGCCGCCTTCGTCCTCCTTTACTGGGCTCTGGGCGGCCCCGGCACGCCGGAGTCATTCAAAGAGCTTCCCGGCATGTGGTGGGTCGAGCTTCTGCGCCGGCTGCCCATCCTGCTCCTGACGTACCTCGTCATCGTGCTCAACCTCGTCGCGCTCGACTACTACCGCAAGTTCCGCGACCGCGAGTACCGCCTGGTGCAGGCGCAGTTGCAGGCGCTCAAGGCGCAGTTGCAGCCGCACTTCCTCTTCAACACTCTGAACTCCATCTCGGCGCTGATGCACGAGGACGTGGAGGCGGCCGATCAGATGGTCGTCAACCTCGGCGACCTCCTGCGCGCGACTTTGAACGAGGTCGGCGGGCAGGAGGTTAGCTTAAGGCGCGAGCTGGAAGTGCTCGACCTCTACCTGCGCATCCAGCTCGTGCGCTTTCAGGATCGGCTCAAGGTCGAGCGGGACGTTGACCCGCGCGCGCTCGACGCGTGCGTCCCGAACCTCGTCCTCCAACCGCTCGTCGAGAACGCCGTCAAGCACGGCATCGCGCCGCACTCCCTGGACGGCGTGATTCAAGTGGGCGCGCGGCTCGAAGGCTCGACGCTCGTGCTGTGCGTCCGTGACGACGGGCCGGGCCTGCGGGGACAGCGGGAGGAGATAAAGGAGGGCGTCGGGCTCTCCAACACGCGCGCGCGGCTCGAAAGGCTCTACGGCGCGGCGCAGAGCATGCATTACGGGAACGCCGCGGGGGGCGGCTTCGAGGTCGAGTTGCGGATACCTTTCCGGCGTGCCCCGGAGGAGTTGAGCGATGGAAAAGATTCGAGCGTTGATCGTTGACGACGAGGCCTTGGCGCGCAAACGTCTGCGGCAGTTCCTCGCCGAAGTGCCGGACGTCGAAGTCGTCGGCGAGTGCGAGGACGGGCGCCGGGCCGTCTCCCTCATCAGGTCGGCCGCGCCCGACCTGCTCTTCCTCGACGTGCAGATGCCGCTCCTCGACGGCTTCGGCGTCATCCGCGAGGTCGGCGCGGGCAGCGTCCCGGCCGTCGTCTTCGTCACCGCCTTCGACCAGTTCGCGCTGCGCGCCTTCGAAGCGCACGCGCTCGACTACCTGCTCAAGCCTTTCGGCCGCGAGCGCTTCATGCAGGCCGTCGTGCGCGCGCGCAGGCAGATCGGCGACGCGAATGTCCGCGCGCGCCTCGACGCGCTCGTCGGCGGGCTGTCCGAGCGCCCGCGCCACGCGGCGCGCCTCGCGGTCAAAGCGCGCGGCCGCACCGTCATTCTTTCGACCGATGAGATTGATTGGGTCGGGGCGGCCGACAACTACCTTGAGCTGCACGCGGGCTCCGCGTCTTACGTCGTCCGCGAGACGTTGGGCCAGCTTCAGTCGAAGCTCGACCCGCGAAAGTTCGTCCGCATCCACCGCTCGACGCTCGTCAACGTCGAGCGCATCAAGGAGCTGCACCCGATGTTCGCGGGCGACCAGGTCGTCGTCCTCCACGACGGCACGAAGTTGCAGGTCAGCCGCACGAACCGCCAGCGCCTGTCGGCGCTCCTCGACGAGTTGTGAAGTCGGCCCGCGGCTTAACGGTCTGCCGCGGCAATCTCTTCAAGCATTCGTTCAAGCTCCGCCTTCGGCAGCCAGCGTCCGCGCACCATCACGCCCGCGATGCGCGAGGTGTTCGCCACCGTTTGCAAAGGGTTCGCGTCGAGCAGGACGAGGTCGGCGCGCTTGCCCGCTTCGATTGTGCCGACCTCGCCGGCCGTGCCGAGGTACTCGGCCGCGTTGCGCGTCGCGGCCTGGAGCACGGCGTAGGGCGTGAGCCCCGCCTCGACCATCGCCGCCATCTCGCGGTGCGTGCCGAAGCCGGGCACGAGGAAGAGCTGCGGCGAGTCCGGCCCGACGAGGAGTTTCGCGCCCGCGTCATAGAGGGCTTTGACGACGTGGTCGCGCAGCTCCACGTACCTCTTGCGGTCGGCCGCCGGCGCCTCGTTGGCGTTGATGGCGGCCTTCTGCTTTGCAAAGCCGTCGCGCATCTTCGCCGGCACGTAGCGCAGCTCGGGCCACTTCGAGAACTCGGAAGCGTCGTCCGACGAGACGACGATCTTGAAGAGCGCGAGCGTCGGCGTGTTGTAGACGCCCGCGTCGCGCGTCTGCCTGGCGAGCGCGGGCAGGCGGCGCTCGTCGATCTGTTCGAGCACGGGGCCGAGGACGACCTGCGAGGGCGGCGGCGGGACGGGCGAGTTCTCCGGGACGAGCGCTTGCAAATAGCCGTCGAGGTGTTCGATTGAAGCCTGCCGCGCGGCGAGCGCGCGCGGGAGCCCGACGGTCGCCGTGACGTGACCCGCGAAGGGGATGCCCGCCTTGCGCGCCGCGGCCACGATGGCCGCGTAGACATCGGGCTGCAAGCCCTCGTGCATTTTGAGGAAGTCGTAGCCGGCCTGCTTCTGCGCGGCGACCATTTGCTCGGCGACTTCGGGCGAGACGGCGTCCTTGCCCGTGAAGGGCGGGCCGGCGGTGAAGACGGTCGGGCCGAGCAGCTTGCCCTCCTTCACGCGGTCGCGCAGACGGACGTGCGCGGGCGCGCCGATCATGTTGCGGACGGTGGTCACGCCGTTGGCGAGGTAGAGGATGAGCTGCTGTGACGCGAGGTCGTTCGCCGTGCCGTCGCCGGGGAAGAGGTGCGCGTGCATGTCGGCGAGGCCCGGCATCAGGAACTTGCCGCGCCCGTCGATTTGAACGGCGCCGGCCGGGACTTTCGTCTTACCCGCGGGGCCGACCTCGACGATGCGCCCGTCGCGCACGACGACCGTCTGGTTCTCGACCAGGCGCTCCCTGTCCATCGGGACGACGCTCACGCCGACGAACACGAACACTTGCGCGTCGTTTGTCTTAACGGCCTGGGCCGTGCCGACGGCGCACGTCATGAAGACGAGCAGCAGCGAAAGACCCGCGCGCGCCGCGTGTGAAATGGAGGATGGCTTGTGTGCTCTCATGCCTTTATAAATAACAGAAGAGGTCGGAGTTTGGTCACGGCTTGGGGCGGGCCGTTTCAAACGCGGGGCGCGCCGTATGCACGTACGAACTCTCCGGGTCAGGGAATATAATCGACCCGGACGTTGAGGCGGAGAAGGAGAAGCGGATGAAGATTCGTGGATTCATGTACGCGTGCGTCGTGTCGGCGGCGGCCGTCCTTACATACTTCAACACTTCGGCGGCGGCGCAGGGCGGTGCGTTGGACGAGGCGACGGCGGCGCGTTACTTCGCGGAGGCGCGTGCGCTGTGCGAAGGCGACGGGGGGAGGCTGTGGGGGCGCTCTTTGTGCGGGCCGATGATGTTCGCAGACCCTTCCACGCGCGTCGCGGTGGCGAGCGAGCCGGACGCGGAGGGAATCTTGAAGCGGAGCGGGGAGGTCTATGTCGGCACATTGCCCCGGACAATCAACATCGCCAACACGTCGTTCGAGTGGGCGGGCGTCAACTGGATGATGGTCATGACTTCGGCGATTCCCGCCGACAGAGAGGGCCGCGGCCGCATGTTGATGCACGAGCTTTGGCACCGGCGGCAGGCGGAACTCGGGTTCCCCGCGTCGGGCGCGGCCAACGAACATCTAGACACGCGCGAGGGCCGCGTCTGGTTGCAGTTGGAGTGGCGCGCGCTCGCCTCGGCGCTGGCGTCCCGCGGGCGAGGGCGGAGGCGTGCGGCGGAGGACGCGCTGCTGTTCCGCGCGCGGCGCCGCGCGCTCTTCCCGAAGGCCGCGGCCGAAGAGCGCGAGATGGAGATGCACGAGGGGCTGGCCGAGTACACGGGAGTCAGGCTGAGCGGCAGCCCCGACCCGGCGCGCGTCGTGAGAGAAGTTAACCTGGCCGAAGGGGCACGGCGGGAGAGCTTCGTGCGCTCGTTCGCGTACGCGTCGGGGCCGGCCTACGGCCTTCTGCTCGACGAGGCCGCGCCGGGCTGGACGCGACGGCTGAAGAAGGATGACGACCTCGCGGAGCTGCTTCGAAAGAGTCTTCGCCTGACTCTCCCGCGCGACGACGAACGTGAGGCGTCGGAGCGTGCGCGCGTGTACGGCGGCGACGAGCTGTCTGCGTCAGAGCGGAGGCGCGAGGAGGGGCGGCGTCGTTTGGTCGAAGGTTACCGCGCGCGTTTGGTCGAAGGGCCTGTGCTCTCAATCCCTCTGCGCAGCATGAGGATGTCGTTCGACCCGGGCACCCTCGTGCCGCTCGAAGAGTTTGGCACGGTCTACCCGAACATTCGAATCGTGGACGCGTGGGGCGTCCTCACAGTGACCGGCGGGGGCGCGCTGTTGAATAAGACGTACAGCGGCATCACTGTCCCCGCGCCTTCGGACTCGGCCCTGCGGCCCCTGCGCGGCGACGGCTGGACGCTCGAACTCAAAGACGGCTGGACGCTCGCGCCCGGCGCGCGCGCGGGCGACTTCGTCTTGAAGGAGAGTTGAGCGACGCGGACTTTAAACGGTTCGGCCTACTGTCTGAAGAGGAGCGTGATCCCGAGCACCAGGATTGCAATCACGGCGAGGAGAATCATGACAGTGGACAGGGCGCCCGCCGGCCCGACCTTCACGATACGCTTCAAGTCTTCGTCCGCCTTCGAACGCCGCTCGCCCGGCTTTGCCATCGCCTTAACCCCTCAACGTCTGCCCGAGTTAGAAATGCGTGCGCGGCGGACGGGACGACCGCCGCGCCGCCGGGTTAAAGGTAAAGGAGATACTAACAAACGTTCCCCCGTCTTTCCGTTCAGAAACGGACTGTTGGAGGGCGGCGGGCGGGATGGAAGCGGCCTGCGTGTCGGTCGCGTTTGGTGATAAAGTGTGTGCGAATCAAGGAGGTGAGGCTATGGCAGGCTGGGACGGCGACGCGCTCGCGGAGAGCATGGAGCAGGCTTTGGAGCGTCAGCAGGAGGCGGCCGAGGCGCGACGCGCGCGGAGGGAGCAGACCTCGCCGGAGGAGCGCGACCGCAAGACGCGGGACGAGTCAGTCCGACTTTCGAGGGCGCGGCTTGAGCAGCAGCTCAGTCGCGCGACCAACCCCGCACACCGGACGATGCTCGAACGCGCGCTGAAAGCTCTCGAGAACAGTGATGGTGAGTGAGTTGCTCATGACGAACAACGGACGGGCGGGAGTGTTTCCGCGCAGGCGCAGCAGAATCTTGACGGCCGCCGTGCTCCTCTTCGCGCTCGCGTGGGCGCCGGCCGCCGACGCGCAGACGCTACAGCACGCGCGGCCCGAGGCGGTCGGCCTCTCTTCGGAGCGCCTGAAGCGTCTGGGCGAGGCGCTGAACGGTTACGTCAAAGACGGGAGACTGCCCGGCGGCGTCGTGCTCGTCGCGCGGCGCGGCAAGGTGGCTTACGTCGAAGCCTTCGGGCAGAGGGACAGGGAGTCGAACGCGCCGATGCGCGAAGACTCGATCTTCCGCATCGCCTCGCAGACGAAGGCGCTCGTGAGCGTCGGCGTGATGATGTTGCAGGAGGAGGGGCGCCTGCTCATCTCCGACCCGGTGGGCAAGTACCTGCCCGAGTTTCGCGAGACGACCGTGGCCGTGCCGAAGCAGGGCGGCGGGTATGAGGTCGTCAAGGCGAAGCGCCCCATCACCATCCGCGACCTCCTGACGCACACTTCGGGTGTCGGCTACGGCGGCGGCGTCGCGCGCGACCGCTGGGAGGCGGCGAAGATTACCGGCTGGTACTTCGCAGACCGCGACGAGCCCGTGGGCGCGACCGTCGCGCGCATGGCCGCGCTCCCCTTCGACGCGCAGCCGGGCGAGAAGTGGAATTACGGTTATTCGACCGACATCCTCGGCGCGCTCGTCGAAAAGGTGAGCGGGCAGACGCTCGAAGAGTTTCTGCGGGCGCGCATCATCGAGCCGCTCGGGATGAAGGACACGCAGTTCTACCTGCCCGAGTCGAAGGCCGACAGGTTTGCCGTGGTCTACTCGTTGACTGCCGAGGGCAAGCTTGAGCGCGCGCCCGACCCCGGCGGGATGGTCGGGCAGGGCGCTTACGTGAAGGGGCCGCGGAAGAGTTTCTCGGGGGGCGCGGGGCTGACCTCGACGGCGAACGACTACGCGCGCTTCCTGTCGATGCTCCTGAACGGGGGCGAGCTGGACGGGAAGCGCCTGCTCAGCCGCAAGAGCGTGGAGTTGA
>Ga0213876_10000052_pt1 | contig 144098 bp, 109 predicted proteins | sample BarmaccomBMRX_R9_FD_160113 | JGI IMG/M metagenome (GOLD analysis project Ga0213876, IMG submission 160113) | Root-associated microbial communities from Barbacenia macrantha in rupestrian grasslands, the National Park of Serra do Cipo, Brazil - RX_R9 | ecosystem: Host-associated > Plants >... | reverse complement strand
CGAGGTCGAGCACATCTCGATGGCGCAGCTCGAAGGGATGAAGGAGCGCACGCTCGTCGTCAACTCGATGTCGAAGACCTACTCGGTCACGGGCTGGCGCGTCGGCTACGTGCTCGCGCCCGCCGACATCACGAGCGCCGTCCGCAAGGTGCACGACTTCCTCACCGTCGGGGCGGCCGCGCCCCTGCAGCGCGCCGGGGCGTACGCCTTGAGGATGCCGCCCGAGTATTACGAGGAGTTGCGGCGCGAGTACCTGCGCCGTCGCGACATGCTGCTCCCGGTGCTCGAAGACGTGGGCTTCCGCATCTTCCGGCCCGACGGGGCCTACTACGTCATGGCCGACATCTCGGCCTTCGGCTTCGCGGACGACGTGGAGTTCACGCGCCACCTCATTCAGAAAATCGGCGTCGCCTGCGTCCCCGGCTCGAGCTTCTACAGCCGCCCCGAACTCGGCGCGCGCCAGGTGCGCTTCTGCTTCTGCAAGAGGGACGAGACGCTCGAAGCGGCCGCCGACCGTTTGAGGAAGCTGCAAAGGTTCTGACGCCCGATGTGGGACAGGAAGCGACAACTCATCTGGCTGGGCGTCGGCCTGCTCTTCGGCACCTTCTCGCTCTACCCGCTCGCGCGCGACGAGGCGGGGCGCACCGACTGGCAGTACTTCCTCCAACTCGAAACCCTCCTCGTCCTCATCATCGGCGTCATGTTCTTCATCTACAGCAGGAAGAAGTAGGCAGTAGACAGCAGGCATATCGGATTCCATCTCACGCCGGGTACGAGAATCGCGGCGGGACGAATCAGGTTTGCGGCGGTGGCAATTGAGTCCGTCGCGATAGCAGTTGAGATTGTCGTAATAACAGTTGCGATTGCGACGGACTCAATTGCTATCGTAATGAAAGTAACTGCCACCGCGGCGAAAGCAACTGCTACCGTGATGAAAGCAACTGCTTTCACCGCGGTGGCAACTGCTACCGCGACGAAAGCAACTGCTACCGTCACGGTAGCAGTTGCTTTCGTCGCCGCCCCGTTGAGAATAAAGGCTCGGTTTCTGGTAGTGTCTTAAATTGGGGGTAAGTCCCGAAGGGGCGGAACGCTAAATGCCGCCCCTTTCCTTTTCAGTAAGCGAGCAAGTCTTTCAACTCCCACACGGTTTTACTTATTCCCGCTTCCATCGCCGGGGTGCAGCGAAGCGTCTTGTGGATGCGGCAGAAGTTGTAGTAGGCGAAGTGTAGCGCGAGCGCCGCTTTCAGGTTCGCCCACTTCTTTGAAAAGCCTTTCGTCAGTCTGGTCAACCGGCGCATCATCATCCGCATGGTCAAGTTCTGCCGCTCGACGTGCGACGTGCAGATGCGAGATTCTTCCGGCTGACCGATGATGGTTTTCCTAACCGTCGAGACGACCCGAGGGGGAGAGTAGCGGCGCTCTCCGCCGCCCTGTTCCGGGGTTTCGTAAATCTTGATGAGCTGCGCAAAGTCAACGCGCGTTCCGAGGCTGTAAGAGACGGCCGGGACGTAGGCCGCGAAGCCGTCCGTGGTTAGCTGGAAGTTCCCGCTGGTCGCGCGGTAAAGCTTTTCCGTGAACTGCTCGGTATCGCCCGACGTGCGCCGCCCCAGGTGCCAAGCCAGCACAAGCTTCGTGTTGCGCTCGATAGCAACGAACGTGTAAGCGTCTCCGAGCGAGTTGTCCGGGCCGAACGGCGAGACGGTCAGCTTGCGCTTCTTAGTCCGTTCCTTCATCCCGACAAAGCCCCACATCTGAACCTCTATCACTTCCGCAACCTCGCCGGTAACTCCGTTTCATCGTCAATCAAAACGTCCGTGCTTACACCGGCCGCACGCGCATACGCCAGAAGCACAGGCAGGGGCGGCTCGTTCTTCCCCAACTCGAACTCTGAAATCCTCGCCGCCACCATCTCCGCCTCAAAGCCTAACCGTCTGAGCATTTCGCTCTGAGACAGCCCCAAAGCCTCCCTGATCTGCGCCAGCTTCGCCGGGAGATACTTGGGCCTCATGCGCGCCCGCTTCCCCATCAGGAGTCACCTCCCGACAGGTACAGCTTGCGCCTGCACGTATTTATGTGTAGGATGTTCTTGCGTAAATTGTTCGCCGTGAGTAGGAACCTTCCTTGCTCAACGGCGATGCTCATCTCTGAGGGTGAGCTACGCTTCGCATCCGACCCGTTGCCTTATCAAAGACCGGCGGGAATATACCACAGGAGTCTCACGTGAGCATTTTAGTCGGTGGTCAGTAACAGAGGTGCGTCAGGGCAACGCACCTCTGGGCACGCCCGCGCTCACACGGGCTGTGCCGAGGGGCCGCGTGTGCGTCCGCCGGGGCGTGTGCGCGGCCTCGCCGTTTATTCTGCCGGTGCTATTTTACAAAAGCACGGGGTACGCTTCCGCGCTATTCAAAGAACCGCAGAGAGCATACCCCAAATTTAAGACAATAGCCGGTTTCTAAGAGTTTATGGTGATTGACGGGCGGGCGCGCCCTCCGCGCTAAAAAAGTGTTGCCCGGCAGCGTCTTCGGCGCTATCCTTCCGCCGCCTAATCCAGTAGGGGCCTCAAACCTCACCGTTCCGCCGCTTCCTCCCTCAAAGGAGAAGACCTCAACATGCCTAAAGTCAAACTCAACTTACGTAACCTGACCATCCCGGAGAAGATCGCGCGCGCCCGTCAGATCGTCGGGGCTATGACGGGTAACGCTAACTTCACTACCCCGCACCCGACGCTCGCCGAGGTGACGACGGCCGCCGACGCGCTCGAAACGGCCGCCAACGCCGCGCAGGCCGCGCGGCTTGAAGCGAGGCGACTCACCGGCGCGCGGGACACTCAGGAGGACGAACTCGTCCAACTCATAACGCAGTTAGGCGGGTACGTCGAATCGGTCGCCGGGGGCGACGAGGCGAAGATTATGAGCGCCGGGTTGGAGACGCGCGCCGCCGCCACGCCCGACAACTCCGCGCCCGCGGCGCCCGAGACTTTAACGGCGACGACCGGCAACCAGGAGGGCGAGATCGAACTCTCCTGGGACGCCGTCCGCGGCGCGCGCTCTTACGTCGTCGAGCGCGCCACAGACCCGCAGGCCGGCCCCTGGACTGCGTCCGGCGTCGCGCCGCGCTCCTCGCTCCTCATCGAGGGGCTTGAGAGCGGCAAGCGCTACCACTTCCGCGTCGCCGCCGTCACCCTCAACGGCCAGAGCCCCTGGAGCAACCACGCCGTCAAGGTCGCCCCGTGACGCACAACCTGAACCGGAGGCGGGCGGGCCGTTGAGGTCTCGCCCGCCTCCGTCTTGCCCACCCCGCCGCGCCCGCCTTACTATCACGAAGTCAAACCGCATGATTCGGCTCTTGCAGCCCCATTACGGAGTTTGACCGAATCGTTCGGTAAAATGGTAGTTAGGTGGCTGAAGGAGGTCTTAGATGAATAATCAAAATGTGGAGAGTGAACCTACTAATGTTAATGAAGAACCCAAAAATTCGTCAGGAGCATTTAATAGGATTAAGCAAACTTTACTTAGTTGGATTAAGCGAACTTGGAAGGATCAGGAAGCCAGAAATGCCATACAGTCTTTAGCAAACTTAGCTACAACTGTTTCGGCTCTACTAGCATTGGGTGCTTTGGGGTGGACTATAATCGAGAGCAATAAGCGTGAATCCCAAGAGCAGATTAGGAACCTCCAAAGACCGATGATCTACTCTATCATTCGTGATAGAGGTGGTATCTCTATCGAAGAAATCAGAAGCGAATATAACAAGAGAGCAGTTAGGGCGGGATTGCCTAGAGAGTTCACACGCGAAAACGAATTAAATAAAGTGCTTTTATCGCTACTTGAGTCCCACGTAATTCTACTCAATCCAAAAGGACAGTACTTCCCAACATTAGCCTCAACCATGCAAGAAGAGGCAGTTACTAACATGCTCAAGCAAATGAACGAGCAGCAACAGGCAGCAGATGCTCGGTCGAGAATCCTTACTTTGGTGGAAGAACATTCTGGCGATTACACTACCACTACAATCTTTAATAAGCTCAAAGAGGAAGGCCAACCTGTTAGCTTCGAGCTTGTCGTTAACTTAGTTAATGATTTACGGGCAGCACGCCTAGTATTCAAAGATGAGCAAAAGCGTCTATATGATACCCACGATGAAAGATGAATTATAGCTACGACTTTTTTCGATGACAGCGCCAGCTAACAACGGCATGCACGCGACCGCCGGCACGACGGATTTCATATTCCTGCTAACATGCGGGGCGGCGGGTGATGCCGGGCGTTCGGTGGCTACAGAAGGGTATAGATACATAAAAGGTTCGGACTGAGAGGAGCGCATGAAACAGGGGCCGGAGAATCTTTCACCTCCAACTGACGACGAACCCCGCCCCGGCCTCGGCTGGTTCCTCCTTGGCGGGCTAATTACGTTTGTTGTGCGGGCCGGTTGGGCACTGTACCGTGGGGTGCCACTCGGCGATGCGCTGACGAGTGCGCTATACGCCACCGCGGGAGCCTGCTTGATTATCCTGCTGGCCGCAGTTATTGCGCGGTTCGTGATGGCGCGGAGGTCGGATAAATCCGGCGACATCTAACAACGGCCGCCGACACGCCGCTCGTTAAATACCTGCGGCGGCTTGGGGCGGCGGGTGATGCCGGGCGTTATGCTGCCAACTTGAAATGAGAAGACAGTGAGTTCTCCATGAGAGTTGTCGCGTTGTCCCTACTCGCTTTACTCGGCTGCGTACTCGCGGGCCGGCAGGATACCCCTGCCGTGCCTCAGCCTCCGCCCACCGTCGCAGAGGATACGACCCTCTGCGATTTGATCGCGCACCCGAAGGACTACTACCAGAAAGTCGTGAGGATTAGGGCAGTCTTCCGGCGCGCCGGCGAAGATTTCGAGGGCGTGGAGTGCGCGGACTGCCGGGAATGGGTGCGGCCTGATTTCGAAGAGGCTTTCGATTCCTGCACCAAGCCCGGCGTTCTGAAAAGGTTTCGCGGTAAGCGCTTCGACGTGACTATCGTAACTACCTTAGTCGGCAAGCTCGATTACTCAATCAACGCCGGGGGGAAGCCCTACGGCTTTTGGTTCCGCATCATGTGCGCGGAGAAGGCGGAGATTGTCGGGCGCGGTCACAGCGATGATGTATATCGCCCGGAGGTAAGGCGAATGGTCGGTTGCAAGCCCGCAGCATAACAACGGCATGCAGCGGAGCGCGGACACGCAGGCTTTCATCATCGGCAAAGGGGCCGCGCGCCCGCCGATGCCGGGCGTTGGGCGGCTTCATTAAGTTTACGGTGCCATCCGGCATGACCGTCGTAGAGACTGAACGACTCATCCTCCGACACTTCCACGTCTTCGACGGCGAGGCCATGGATCGTGTGTTCGGTGATGAAGAGGTTATGCGTTTCGGGCCGGGCGTCCAGACAAAACAGTGGGTGCGGGAATGGCTGCGCGGTTGTCTGGAGGATTACTATCAGAAGCTGGGGTTCGGCCCCTGGGCCGTGATAGAAAAAGTAAGCCGGGCCGTGATGGGATACTGCGGCCTGTTCTATTTCCCCTCCGTCGCCGGGCGGCCCGAAGTTGAGATCGGCTATCGCCTGGCCCGGGGCTTTTGGGGGCAAGGTTATGCGACGGAAGCCGTCGTGGCGGTGCGGGATTACGGCTTCGGCGTATTGTGCCTGCCGCGCCTGATCGCGCTGATTGACCCGCAGAACGCGGCCTCGATCCGGGTGGCGGAGAAGGCCGGGATGAGGTACGAACGCGAGGCGATGCTGGAAGGCTACAGCCACCCCGACTACGTGTACTCGGTTGCGAACCCGGCGCACATGTGATGACAGGCGCGCCGCCCGACAACGGCCTGCACCCGACCGCCGACACGACAGTTCGTATGGGTAGCCGGTAGGAAGAGAGGCGGGGCGCTCGGTTGTAAGTCGAGCGCCCCGCTTTTGTCTTCATGATTAATACTGCCTACTGTCCCGGCTGTTGCAGCTTGTGGCGGACGGAGATGCCGTCGTTGGCGAGGACGAGGAGGCGGCGCGCGTCGTAGAGCGGGAGGCTCGTCGGCGTGTAGGCGAGGATGTAACGGTTCTTGCGCAGCTCGTCGCAGATGGCCTTGGCCGCGTCGCGCGAGTCGTTGACGGAGAGGATGCGGCCGCCCGTCCCCTCGGTCAGCTTCTGGATGGCCTGCGCCGGCTTCAGTTGGTCGCGGCGCAGAGCGCCGTTCGTGCGATCCGGAATCTGGAGGGCGTAGACCGTGATGTCCTGCCGCAGGAGGTCGCCGTAGACCTTCTCGAAGTGCGTGCGGCTGCCGCGGTCTAACCCGTCGGCGACGAGCACGATGATGCGCTTGCGCGTGCGGCCGTAGAAGGGGCCGAAGGCGTCCGAGATGACGGCCGAGAGCGCGTCGAAGAGGTGCGGCTCGCCGCGCTTGCGGAAGAGCGGGAGCGCCGCCTCGATCTTCTTCGCGTCGTCCGTCCAGTCCGAGATGATCTCCGGCTGCTGGTCGAAGCCGACGACCATCACCTGGTCGCCCTCGTAAATCTCGTAGGCGAACTCGCGCGTCGCCTTCTGCAACTTCTCCACGTCGGCGCGCAGGCCCAGAGAGTTGTCCACGAGGATGACGATGCGCGCCGGCGTGGGGTCGGGCGTGAAGGCTTGAATCGTCTGCTCCTGCCCGCCGTCGTAGAGCGAGACCTCCTTCGACGTGACCCGCTCCTCAGAGCCGTCGTCGCGCGTAGCCGTCACGTTGAGGAAGATGCCGCGCTCTTTGCCGACGTCCGTCTCGCCGCCCGAGCGCCGCCCCGCCTGCCCCGCCGCGAATGACGCGAGCAGGAGGCCGACGACCGTGACGGCGGCGAGCGCCTTGAGGTGTGAGCGCATCCCCTTGTCCTTAAACTTCAGCTCAGTCGCCCGCGGCCGGGGCGCCGGCCGTCTTCTTCTCGGCCTTCGGCTCGCTCTTCGCCGCGGCCTTCGAGTCCGAAGAGTCCGACTTCGACTCCGCGGAAGACGAGTCTGACTTCGACTCCTTACCCTCGGACTTCTTGCCCGCGTAGTCGGTCACGTACCAGCCGGAGCCTTTGAACTGGAAGCCGGTGCGCGACCACTCCTTCTCGAGCTTCCCGCCGCACTTCGCGTGGCGCGCCAAAGGCTTGTCCGAGACCTTCTGCATCACCTCCATGTGCGCGCCGCACTTCTTACAAGAGTATTCGTAAATCGGCATCCCTCTCTTCTCCTCTTTATATGCGAGCTGACTTTTGGTAAACGGCCACCGGGAAATTATACGGACAAACGTTTCGCTTGCAAACGCTTTGCAACCTTCGATGCGCGTTTGCGCGTTCGCGTCTACTACACCAGTTTGACGGGAAGAAATACCTCGGAAAAATCGAAAAGTTTTGTCTGGCTTCGATACGGAAAACTGACCTTCGGGTCAGTTTTCCGGCTCATATGGGGAAAATCGAAGGAACAAGTTTTGGCCTCTCAGTGACTTACGTCGGCCCGATTTAAAGGCATACAGTGTAAGCACTTAGATGCAATCCTTCCATTCGCACGAATGCAACTGGATCGCAACCTTCACATCTAAGCTTACGGTTTCGACAGGCTGTGCTCATCCGGAAGAGTTGCAAGCCGTTCGTTTCCACCATGCGTAGCCCCCAACCCCGTGCATCGCAGGCGATGTGCAAGTTAGGAATCGCCGACCTCGCTGGCCCTAGAAGCGAACGCAGAGGTCACTAGCTCACATGGAGAACGATCAGGAATGCACTTTACCCCTCGCAGACCCCTACGCTCTTTTAAGAACGTCGTCTTTGCCGTCATCGCGATCTTCGTCGTCTCGAACTTCATCGACAGCCCGTTCACGCGCGTGCTCGCGCCGGTCTCGGCCTCGACGGTGAGCGCCGCCGTCATCTCTATTGACGACTACATCCCCTCGGACGTCCCCACGTCCGGCGACCACGACATCGATCTGGTCATCGCGCGCACGGGCCGCAACCTGGGTGTCGACCCGCGCCTGATTCACGCGGTCATCTGGCAGGAGTCGAGGTACAAGACCGACGCCGAGTCGCACGTCGGCGCGCAGGGCCTGATGCAGTTGATGCCGGCGGCGGCCAAGCGCTTCGGCTGCGAAGACCGCAACGACGTCGAGTCGAACGTGACGGCCGGCACGAAGTACCTGCGCTGGCTGCTCAAGCGCTTCGACGGCAACGTCTCGCTCGCGCTCGCGGCCTACAACGCCGGCGAGGGCAACGTCGACAAGTACGAGGGCGTGCCGCCCTTCGGCGAGACCCAGACTTACGTCCGCAACATCACCGGCCGCTACGGCAAGACCTACCACCCCGTGCTCACGCCCGAAGAGGCGTCCTCCTACTTCCACCTCTCACCCGCCGCGCAGTAAGCCAGAAGCGGTGATGAGTGATAAGTGATAAGAAAGAACCGCAAGCTTTTTCTTACCACTTATCACTCATCACTCATCACCGCTTCCCCTTTTGCCTTCACACACACGCCTTGTTATCATCTGCGCCCGACAAAACTCCAAGGGGCGTGCGGCTGAAGTGGTGCGTGACGGACTCTCCCTCACCCGTGGCGGCCGCCGCAGCCCGCGAGCAGCGTACTTTTCGAGCTTCGCCGAAGGAGAACCCGCAAGCAGTTGTCCGCCCAAAGACCGATACCGGGGTCGAACGTGCAGACGCTCACGCGCGAGCGCAAGGCGCGGATGCACGAGGCGCGCGAGGCGCTCATCGACCGCCTGGCCCCCAACATCCACTCCGAGATTGACCTCGACAAGTTCCTCCACGCTGTCGTCGCCGAACTCGGCCGCATGATGGATGTAGACCGCTGCGACGTGGTGCAGCTCGTCCGCTCCGGGGAGCTGCGCATCAGCCACGAGTGGCGCGCCGCCTCGGACGTGCCTTCCAGTTTAGGCACCTCGTTCCCGGTAGACTTCAGCCAGCTCGCCGAGCGCTTCGACTTCGCGCGCCCCATCCGCCTGGACGACACGGCGGCGCTCGGCCTCGACCCGCGCGCGTCGCTTCTGCCGCCGTCGTTGGGCACGCGCTCGCTCCTCATCGTGCCGGTCGTGTTGGACGGGAACGTGCTGGGCCTGCTGGGCCTGCACATGACGCGGGCCTTGCGCCACTGGGACGACGAGGAGGTCGCGCTCATCCAGTCCATCGCGCGCCAGGTCGCGGTCGGCTACCAGTACGCGCGCCTCTTCACCGACAAGCAGCGCGAGGCGAGCCGCACGCGCGCCCTGTTGGAGATCGCCAACCTGCTCAACTCGCGCTCCGACTTCGGCGAGCTGACCTCGCACGTGCTTGAGCGCGCCAACGAGCTGGTCGGCGCCGACTACTGCGCGCTCGGCGTCGTCGAGCCTTCGGGCAAGTCCATCAGCCTCGCCGCCTTCAAGGCCGCGCCGCACGCGACGACCCTGCGCGTGCGCGAGCTGATCGAGTCGCACGGCAAGTCCATCGACATCTCCGCCTTCCCCGCGGTCGTCGAACTCCTCGCCGAGCCGCACACGCTGCGCGTCATCGACACTTCCTTGCCCGAACCCGTCCGCTTCGCCTTCAACGCGACGCTCGGCGGGCGGGCGGCGCTGGTCGCGCCCGTCACCATCCGCGACCAGACGTTCGGCCTGCTCGGCTTCGTCTGGGGCGAGCCGCGCGAGGCGTTCGACGAGCACGAGGTCGCCCTGGTCGAAGGCATCGCCGTGCAGATCGGAACCGCGCTCGAGCGCGACCAGCTCTCGGCCGAGGTGATGCGCCTTCGGAGCGCGCTGCACGAGCGCCACGCCGAAGACCGCATCATCGGGCAGTCGCCCGCGATACTTCGCGCGCGCGAGCTGGCCCTGAACGTCGCGGACACGCAGACCTCCGTCCTCATCCAGGGCGAGTCGGGGACGGGCAAGGAGCTCTTAGCCAACCTCATCCACTACAACTCGCGGCAGAAGGAGGGGCCGTACGTTAAGCTCAACTGCGGCGCGATACCAGAGTCGCTCTTGGAGTCGGAACTCTTCGGCCACGAGCGCGGCGCCTTCACGGACGCGCGGCAGCGCAGGCGCGGGCGTTTCGAGGAGGCGGACGGCGGCACGCTCTTCCTCGACGAGATCGGCGAGATGAGCCTGTCGGCGCAGGTGCGACTCCTCCGCGTCCTGCAGGACGGCGAGTTCGCGCGCGTCGGCAGCGGCGAAGTCCTGCGCGCGGACGTGCGCGTCATCGCCGCCTCCAACGTAGACCTCGCGCGCGCGGTCGAAGGCGGCACGTTCCGGCGCGACCTCTACTACCGCCTCTCGGTCTTCCCCATCCACGTCCCCCCTCTGCGCGAGCGGCGCGAGGACGTGCACACGCTCGTCATACACTTCCTCGAACACTACAAGCAGAAGACCGGCCGCTTCGTCGCCGGCATCTCGCGCGAGGCCCTGCGCGCGCTCGTCAGCTACGACTGGCCGGGCAACGTCCGCGAGTTGGAGAACGCCGTCGAGCGCGCCGTCATCATCGCCTCGGGCCGCCAAATCGAGGCCGACGACCTGCCCGAGCAGATCGCCCTGGCCGCGCGCGAGGAGCGGCTGCGCACGCGCGGCGAGCGCGAGCGCGCGGCGTCCGAGGGCCGCAGCGTCACGCTCGAACTCGACGTGCCGGCCTCGCTCGACGAGATCGAGCGCCGCGCCATCGAGGCCACGCTCGACTACACCGGCGGCGACAAGACGCGCGCCGCGCGCGCCCTCGGCATCGGCCGCAAGACCCTCTACCGCAAACTGCAGGCCTACAAGGACGACCCGGAACCTTAGCCGCCCGCCCCGCGCGCCTACCTGAGCCTGAAGCTCATCACGTGCTTGTCGAACTGCCGCCCGGGCATGAGGCCCAGGCCCAGCAGCGCGGCGCCCAGTAAGAGGAAGAACAGGCCCAAAGACTTCGGCGTGGGCGTCTCGTCGGTGACGTAGATGAAGTTGGCCGCGCGCGGGTAGTGGTCGGGGAAGTCCTCCGAGTCGAAGAGCGTCAGCCATTCGCTCTTCACGACGCCCTGTACGTTGAAGGTGCCGTCGTGCCCGCAGTTGTTCTCCATGACGCAGCCCGTGTTGCTCGCCATCTTGTAGACGAGGCTCGTCGCGGGCGGCTCCCCGCCGCCGGCCCCCGCGAGCCGCTGCCGGCTGTAGAGGGGGACGATGGCGCCGGTCGTATACTTTTTCTCGGGCTCGGACGTCGAGGAGAGTTTGACGAGGCCGTAGCGGCCTGTCGCCTGCGCGCCGGTCACGACGACGTAGCGCGCGTCGCCGACGCCCTCGCGCTCGACCTGCTCGATGGTGAAGGTCTTGGGCACGTCGTTGATGCGAATTTTCTCGTAGCCGTACATGAGCGCCACCGCGCCCACGGAGATTAAGAAGAGTCGCCGGAATATTCTCATGGCCGTGTCTCGGTTGGTGAAGGTTGCGGCGCGTGGCCGCCGGGAAGGTTTGTCGAAGTCGTGAGCCGTAAGGCCGCGGGGCCGGGATGCGTCCCCGCGTATTTTCGAATGTAGCACGGCGCGCGGCGCGGCGGCACCAACTTTTTGAAATCGGCGCTTCCCGCGAACTTTACTTTTGCCTTAATTCGCGCGCTTTTGTTATAGTGCGGGGCAGGTCAAAAGGTTTCCGAAAAGCTCTCGCCGTGATAGTTCGGAGGCGACACTTCCCACCCAAGGAGGCGGGCTTTATGTCAGAGAATTATGGGCACGGGCGCGGCCGGGGCGGCGACGACGTCGGCGCGCGGCTGACCTACTTCGCCATCGGGGCGACCGTCGGCGCGCTCGTCGCGCTGCTGTTCGCGCCGAAGTCCGGGCGCGAGCTGCGTCAGGACGTGGCCGACGCGACGCGCAAGGGCGTCGACCGCGCGCGCGAGACGGGTTCGCAGCTTTCGGCGCGCGCGGGCGAGTATTACGAGACGGCCTCGGCGCGCGCGGGCGAACTCGCGCAGACCGCGCGCGACGCGGTCTCGCGCCGCGGCGAGCAGTTCGGCTCGGCCATCGAGGCGGGCCGCCAGGCGTACCGCGACGAGAAGCGCCGCACGGAGTCCTCGGCGCTCACCGAGAACGAGCCGCGAGCCCTCGAAGGAGGGAACGGTTGAGAAGCGGTCAGCGGTCAGCTTTCAGCTTTCAGCCAGACAGGACTCGTAGGTTTATATTCGACACGCTTCTTCCGTCACGGTTCGGCTGAGAGCTGAAAGCTGACCGCCGACAGCTTCGAATCGAAGATTCGACATGCCCTTCCCCGCGCTACAACTGAGCACGAACGACCCGGCCTTCTGGGTGATGGTGGTCGTGGCCGTCTCGTTCGCGGTGATCGCCGCCGCGGCCGTCGTGGTGGCGGTGCTGGCGGCGCGCGCCGTCCGCCTCGTGCGCGGCGTCGAGGCGAAGGTCGGGCCTTTGGTCGAGCGCGTCGGCGCCCTGACCGAGCAGGCGCAGGCCATCGCCGTGCAGGGGCGCGAGGTCGCCGAGCAGGTCACCATCATGTCGGGCCACCTCTCGACGGCGACGCAACACTTCTCCGAGTCCATGGCGCTCATCCGCGGCGAGGTCGCGGAGTTGAAGGAGGTCGTCGGCCTCTCGGCCGAGACGGCGCGCGACAAGATCGAGAAGATCAGCCGCTCGATAGACGAGACGCACGGGCAGTTGGTGCTGACGACGAACTACGTCACGTCGCGCATCATCAACCCGGCGCGCGAGATCGCCGCGATTATGGCGGGGGTCAGGCGCGGACTCGAAGTCCTCCTGGCTCCCGCCCCCAAGCAGATCAACGAATCCTACGCGGAGGAGGAGATGTTCATCGGCTGAACCCCGAGACGTCTAACGCGCGGCAATCGCGCCCGGACTATCCTCCGCGACGGAGCAGGTAGTCCGGGCGCTTCGGCTTTGGGGGAAGGTGTGGGCGAAGTTGAGCAGCACTGTTGTGAGCAGATGGCCGAGCAGGCGGGGCACAGGTGTGAGCAGCACCCAAACGTTTTCGACTGCCCGGGCAACCTGATTTATTACTCCGCCGACTCGGGCGGGTACGGCATCATCATCCACGACGGAGGCTCCTCCTACGTCCGCATCAACCACTGCCCCTGGTGCGGCGCGGCTTTGCCGCGCGGCGCCGCCTGACCGCGTGGTTTTGATTTGCAGTTTGCCTGCGCTACTATCGAATTTCCGAGAAGGATGTGACCTTGCATGTCAACACAGGCACCGCTTGAACTGAAGAAGACGGTCAACCTGCCGAAGACGGGCTTCGCGCAGAAGGCCAACCTGCCGCAGAACGAACCGGCGCGCCTGAAGCGCTGGGCCGAGTCGGGACTCTACGAACTCATCCGCCGCTCCCGGCGGGGGCGCGAGCGCTTCATCCTCCACGACGGCCCCCCTTACGCCAACGCCGACATCCACCTCGGCACGGCGATGAACAAGATTCTCAAAGACATCGTCGTCAAGTCGCGCACGATGCTGGGCTACGACAGCCCCTACGTCCCCGGCTACGACTGCCACGGCCTGCCCATCGAGCAGCACGTCGAGCGCACGCTCAAGGAGAAGGGCAAGAACCGCGCAGACCTCCCCGTCGCCAGCTTCCGCCGCATCTGCCGCGAGCACGCGGCCGAGGCCCTGAAGCGGCAGACGCGCGACTTCCAGCGCCTGGGGATTCTCGGCCTGTGGGAAGACCCGTACCTGACGATGTCGGCCCACTACGAGGCCGAGACGGCGCGGCAGTTCGGCCGCTTCGTCGAGCGCGGCTACGTCTACAAGGGCGCGCGCCCCGTCTACTGGTGCATCCACGACCAGACGGCTCTGGCCGAGGCGGAGGTCGAGTACCGCGAGCACACGAGCCCCAGCGTCTACGTCAAGTTCCCGCTCTCGGAGGACTCGGTCGAGGCCGAGGTCTTCAAGCGCGAGGTCTTGGGCAGCGAGGACGACCCGCGCAAAATCTTCTTCCTCATCTGGACGACGACGCCGTGGACGCTTCCGGCCAACCTCGGCATCGCCGTCAACCCGCAGTTCGAGTACGCGGCGATAGAGGGCCGGGGCGATGAGGTCTACGTCGTCGCCAGCGAACTCATCACGCACGTCGCGAACAAGTGCGGCCTCGGGCACTCCGAAGACCTGACGACCGGCGAGCCGCGCCCTTCGAACGAGGAGCCGAACCCTTCGACCGTCAACTGGCCGCCGAAGGTCTTGGCGCGCTTCCCCGGCGCGCGCTTGGACAGACTCGAGGCGCGACACGCGTGGCTCAACCGCCCCAGCTTGCTCATGCTCGGCGACCACGTCACGCTCGGCGGCGAGGCCGACGGCGAGACGGAACTGGACGTTAAGGACGCGCGCGACAAGAAGGCGACGGGGAAGGCCGGGACGGGCTTAGTCCACACGGCGCCCGGCCACGGCCACGACGACTTCGTCATCGGCAAGGCTTACGGCCTCGACATCTACTGCCCCGTCGACAACGCCGGCCGCTTCACGCAGGAGGTCGAGCACTTCGCCGGCCTGAGCGTCTTCGAGGCCAACCCAGGCATCGTCGAGTTCACGCGGGGCAACGGCGCGCTCCTCTTCTCGGAAGAGTACGCGCACCGCTACCCGCACTGCTGGCGCTGCAAGAACCCGGTCATCTTCCGCGCCACGCCGCAGTGGTTCATCTCGCTCGACGCCGTGGCGGGCGAGCCCGCGCCTCTGCCGGAGACGGACGAGGACGGCCGCCCCCTGACGAACTACACGGATAACGAGGCGGACGGGCCGGCCTCCTTGAGGGCGGGCGCGCTGCGCGAGATAGAGCGCGTGCAGTGGGTGCCCGCCTGGGGCGCAGACCGCATGCGCAACATGCAAAAAGGTAGACCCGACTGGTGCGTCTCGCGCCAGCGTGTGTGGGGCGTGCCCATCCCCGTCTTCTACTGCTCGTGCGGCGAGGCCGTGGCGGATAGGCAGACCATCGACCATGTCGCCGACGTCTTCGAGCGCGAGACGACCGACGCCTGGTACGGCCGCGAGGCGAAAGACCTCCTGCCCGAGGGCTACAAGTGTAAGGAGTGCGGCGGGACGGAGTTCACGAAGGAGACGGACATCCTCGACGTGTGGTTCGACAGCGGCGTGTCGTCCATCGCGGTGCTCGAAGCTTACGACGGCCTGCGCTGGCCCGCGGACGTGTACCTCGAAGGCGGCGACCAGTTCCGCGGGTGGTTCAACTCAAGCTTGATGGTCGGCCTCGCCGCGCACGACGCGGCGCCTTACCGCGCGGTCGTCACGCACGGCTGGACGCTCGACGCGCAGGGGCGCGCGATGCACAAGTCCGCGGGCAACGCCATCGCGCCCGAGGAGTTCGTGAAGGACTCGGGCGCAGACATCCTGCGCCTGTGGGTCACGTCCTCAGACTACCGCGAGGACATGCGCTGCTCGCCGGAGATTCTCTCGCGCGTCGCCGACTCGTACCGCAAGATTCGCAACACGGCGCGCTTCGCGCTCGGCAACCTCGACGGCTTCGACCCCGCGAGCGACGGCGTCGCGCTCGGCGACCTGCACGAGATCGACCGCTGGGCGCTGGCCGAGTTGGATCGTCTGGTCGAGAAGGCTCTGGAGGCGTACAAGGCCTACGACTTCCACGCCGTCTACCGCGCGCTGGACGCCTTCTGCACGGTGACGCTCTCGGCGCGCTACTTCGACATCACGAAGGACAGGCTCTACACTTCGGCGCCGAAGTCGGCGGCGCGGCGCTCGGCGCAGACGGCCTTGAACTACATCACCGACGCGCTCGCGCGACTGCTCGCGCCGGTGCTCTCGTTCACGGCCGACGAAATCTGGGAGAACCTGCCCGAGGTGAAGGCGCGCGCCGCGTCGGCGGATGAAGGCGGCGCGGTGCCGCCGTCAGTCCACGTCGCGGAGTTCCCCGTCGTGCTCAGCGCCGAGCGCGAGGCGGGACTGCTCGAACGCTGGGCCAGGCTCTTCGAGGTGCGCGACGTGGTGCTCCGCGCGCTGGAGGAGGCGCGCACGGCGAAGCTCATCGGGAGCGGTCTCGAAGCGCACGTCCGGCTCGAAGCGAAGCGCCCGACGTTCGAGCTGCTCGAGAGCTACCGCGAAGACCTGCGCTACCTCTTCATCGTCTCGCAGGTCGCGCTCACCCTGCTCGAAGCAGAGGCGGGCGAGGACGTGCGCGTGACGGTCGAGCGCGCGGCCGGCCGGAAGTGCGAGCGTTGCTGGAACTATTCGACGCTCACGGGGACGTTCACGCGCTACCCGACCGCGTGCGAGCGCTGCGTCGAGGCTTTGGCCGAGATCGAGGCCGAGGGGGGAGTCAGTTGAGCGAGCAGCGAGCGCAGGGCTTCTTCCGCTGGCGCGCGGCGTACCTGTTCGCCGCGGCCGCCGTCTACATGGCCGACCAGGCTTCGAAGGCCTGGGCCGTCAGCCGCCTGAAGGAGGGCGCGACCGTGCGCGCCTTCGACGGGCTGCTGCACTTCTCCTACGCGGAGAACCCCGGCATCGCCTTCGGGCGTCTGCAGGAGGGCGGGCAGTTCGGGCGCTGGATGCTCTCGGGCTTGGCGGCGCTGGCGGTCGTGGGACTGCTGCTCTACTTCTTCCGCACGAAGCGGACGGACGACCGCCTGCTCGGGGCCGTCGCGCTGCTGCTCGCGGGCGTGGCCGGCAACCTGACCGACCGCGTGCGGTTGGGGCACGTCGTGGACTTCATCGACGTCTTCATCGGCTCGTACCAGTGGCCGACCTTCAACATCGCCGACGCCTCCATCTGCGTGGGCGCCGCGCTCCTCGCGCTCGACCTGATACTCGAAGGTCGCGCGGAAGGGAAAAGGAAGAGAGAAGTGGGCAGTAGGCAGATGGCAGATGGCAGTAGCTCCGCGTCGCAAGGGTCGAATGATTAACCAAGACGCCCGACTCTGTCTTCAACCGCCTACTGCCGTCTGCCCACTGCCTACTATTTAAAAATGTACCCAGAGCTTTTTCGCATCGGCGGTTTCCCGGTCAACACGTACGGCGTGCTTCTGGCGCTGGCGTTCATGGCGGCGCTGTTCGTGGCGGCGCGCCTCGGCGGGCGCGACGGGCTGCCGCGCGAGCGCGTGTTCGACCTGGGGCTGTGGATGCTCCTGGGCGGCCTCGTCGGCTCGAAGCTGCTGCTGATGGTGGCCGAGCCGGAGTACGGGCAGGACTGGCACAACCTCCTCTCGATAGACTTCCTGCGCTCGGGCGGCGTCTGGTACGGCGGCTTCCTCGGCGGGCTGCTGACGGGAGTGTTGCTGATAAGACGTTACAAACTCTCCTTCTGGAAAGTGACGGACGCGTTCGCGCCGGGCGTGGCGCTCGGCCAGGCCATCGGGCGCGAGGGGTGTTTCGCCGCGGGGTGCTGCTGGGGACGCCCGACGGACGTGCCGTGGGGCGTCGAGTTCGGCGAGCTGGCGCACCGCATCACGGGCGTGCCCGTGGGCGTGCACCTGCACCCGACGCAGCTCTACGAATCCGTCGCCACGTTCTTCCTCTTCCTCTTCCTCTACTGGCTGCACCGGCGCAAGCGCTTCGACGGGCAGGTCATCGGCACGTACGCGGTGCTCTACGGCCTGACGCGCTTCACCATCGAGTTCTTCCGCGACGACCCGCGCGGCGACATCCTCGGCCTGACGACGCTGACGCACCTCTCGACCTCGCAGCTCATCAGCCTCCTCGTCGTCGCGGGCGGCATCGTCTTTCTCGTCCTCCGCCGACGCCGCGCGGGCCGCGCGGCCGCCCCCGCCGAAACCGCCAGCGCATGAGCGACGAGCAGGAGAAGTTTGAGGGCGAGCCGGAGGGCGAGTCGCTCGCGCTCGAAGTGCCGGCGGAGGACGCGGGCGCGCGGCTCGACGCCTTCCTCGCCGCGCGCGTCGGGGGCGTGAGCCGTTCGACTTTGAAGCGCGCCATCGAAGACGGCGACGTGCTCGTCGGCGGGCGCGCGGCGAAGCCCTCGCTCAAGCTGAAGGGCGGCGAGCGCGTCGAGGTCGAGCTGCCCGCGCCGCCGCCCTCCGAGGTCGAGCCCGAAGAGATCCCGCTCGAAATCCTCCACGAAGACGAAGAGGTCGTCGTCGTCAACAAGCCCGCCGGCCTCGTCGTCCACCCCGCGGCCGGCGTCCACTCGGGCACGCTCGCCAACGCCCTCGCTTTCCACTTCGGCCGGCTCGCCGGCGGCGGCTCTCTGCGGCCGGGCATCGTTCATCGCCTCGACCGCGACACGTCGGGCGTCATCGTCGTGGCGAAGACGGCGCGCGCGCACGAGAGCCTGTCGGAGCAGTTCCGCGCGCGCACGGTCTTCAAGTCTTACGTCGCGCTCGTCCACGGCGTGACGAAAGAGGAGAAGGGGAAGATCGAAGAGCCGCTCGCGCGCGACCCGCGCAACCGGACGCGCATGGCCGTCGTGCGCAGCGGGCGCGCGGCCCTCTCGCTCTGGCGCGTGCGGCAGCGCTTCACGCGCTTCACGCTGCTCGACGTGCAGATCAAGACCGGCCGCACGCACCAGATACGCGTCCACCTCACATGGATCAAACACCCGGTGGTGGGCGACGAGACCTACGGCGGCGGGCGCGACAAGACGCTCCCCGACTCGCTCTTGCGCTCGCGCGTCGCGGCCCTCAAACGCCAGTTCCTCCACGCCGAGCGGCTCGGCTTCCACCACCCCGCGACCGGCGAGTGGCTCAGCTTCACGGCCCCGCTCCCTCCGGAACTCACAGGGTTTCTCGAATCGCTGCAATAAGGACAGTAGGCAGTAGGCAGATGGCAGTAGGCAGCCGCCGCGCGTGACGCGTCTTGAAGAATTAATTCAGGCCGTTCTGATTAAGTTTCTTGACTGCCTACTGCCATCTGCCTACTGCCTACTTCTTCTGACCGCTCTTTCGGCGGTATACTATCGCACATCGGGGAAGCAACGACCGCGGCGGCCGTGGGCATCGAATGTGGTGCTTGAGTCGTCCGCAAGACCCGCGCTCCCCTTCATCCGTCTATGAAGAAAACCGCGAGACTGTTCATCCCCCTAGCCGCCCTCGCCTGCGTCGCCTTCGGCGCGGCCGTCTCGGCGCGCACAGAGCCGGGGCGGCCGCAGACGCCGGCCCCGCGGCAGACGCCCAGTCCGAGCCCGACGCCGCAGCGCGAAGAGGTCGAGGGCGGTGTCACCGTCTCGCGCGTCGTGCGCGTGCCCGTCACCGTGCTCGACAAGAAGGGCGTGCCCGTGACGGGGCTGACCAAGGAGAGTTTCTCGGTCTTCGAGGAGAAGCGCCCCGTCCAGTTCGACTTCCTCGGCGAGATCAAGGAGCTGGAGAAGCTGCCCATCTACATCGGCGTGCTGATGGACACCTCGGGCTCGACCGCCGGCAAGCTCGGGTTCGAAAAGGAGGCCGCGACCAACTTCCTCGACACCGTCACGCGCACGCGCAAGGACTGGGGCGCCTTCGTCACCTTCGACGACGAGGTCAACCTCCGCCAGGACTTCACGCGCAACCTCGACCTGCTGCGCAAGGCCATCGAGGGCGTGAAAAAGCCCGGGTCGCAGACCTCGCTCTACGACGCCATCTGGCAGTTCTGCGACGAGAAGATGCGGAACGTCTCGAGCCCGCGCCGCGCGCTCGTCATCATCACCGACGGCGACGACACCTACAGCCGCGCGCGCATCGAGGACGCCATCGCCATCGCGCAGAAGACCGACACCATCATCTTCGCCATCTCGACCAAGGGCGGCTTCACGGGGAGCGCCGTCCCCGGCGTCGAGGCCGGCACGGTCAAGGACTCGGGCGACAAAGACCTCGAGCGTATGTCGGAGGCGACGGGGGGGCGCTCCTTCTACACGGGCGACATGCTGGAGCTGGAGCGCGCCTTCAAGAAGATCGGCGAGGAGCTGCGCTCGCAGTACCTCCTCACCTACCGACCCGAAGGCCCCTTCGACGGGGGCTACCGCCGCATCGAAGTCCGGGTCAACGCCGACAAGAAGTACCGGGTCAACGCCAAGCGCGGCTACACGGCGGACAGGGACATGGTTAAGCAGTAAATCGTGAATGGTAAATGGCGAATGGATAAAAGCATTCACTATTCACTATTCACTATTCACTGTTCACGAGGGAAGAGATGTTAAGCCAAAAGAGAATCGCGGTCGTGATGGCGCTGTTGCTCGCGGCGTGCGTGCTGCTGCCGGCGGGGAGAGGCGCGAGCGCGCAGCAGCAGTCGCCGCCCGCCCGGCCGCGCCCGACGCCGCAGCGCGACGATTCGATTGACGACGACGACGTGGAGCGGATCGAGACCGACCTGACGAACGTGCTCTTCACCGCCGTCGACCGGGGCCGGCGCTTCGTCACGACGCTCAAGCAGGACGACATCCGCGTCCTCGAGGACGGCGTCGAGCAGAAGGTCACGGTCTTCCAGCGCGAGACCGACCGGCCGCTCTCGCTCGCCATCCTCATCGACTGCTCGGCCTCGCAGGAGCGCACGCTCCCCGAGGAGAAGTCGGCCGCGCAGCGCTTCGTCGACACCGTCATCCGCGCCGCGAAGGACGAGGTGGCCGTGCTCACCTTCACCGGCGACGCGACACTGGAGCAGGGCCTGACGGGCTCGTCCGCGCGGGTGCGGAGCGCCATCGACCGCGTCGAGTTCATGCCGCCCTCGGGCTACATCGGCGGCGGCGTGACGGTCGGGACGCCGCCCATCTCGGGCGACAACCAGGCGCGCGCCGGCTCGACCGCCATCTGGGACGCCGTCTGGGTCACCTCGCGCGAGGTGCTCACCGAGACCTCCGACAAGACGCGCCGCGCCATCATCCTCCTGACCGACGGCGTGGACACTTCGAGCCGGTTGAAGATGCAGGAGGCGGTGGACTCCGCGCTCAAGGCCGACGCCATCATCTACGCCATCGGCATCGGCGACAGCTTCAGCTTCGAGGGCGTGGACGAAGGTTCCTTGCGCAAGATCACGGAGCGCACGGGCGGGCGCGCCTACTTCCCGCGCAACGAGGACGACCTGCGCCTGGCCTTCGCGCAGATTCAGGAAGACCTGCGCTCGCAGTACCTCATCGCCTACTCGCCCTCGAACAAGACGAAGGACGGCTCCTTCCGCAAGGTGCAGATCGACGTCGTCAACGCCGACCTCAAGAAGCAGCAGCTCCACCTCACCTACCGCCAGGGCTACTTCGCCCGCAGCTCCGTGGACGTGCGGCCCAGAAGGTAAGGGGGGCGGCGAGTGGTTACCCTCGCTGCAATTTGATGCCAGAGAGTTTTAGCGGCGGGGCCGACGCGGGCCTCGCCGCTAATTTATGTTCAGCCGGAACGCTGCCGCGCACAACGCCTGAGGGCGCGCCCTCTTCGCGCTGCCCGTAAGGGGCGCTATGCCGTTCGAAACTTGACACCTTCCTTTGACCCAAAATATCTTCTCCGCGCGACTCTTCTACCACTTCTGACTGAAGAGAGTCTTATCCCGTCAGCAGCTCCTCTCTTTTCGCCTTGAGCTAGCCTGGCCGTCCCGGAGGCCCTCGATGACTCAATGTAAGGCGACCAAGAAAAATGGCACGCCCTGCAAAATAAAACCCGCCAAAGGTAATGTCTTCTGTCATGTGCACCTGAGCGCGCGGAAGACAAGGCGGAGAATCACTGCCAGCGTCGTGCTCGCGTTGCTGGTCGGCGCAATCGCCGTACTCGCCAACTTCTCCCAGATAGCACAGTGGCTGGAAATAAAACCGCCGCAACTGACAAGCCAGTCAGCGCCGCAGGAAATAATCGACGAGCTAATCAGCGACTCGGACTCTTTAATCCTTCCGTTTGGAGCCGACGAACTCGGCGGTCGAGAGGAAGAATGTAAAAAACTCGACCAGAACATTAAGGCAGCGAAATGCTGGACCATTCTCGGCAGGAACTACGCCACGGTTAACAACTACCGCAAAGCATTTTTCTGCCTTGACCGCGCCTTCGAGGCAGACGCGCGGGTGGCCGATCCATTTTTTGAGCGAGGCGAGACGTACTTCGAGTTAGCGATTCTGGACTTGGTGAAGAAGAGGAGATTCACCGTGTCCCCGCAAGAGATATCCTGCTCTATTGCGCCCGACGAGAGAAGCAAGGTCTTGTTCAAGAAGACCCTTGAAGAGTTTAGCCAGGCAGAGAAGCTTCCCCTCATTAAGGAGTACCTCCCCGACGAGGAGAATGTGACGACTCTCTACATGATTGGGCACCGAAAAAAGCAGATACAAATGGCCTTTGAGGGGTCGAGCAGCATACCGCTTCACAAGCTTGATATGATGAAGGTGTGGATGCTAGTTCCGCTGTACGTTAAAGACGAGGAGTTGACAAAAAAGGTCTCAGAACTGAACTGGAACTTACTCGACTACATGAAGCATCACCCGGACGAGTTCCCCCACATCTTCCCGCCTGGGTTCTGGGAGCACGCCCCGCCGTTACCGCCGAGGGACGGTCAAGAGGCGGTTGAGGGGCGTGGGGACGCGGAACCATCCCCGACCGCCAGCGCGGAGCCGTCACAACTGACCGAGGAGCAGTTGAAGGAAGCCCGCGAACTGCTCCTCCTTACGGACATCATGGAGAAGCGCCTCGGCAAGGCGTGGAATGACGATAACGACTTCGGGGTTCAGACAGAGGAGGACCGCCAGTATACGGAAGGGGCCGTTGTGGCCGCCAAAGAAATCCTGCCGCGGCTGCGCAGGTTGCCCCAGGGCGACTACACGAATCACATGGCAATAGCCGTCATGGCTTACGTTGACGTCGGCAAGATCCGGCTGGGGATAGGTCAGCCGGGCGGCGATGAGATTCAGCAAAGAATTATAGCGATGTATGACCTGAAGGAAGTCGAGCCTCACCTGCGTGCGTGGACCGTGTTGGAGGTCGCGCGGAAGTATCGCAACCTCGCCGCTCAGGAGTTGGGGGTGCCGGCGGAAGACTTCAGTAAGAAGCGAAAGAAAAGCGGCAAGAAACCCGGCTCGTGAGGTTGCGCACGGAGTCCGAAAAGCTTAGGCTGAGCGCGGTTAAACGGAGGCCACAGGCCGGTCTGCATCCTTTAGACGGCGAATTGATTGATCGTCACCACACCGCAACGCTAGCGAGCCGAGGCAACCGCAGCCCCCCTTGTCCCCGGCTACCAAAACCGTCTTTCCTAATGACAACCCCGCTAAGGCTTTGTTATATTCAGGCTTGGCTCGCGTTTGCGGGCGCGTACAAGGGGACGGAATCAGCCTCAGACCGAAGACAGCCCCGCCTCTCGAAATCTTCCGCCAGCGCCGCCTTTCGACTGAAGGGAATAAGGGCGGCCGGACTACGCTTTCGTAAATCCGTTCCCGTCGGGAGAACACTCGCCCATGCCCCTGTCCGAAATCGACCCCGCCGAGCGCGAAGCGCCTGAAGAGCATCTGAGCGCGTCCGTGCGGCAGCTCGAAGCCCTCACCGCGCTCGCCGCCGCGCCGGCCGGCGACGGCCGCGCGCTCGAAGAGCTTCTGGCGGGCCTGGCCGACACCATCACCGACCTGACCGACTACCGCACCTGCCTCGTCGTCCTCTTCAACGAGGACGGCCTCACGCGCCGCATCGCCTCGCACTCCTCGAACATCCCGCGCGAGTACGTCACCCGGGCCGACGAGCGCCCCTACCCGCGCGAGCAGGTCGCGCAGCTCATCGAGCGCGGCCTCCACATCCACGTCGGCGCGCTCGGCTACGCCGCGTACTACCCGCCGAGCCACTACCACCTGCTCGACGCCTTCTGCGCGCAGCGCTTCAAGTCCGGCCTGCCGCGGCCGCGCGCGTCCTACGGCTCCGACCCGTGGCACGACGGCGACGAGCTGTTCGTCCCGCTCTTCGCGCAGGACGGCGGGCTGCTGGGACTCATCGCGCTCGACGACCCGCGCTCCGGCGCCGCGCCCGACCGCCGCAGCGTGCTCCCGGCCGTGGCCTTCGCGCGCCAGACCGCGCAGCTCATCGCGCGCCAGCGCGACGCCGCCAAGCTCGCCGCGCAGGCCGAGCGCGAGGCCCTCATCAACCGCATCACGCGCGCCGTCCGCCAGTCGCTCGACGCCGCCGAGGTCTTCCGCGCCGCCACGAGCGAGCTGGGCCAGAAGCTCGACGTCGACCGCTGCGCCGTCTTCATGCTCGACCGCGCGGCCGGCGTCGTCCGCAGCGTGGCCGAATACCTCGCGCCGGGCGTCGAAGGGGCCGCGGCCGAGTACCCGCTCGCGCTCGTGGGCGACCTCGTCGAAGCCATCCGCGCCACCGGCGTCCTCGCCTTCGAGGACGTGGCGCAGAACCCCTCCATCCGCCCCGTCTACGAGAAGATTCTGAAGGGCCTCGGCACGCGCTCGATCATGTACGTCGCCATCCGCGTCGGCGAAGACGTGCCCGGGTGCTTCGCCATCTCGACGGTCGGGCGGGCGCGCCCGTGGCACGCCGACGACGTGTCGCTCGCGCGCGCCGTCGCCGACCAGACCGGCATCGCCGTCCGCCAGGCCGAGCTGTTCCAGATGGTCGAGCGCGCCAAGCGCGCGTGGGAGACGACCTTCGACGCGATGTCGGACGGCGTCTACATCTTCTCGAACGACCGCCGGCTGACGAGGGTCAACCGGGCCGGGGCCGCGCTCGAAGGCGCCGAGCCGCACGAGCTGCTGGGCCTGCGCTGCTGCGACATCCTGCGCACGGCCTCGACTTCGGGCTGCGCCGTGGAGCGCGCGGCGGAGGGGCGCGGCCCCGTCACGATGGAGTACACGCCCGAGCGCCTCGGGCGCACGCTCCTCGTCACCGTCGAGCCGGTCACGGACGAGTCGGGGCAGGTCGGTACGGTCTGCACCGTGCGTGACCTCTCGGAGCTGAGGCAGATCGAGGCCGTCGCGCGCGAGCGGCAGTCGCTCCTCGAACACGTCCTCGAGAGCGCGCGCGAGAACATCTGCGCCACCGACCCCGAAGGCCACATCATGTGGATCAACAGCGCGGGCGCCGCCATGTGCGGCTACGCGAAGGAGGCGCTCATCGGCCGGCACTTCCGCGAGCTGGTCGAGGAGTCGGAGCGCCCCGCGGCCGAGGAGCGCTTCCGGCGCACGCTCGCGGGCGAGCCGCAGAAGGTCGAGCTGAAGCTGCTCAGGTCGAACGGCGAGATACGCTACATCGTGACCGACTCGACGCCGCTCGTCATCGACGGCCGCACGACCGGCGTCCTCGCCATCACGCGCGACGTGACGCAGCAGCGGCTCGAGCGCGAGCGCGCCGCGCAGGCCGACAAGCTGCGGGCGCTCGGCCAGCTCGCCTCGGGCGTCGCGCACGACTTCAACAACGCGCTCGCGGCCATCCTCGGGCGCGCGCAGCTCCTCCGGCGCGAGGCCGAGGACGATTCGAACCTGAGGCGCGGCCTCGACATCATCCTCAAGGCCGCCGAGGACGCCGCGGCCACCGTCCGCCGCATACGCTCCTTCGCGCGGCAGCTTCCCGGCGAGGGGCATACGGAAGTCTCCGTGCTCGAGCTGCTGCGCGACGCGGTCGAGATCACGCGCACGCGCTGGGAGAACGACGCGGGCGCGCGCGGGCTGCGCTACGACGTTTCGGTCGAGGGCGACGGGGCGCTCCACACGCGCGGCAACGCCTCGGAGCTGCGCGAGGTCTTCGTCAACCTCGTCGTCAACGCCATCGACGCGATGCCCGAGGGCGGAAGCCTCAAGATCAACTGCCGGCGCCGCGGGCGGAGCCTGCGCCTCGTCTTCGCGGACACGGGCGTGGGGATGGACGAGGGCACCCGTGCGCGCATCTTCGAACCCTTCTTCACGACGAAGGGCGTGCAGGGCACCGGCCTCGGCCTCTTCGTCTCGTACGGCATCATCGAGCGGCACGGCGGAAATATCTCCGCCGCCTCGCGGCCGGGGCAGGGGACGACCTTCGTCATCGACCTGCCGCACGCCGAGTCCGCGCGGGCCGAGTCCGCGCCGCCGACGGTGTGCGAACGGCGACGGCCCGCGCGCCGCCTCTCCGTCCTCGTCGTGGACGACGAGGAGCAGGTGCGCGAGACCCTGGCCGAGATGGTCGAGACGTTCGGCCACGACGTCCGGCGTGTCGACGGCGGGCGCGCGGCCCTCTCGGCTTTGAGCGAAGCCGAGTTCGACCTCGTCTTCACAGACCTCTCGATGCCCGAGATGGACGGTTGGGAGGTGGCGCGCGCCGTGCGGCGGAAGAGCCCGCGCACGCGCATCGCCGTCGTCACGGGCTACGGCCGCGACGCCGCCCGCACGCAGGGCGACGCCCCCGCCGACACCGTCATCGGCAAGCCCTTCGACCTCGCACAAGTTGAAGAGGTGTTAACTCAATTCGGAGGATGAGGGAGGGGTGTTGGGTGTTAGGTGTTAGGTGTTGGGTTCTGAGGAAAGACAAATTGATTTCCCCAGAACCCAACACCTAACACCCAACACCCTTTCTCACCTCTCCCCCCTGTCCATCTCGACTTCGGTGGCGGCGGCGACGACGAGGTTGCGGACGCTGGGCTGGTCGATGGGTTCGATGAGGCGGAGCGCTTCGTCGAGGACGCGGCGCTGGTACTCGGGCCAGTTGGGCTTGCCGACGACGCAGCCGAACTCGCCCGGGTAGTAGGCGGCGCGGGGCGGCCGCGCCTGTTCGACCGCCGCGCGGGCCACGGCGAGCGTCATCGTCGGGATGCCCGCGGCCTCGATGGCGCGCGCGGCCAGGCTGATGGTCTGGTGGCAGAGGCGCGAGGCCGGGACGAGCAGCACCGCCTGCACCTCGTAGCGGCGGACGCGCTCGACGAGTTCGGGCAGGCCCGTGGCGGCGAAGCGCGCGGCGTTCGGGATGAAGCCGCAGATGCTCCAGAAGACCGGGTTGAGCTGGCCGATGATGCCGTTGCCCTCGAACTCCTTCAAACGGTCGATGGGCACCTGCGCGTTCATGTCCTCACGGACGTGCGCCACGTCGTAGCCGCGCGCCGTCCACTGCAAGTCTTCGGGGCCGACCTCGACGGGGATTTCGCGGAAGGAGGTGTCGCCGCCGAAGGTCTGCGTGTCGAAGGGCTCGGTGCCGTCGAGGTAGGCGCCGGCCGAGGTGACGAGCGCGAGGTTGAGCATGGGGAGCGCGCGGCGCGCGGGCCGGAAGGGCGCGCGCCGGTTGACGACCCAGGGGTAGTGCTCGCCCACGTCGTCGCCGCGCAGCTCGTTGATCTGCTTCCAACGCGCGTACTGGTCGCGCCACTCCTCCGCGCCTTCAAGTATCTCCACTTGAGACATCCCTCTACCTCCGGCCTGTGCTGCTGTTCGAATGCTTGCGCCGATTCTAAATCACAAAGGCGCGAGAGCGAAAGCAGCGCCCGCCTCAGTCGTATTCGTCGGCGCCGGGCAGGAGTCGGATGTGAGGCGCTTTGAAGTCTTCGGGCTGGACGGCGTCGCGCGGGTCTCCCGCGGCTTCGAGCCAGGCGACCGAGCGCGCTAGCCGCGCGAGGTAGTCGTCGATGTCGAGCGACATGAAGCGTCCGGCGCCGAGGCGCTCGAACTTCTCGAGGGCCATGCGGTACATGCGGCGGGCGGCGCCGCGGCGTCCGATCTCGACGTGGTGGAAGACGACGGCCGACTGGATGAGCGCTTGCAGGAAGAGCTTCTCGCGCGGGCCGCAGTCGTCGCGCCAGCGATCCTCCCAGGCGTCGTGCGCCGCGTGGAACTCGCCCGCGTTGTAGAGGTCTATGCCCGCCAGGTACTCGGCCGGGTAGAGGGCGGCGTGCTCCTCGCCGTAACTCATCCGTTTCCGTCCCAGTCCTTCTTGAGCAGAAGCTCTTCGACGCGGTAGGCGTGGAGGAAGTCGTGGAGGGCGAGGTGGCGGAACATGATGAAGCAGGTGTAGAGCGAGTATTCGTCGTGGTCGGCCTCGCGCCGCCAGACCTCGGGAGAAAGTTCGCGCAGGCGCGCGACGAGCGCCCGGCGGTCTTCCGCAAAGCGCGCGAGCGCGTCGTCCAGATCGACTCCGAGCAGCTCGCCGTCGGGGCGCTGCGCGGCCGGGTCGAAGGGTCTTATGCGCGGACGTGCTTCGGTGAGGAACTGTTCGAGGCGTCTGAAGAAGAGCGCGTGCACGTCCGCGAGGTGGCAGGCGTGCTCGTGCGCAGACCAGCGGCCGGGCGCGGGCCTGCGCCGCAAGACCTCGCGCGGCACCTCGCGCACGAGCGGGATGATGACCGCGGGCGCGTTCTCAAGCGCTTGGATGACGGCCGCCGGGTCTCTCATCTTCAGTAACGCGGGATGGAGGGGTCTACTTCCGTCGACCAGCGGTCGATGCCGCCGGAGAGGTTGTAGGTCTTCTCGAATCCCTGCCGCGCGAGGTAGGCGCAGACCTGCGCGCTGCGGATGCCGTGGTGGCAGAGGAAGACCGTGGGGCGCTCCGGGTCGAGCGTCGGCGCCCACTCGTTGAAGAGGCTCAAGGGGAGCAGGCGCGCGCCCTCGACCCGCGCCAGCTCGTACTCCTCCGGCTCGCGCACGTCCACGAGCAGCAAGTCCTCGCCCGCCCGCGTGCGCTCGCCGAACTCCTTCGGCGTTAAAGTCCCGAAACTCATCGGCGGGAAATTACCAGAGGCAAAAGGGAAAAGGCAAAAGAGAGTGATGGGTAATCCGCGAGGAGCCGGTCGTGCTCGCGCACAAGTGAGCCGGGTGGGCCGGGAAGGAGTTTCACCACAGAGACACAGAGGCACAGCTTCTTGAGCTATGGTCTTCAAGCTGTGCCTCTGTGCCTCTGTGGTGAAATCGTTTGAGCAGTATCCGCCCGAATGAATCGCCTTAGTGTGGCTTCGGGGCGAAGCGCTCGCCGCTGGCCTCCTCGAAGCACTTCATCTCGGCGCGCAGCGAGCCGGAAGAGGTCTCCTCGACGCGGACGTAGTTGAGCTGGTAGGGGAAGTCCTCCTCGTGCTCGAGGTCTTCGATCTTGAGGTCGGCCATGTCGGTCACGTCCACGTAGCGCGTCCAGGAGCCGGGGTTGAAGTAGCCGCCCTCCAGGTCGTTGTTCGGCCCGCGCCACTCGTCGGGCTGGTGCGTGTGGCCGAAGACGACGACCTCGACGCCCTCCTGCGCGAGATGGTTCTCGGCCTCCTGCCGCAGCTCCTCCTTGTCGTGCGCCATCCCGGCGCGGACGATGGAGAGCGTCTCGCCCTTGCCCCCGGCGCTGAGCGTCGCGGGCGCGGCCACGTCGAAGAGGCTCTCCCAGCGCTCGGTCGGAATCCCCTCGACCATGAGCCGCGTGATGAATTCGGAGACGGCCTTCTCGGTGCTGAGCGCCTCGGCCACGTCCGCCTCGGTCGCCGCGGGGTTGACGACCTGCCGGTAGGCCTCGGTCACGCGCGCGAGGAAGTCGGGGTTGACGGCGATCTCGGTCATTACCTGCGAGCCGATGGAGGCCGCGCCCACCAGCTTCCGGTCTTCGGCACTCAAAGCCTTCGTCGGGTGGCGGGCGACGAAGAGGAGGAACGACCACGCGGCCACGGCGAAGCCCCAGCGCTGCTCCTTGAAGAGCAGGCGCGCGAGCGCCGTGATCGGCTTCATGTTGTCGGAGAACTTATAGCGATCCTCCAGGCCGTTGACGAACTTGACCATGAAGAGCGTGCCGGGGCACATCTCCAGGCGCAGCTCGTCCTTGCCGCCGCGGCCTTTGCGCACGACGAAGGGGTCGGCCCAGTTCTTGAAGCTGTTGGCCGGGTCGATCATGTGGCCGTGGCCGACGACGAGCCGGCCGCCGTGGCGCTTCGAGATGTCCTTGCCCGTCTCGAACTCGACGCCGGGCGCGGCGGCGCGAATCTTCTTCTGCACGTCGGCCCAGTAGAGGTCGACGTCGTGGTTGCCGGCGCCCATCGTCACGCGGTTGCCGCGCCCGGCGAAGCGCCCGAGCGCCTCGAAGATGTCGGCGTGACCCCCGAGGATGGAGTCGAGCTTGGAGACCGACTCGGCCTCCGAGCACCAGTACTCGGCCGAGCCGAGCGTGTAGACGTCCGGGCGCACCTGCGCGAACTCCAGGAAGTCGCCGTTGACGAACAGCTCGACGCGGCCCGCGCGGCCGTCGTCGGAGTTGGCGGCCTCGTCGATGAAGCGGCGGAACTGGTCGTTCTGGTAGACGTGGTCGTCGCCGGGGTCGTTGATCCCGCCGCCGACGTGTAGGTCGCTGACGATGAGTGTGACCGGCTTGTCGCTCAAGGGGTAGCCTCCTGTGTTGGGGTCGCGGCCTGCGGCTGCGCGGCGGCCGGGGCGCTCAGCTCGGCCGGGCACTGCAGGGAGTAGAAGAGCGCGAGCGGGATGCCCCGCTCGACCAGCTCGCGGCGCAGGGCGTAGATGGCGACGCCGAGCTGCTGCCCCGCGAGGTAGCGGTTGATCAGCTCGCACCCGAAGGCCGCCCCGAAGGTGGCCGGCATCTCGATGGCGGTGCCGATCAGGCCGATGGCCTTCTTGCCGCGGAAGGCGGAGTGGAAGGAGCTGAAGGAGAGCGGCGAGGGCTGGCCGCTCGTGCACGAGTTGAGAAAGATGACGGGGGCGCGCGCGTACTCGCCCTTCGAGGAGCTGAGGTTGACGGGCTTGATCCGCACGTCGGCGTCGATCTCCAGCAGCTCCTCGTTGCCGGGCGCGTACGGGTTGGTGTTGGTGCCGTGGCAGTAGAGGTAGAGGAGCGTCGGCTGCTGCTCGGGCGCGTAGAGCTGCTCGTAGATTTCGTCCGGCGAGTCGTTGACCTCGCCCGACTGCGCGCCGCCCAGCCGGCTCGTGAAAAAGTCGAGGTGGTGCTTGATGGGGTGGAAGGGGCGGTTGGTGAACGAGTCCTCGATGGTGGTGTTGAGGTTCACGCTGACGTAGGGCGGCCCCGACCTGTGCGCCGCGCGCAGCTCGCCCCACTTCACGTTGGTCTGGCCCGTCTCCAGCAGGTTGTAGCTCGTGACGAAGCGGTAGCCCCAGAGCTTCCGCGGCTCGGCGGGCGCGGGCCGGAAGCGCTCGGGCGTGCCCGAAGAGAACGGCTCGGGGTAGAGAATCTCCCACGGCAGGAAGGCGCAGTCGGTCGAGACGCGCAGGCGGCTGCCGTCGGGCATCTGGTCGAGCCGCCTCAGGATGTCGCCGAGGCCGTGGTCGCTCAGCTCGGCGTAGAGCTTCGAGCCCTCCTCGATGGTCAGCTCCATGCACTCCTTGAAGCGCTGCGTGACGAGGCCCGCGGCGGGCGCGGCCAGCGGGTCTTTGAGCCCGGCCCAGATGCTCGTCGTCTCGCCCGGGATGGCCTTCTTGATGCTGCCGATGAGCGTGGCGAGGCTGGCGCGATCCCTCGTGAGGACAGCGACGTACTCGTCCGGGTCTTCGTCGGGCGGCCCGACGAGGCAGGTGGCGCGAATCTGCGACCCCACGTCGTGAATCGTCAGCGTGGCTTGCTCAGGCATGGGAGAGAACCTCCTCGACGGCGGCGTCCAGCGCGCGCGCGTCGTCCGCGGCCGTCTCGGCGTAGGCGTTGAGCTGGTCGAGGTCGAGCGAGAGCGGCGGCATCTCGTCCTCCTCGACGTCCGAGAAGTCGGCGGCGAGCCGCACGGGCAGGAAGAGCTGGTAGAGGATGTGGCCGCGCGCGTCGAAGATGACGTGGAAGCCGGCCCCGTTCGCGGGCTCGGCCCCGTCGGCGCGCAGCTCGAAGCGCAGCCTATCGGCGCGCGCGCCGCCGTCGTAGAAGTTCATCACGCGGCGGCCCGCGTCCCTCTCATTCCTGAAGCCGAAGCCGACGGGCGCGACCGTCACGCCCAAAGGCGTCAGAGTCCGCCTCGCCTGTTCCAGCCCCTCGGCCTTCTCGACCGTCGCGATGACGCCGACGACCGGCGGGACGGAGTAGTCGAAGACGAAGTCGACGTCGGCGCCGAGGCGCACGACCCTGCCGCGCGCGCCTTCGCCTTCCAGCGCGAAGTAGAAGCGCGGCGCGGCCTGCGGCGGCGGCCCCGGGGTGGGGGGCATCGCGCTCGTCATGACGCGCGCGCGCGGCATGCTCTTCGCCGAGTAGCCGCGGCCGCCGCGCGTGGCGGCCGCGCGGCCGGCCGAGAGAGACTCGCGTGCGGCCGCGCGGATGGCGGGCAGCGGAGCGGCCTCGTTGGCGTGCGTGGCCTCGCCGCCGCCGCGCCCGCTGTGATGAAGCGCGATGACGCTCCAGTCGCGCGGGTCGAAGACGGCGCTGCCGGAGCTGCCGGCCGGCGTCGGCGTCGTGTAGCGGAGGTAGTTGTGGTCGGCGCCGGTCGGCACCGCGTCCTGGAATGAGAAGCGCTCGTCGTCGCCGCCGGCCTTGAGCGAGAAGCGCGAGTCGGGCGCGCCCGGGTGGCCGATGACGACCGCGCGTTTGGGCACGTCCTCGCCGCCCTCCCAACGCTCCGCGAGGCGCAAGGGCTCGGCCTCGGGCGCGCCGCCCCTCAGCGTGAGGAGCGCCGCGTCCAGCTCGTCGGGCGGCGAAGACCAGACGACCTCGCCGACCTCGTAACGCTGGTTGGTCAACTGGAAGACGGCCAACGCCTCGGACGGTTTGAGCGCGGTCGGGAAGGGGACGGGGCTGACGACGTGAGCGTTCGTCAAGAGCAGCACGCCGCCGGCCTCGCGCGGGTAGCCCGGCGGGAGGAAGTCTTCGGGGCGGACGAGCAGGCCCGTGCCGCGCCCGACGCCTTCCCGGCTCTCGATGCGCGCGACGGCGCGCGAGCACCTGAGCGCCTCCCTGTAGCCGCCGAGCACCTCGGAGGGCGTCGACTCGGCCTCTTCGATGTTGCTCAAATCGCGCGCGGCGGAGTCGGGGCTGATGCGGAAGGCGCCGCCCTCGCGCTGGAGCAGGGCGGCGCGGCAGATCGGGAGGAGCAGGGAGCCGGGCGGCTCCGACTCCGTGAGCTGCCAGACCTCCTCCAGTTGGCGCATCGTGCTGGCGATCTCGAAGGCGTCGGCTTCGGGGTGCGCGGCGTACTCCAGCGCGTACGCCCTCGCCTCCCCGTACTCGCCGAGGGCGATCAGCGCCTCCAACATGGTCGCCAGCTCCCAGGCGTCGAGCCCGCGCTTCGACACGGCCCCGTCGACGGCCTTCGACGTTTGCCCCGCGCGCCCTTCGAACGTGCCGCGGATGTCCTGCGCGAGCTTCCTGTAATCGGGGACGCCCGCGATGGAGAGGCCGTCGCGCTCGGCGCGGGCCAGCAGCGCGACGGCGTTGATGCCGTGCCAGTAGTTGTTCCACGGGTCGAGGCGGTAGCCGGCCTGGTACTCGCTCATCGCGCGCCGCAGGTACTTGTGCAGGCGCGGGCGCTCCGCGCGCCCGGCGTCGGCGCCGAGCAGCTCGTGAACGTCCACGTAGAGCTGTTTGTAAATCCGGCCCATGAGTCCGCGCGCCTCCTTCTCCTCCTGCTCGTCGAGGTGCGAGTCGTGGAGCACGGACTGGAGGACGAGTTCCGGCGCGTTGAAGAGGCCGCGGTCGATGAGCGCCTGCGCGTACTGCCGCCGGATGAGCGGCGTGCGCCGCCCCGAGGCGAGCAGCGCCTCGGCCACCTGCGTCACGAGCTTGAAGAGGCGCTTGCGCCGCAGCAGCGAGAGGCACGTCCGCGCCCTCCCCTCGGGGAAGCCCTGCGGCTCGTCGTGGATGCGCCGGACGAGGCGGTCGCAGATGTCGGCCGCCGCCGACCAGTCGAACACGTCCAGCGCGGCCTTCAACTCGTCTTCGAAAGAGGGGGCATCGTCCCAGGCCATCTCCCAAGTCTCCTGTTGAATGAGGTGTGGAACCGTCGGCGCTTCGGAGCGACTAAGAGTAGCAGACCGGCCACGGCTGCGACAGCTTTTTCTTTAAAGGGCCGGGCCTCGGTCGGCGTTGAGGCGGAAGTCGGCGACGAGCGGCAGGTGGTCGGAGGCGACGAGCGAGAGGCGGCTGCGGTGGAGCGTGAGCCGTTCGAGCGTGAGCGTGTGGTCGTAGTAGACGTGGTCGAGGTGCATGAAGGGGAGCGGGCCGGGGTAGGTGCGGCGCGTGCGGAGGTGCTGGCGCAGGTCGGCGCTGCGCAGCTCCTGCGAGAGCAGGCGCGAGGCGAGGCCGTGCGTCCACTCGTTGAAGTCGCCGAGGACGACGCGCGGCCCAGACAACTTCGGGTCGCGCAGGACGGACTCGCTGCACAGCTTCCGGCCCTGGTGGCGGCGCTCGACGAAGGCGGTGCCGAGGTGGATGTTGAAGAAGTGGAGGACGGGCGCGGACGGCTCGCCCAGCTCCAAGTCCACGCGCAGCGCGCCGCGCGGCTCCTGATGTTTCCACGTGATGTCGTAGTTGTGGCACTGCGCGACCGAAAGGCGGGTGAGCACGACGTTGCCGTAGGCGCCGCCGCGGTGCCTGCGGTTCTCGCCGAGGTGGAACCGGCAGCCCAGCTCCTCGGCGATGAAGCGCGCCTGGTGCGCCTCGCGCGAGGAGTCGGACTCGATGCTCACGACCTCCTGCAAGGCGACGACGTCGGCGTCCACCTCGCGCAGCACGGCCGCGATGCGCCCGGGCCGCTCGCGCCGGTCGAGCCCGATGCACTTGTGCACGTTGTAGGTGACGACCCGCAGCCGCCCGTCCTTCAGCATCTCCCCGCCGCCCCCTGCGCGTAAGTTCAACCGCCGAGTAACTCGCCCACCTTCATCTCGAACCCCGCGAGCACCGATGCCTTAATCACGTCCGACTCGCCCAACTCCGTCAGCACGTAATGCTTCTTGCGGAGGACGAGCTGCGCAACCTTGCGCTCCTTCACATCAACTATCCAGTATTCACGCACGCCCATGCGCTCGTACAGCGCTCGCTTTCTGATGGTGTCGTGTGTAATCGAACCGGGCGAAAGAATTTCAATCAGGAAAGGCGGCACCTCCCTGACTCTATCGGTCTTGTGCGTGCGCTCGGTCTGTCTGGCGTTGAGGAAGAAAACGTCCGGCTGAACCACCTCGCCGGTCGGCAGCACCACATCCAGCGGCGAGCAGAAAACCCAGCCGCCTCCCTCCTTACCTTGAACGAAGGTTCTCAGCGCGTAGTAGATGTTCCCGGCAACGATTTGATGTGGGACGGTCGGTGAAGGTGCCATGATGATCTCCCCGTCGATGTACTCGGTGGGAAGAACGGACTCGGGGAGCGACCAGAACTCTTCGACGGACGCTCGGCGTCGGATGAGGCGTTCTTCGGTCGGCTGCTCTAAGACTTCGGTAGCCATCTTTTTACTCCCGGGTCGTGGCGGCGTCCCTCAAAGTTGGATTTCGGTCGTGGCCGATTTTATCACGGCGCGGCGGCGGCGAACTTCTCGCGGACGCGGACGCAGCGCTCTAACCCGTCGGCCGCTTCGAGAATCTTGAGGCGCAGGTCTCGGTCGAGCGTCTGCTCGCGGGCGAGGAAGTCGCGGACGACGCCGACGGCGCGCGCGTCGCACTGCCCGCCGATGAAGGCCGCGAGCCAGCCGTGGACGAAGAAGATTTTGCGCGTGCGCTTGAGCGTCGGCAGCTCCCGGAGCGCCGGCTCAAGGTAGGCGAACGTGTACCCGGACTGCCGCGGCGTGTTGAAGGGGCCGAGGCCCGCCTCGACCCAGCTCTCGGGGACTTCGCGGTCGTCGAGGAACTGTTCGAAGTACCGCCTCTTCGTCTCCACGTCCGGCATCGCAGCCTCGGCGGCGTAGGCGTAGCGGCGGCCGTCGTCGCTCTGATCCTGCGCGGAGGCGAGGCCGATCATGAAGCGCGCGGCCTTCCGGTCAAGCTCCTTCCCGCCGTAACCCTTGGCGACGATGACGGCGCGCGCGATGTCGAAGCGGTCGCGCGAGCGCACGGTCATGCCGGGGACTTTCAGGCGCTCGGCGAAGATGTCGGTCAGGACGCCGAGCGCGTCGTCCGTGGTCGCGACCTCGCGGAAGGTGCGGAAGTACGTGATGCGTTGGCCGGCGGTCGCGCCCTTCATCATTCCCTCGTAGAGCGCGCGTTCGAGCCGTGGGGCCAGCGCCGCAGCTTGCGCTTCGGAGAGGAAGCGCGTGAACGCCGTCTGCACGCGCGCGAGGACGAAGGCGAGCATCACGTCGTCCGTCTCGCGGGCGGCGTGGCTGATCGCAAGCTCGATGAAGTCCGCGGGCGCCATCTCGGCCTCGCGCACGGACTCCCACAGAGAGCCCCAAAGCAGCGCGCGCAGGAAGTCGTCCTTCACCCCGCCCATGTTCTTGACGACGTACGCGCGGCTCTCGTCGTCGAGCAGGAAGCGCCCGTAGCCGTAGTCCTCGAAGTTGGCGAAGACGAAGGCCGGCCGCCGCGTGTTGAGGGCCGCAGGGACTTTCGTCGCGCCCGCGCCGGGGAGCGTGACGGTCAGCGTCTCGGGCTCCGCCCCCGGCGCCCCGCGCGCGAGCAAGACCTTCAGGCGCATCGGCCACGAGCCGCCTTCGCCGAGCGCGTCGCGCTCCTCGACCGCGAAGCCGTTGACGAGGCCGCGCCGGTTCGCCGTCCAGCGGACGCGCACGTCCGGCATCCCGCGCCGCCTGACCCACGCCGCGGCCCACGCGTCCAGCTTCCGACCCGAAGTGCGCTCGAACGCGCCGACCAGGTCCTCCCACGTCGCGTTCGCGTAGGCGTGCTCTCTGATGACGAGTCGGACGGCGTCGCGGAACTCGCGGGAGCCTAAGTAGAACTCGGCCTGCCTGAGCATCGAGGGCGCCTTGCGGTAGACGATGTTCCCGTAGGCGGACTTCGCCGCCGAGAGGTTCGCGATCTCCTGCCAGATGGGCGTCGTGCCCTTCGTCACGTCGGTCAGATACGCGAGCGGTTTGGTGCGCAGGTGGAAGACCTTCCACGCGTCGAGCTGCGGCATCGCGCGCTCGAACGCCTTGTAGGCCATGAAGGTCGCGAAGCCTTCTTTCAGCCAGAGGTCGTCGAACCAGCGCATCGTGACCAGGTCGCCGAACCACTGGTGCGCGGCCTCGTGGAGGATGACTTCGGCGCGCGCGGCGGTATCGGCCGAGGTCGGGTCGGAGGGGAAGAGCACGCCGTCCTCGCGGAGGAAGGTCGCGCCCGCGTGCTCCATGCCGCCGTAGGCGAACTCGGGGATGAGGATGAGGTCGTACTTCGGGAAGGGGAACCTGTGCCCGAAGTACTCCTCGAAGAACTTCACGCCCGCGCCGTTGATGCGGAAGACCTCTTCCATCTCTTTCTTCGCGCGTTCGGCCTTCGACCTGCGGACGAAAAGGCTCGTCTTGAACGGCGAGGCCATGTTCCTGAACTCGACGAACGGCCCGGCGGCGAAGGCGAACTGGTAGGTGCTGAGCGGCTCAGTCTCGGGGAACGCGTGCCAGAGCATCCCGGCGGGCGGCGACTGCGGCAGCCCTCCGGGCGTCTCGTCGAACTCGCGGAGGACGACGCCCTCGGTGTTCGAGACGACCTGCCACTCCTCGGGCGCGGTGACGCGGAGCGTGAAGCGCGCCTTGAGGTCGGGCTGGTCGAAGCACGGGAACGCCGTGCTCGCGTCCGAGGGGACGAAGAGCGTGTAGACGTACTCGGAGTTGTCCTCGCGGTCGAGGTAGCGCGTGACGGCGCTGCCCGCGTTGCTGATGGGCGACTCGAAGCTCAGCTCGACTTCGTTCGCGCCGACTTTCAAATTCGCGCGCGGGATACGGATGTGCTCGTTCTCGAACCGCGTGTCCGCCGCCGCGCGTCCGTTGACTTTAATTCCGCTGACGCGCGAGCCCACGTCCTCGTCCCTCTTCATCGAGCGCCAGTCGAGCACGAGGTCGCCGGCCGCGGCGTCGAGCGTGACCGAAACCTTCAGACGCCCTTCCAGACTCTCGGCCCCGGGCCGGAGCATGACGTCGAGTTTGTAACGCACGTCGCGGTAGTGCTCCGCGCGCCAGCGCGCCAGCTCGCGCGGGACGCCCGGGCCGAGAGTCTGCGCCGCGACTTCCGAGTGCGTCAGCGTCATGAATGCCAGCCCGAGGAGGAGTAGCTTGAGAAGAGGGCGCACGGCTTCGGTCGCTCCTTTAAAACGTTTTCGCTCGCGGTCATCGCCCGCATTCTAAATGAGGCAGAAGCCCGACCGTAAGGGAGGGCGTCTGTGTCCCTCGGCCGGCGCCTTAATGGATGACAGGCGCCCTCCCTTACGGTCGGGCTTCTGCCTCACACCATACCCTTCAAACTACCCCCTTTTCGTGTAGGGCGCGGGCGGGAAGTCCGCCCAAACCTCTGATTTTTAGTGGCACGGCGGTTGTTAAGAAAACGACGGCGCCTTTCGTGCGCGTTCAAAGGTTCGAGACGGGCGGAGGTTTTGAAGATGATGTTCAAGCGTGCTTTCGTAAAGTTCGTGCCGGCGGGCAGGGCGCTCGCGGCCGTGTTATTCGTGCTGGCCCTCGCGGCGGGCGCGCGGGCGCAGAGTCGTTCGGACGTGGGGCGTCTGGGCGGCCGGCTGGTCAACATCAAGGTCGGCGAGCTGACGCTCGAGTCCGTAGACTTCCGCAACCAGACGGCGAGCCTGAGTCTCGGGCTGGATGTCTCGAACGGCCTCGTGCCCGTCACCCTGAAGGACTTCGACTACAGCCTGCGGCTCGCGGGGCAGGACGCGATTGAGGGCACGTACTACGGCGACCTGAAGATCGGCGGCCGCAAGGGTTCGCGCGTGAACCTGCCGCTCACGGTTCACCTGCGCGCCATCCCGAACGTGGTCTGGCAGGCGTTCCGCAATCAGGGGCGCATCGGCTACGAGCTGGACAGCGCCTTCACCGTCCCGCTCTTCATCACCGAGAAGCGCTTCGACCAGAGCTTCGCCGGCGAGGTGCCGCTCCGCTCGCTCGTGGACGCGGCCACCATCCTCCGCGCCAGCCGCGGCGGCGGCGGCGGCCGCATCCTCGGCGACATCCTGCCCTTTTAAGAATTTTTCACCACAGAGACACGGAGGCACGGCTTGTTGAGGATTCCTCAACAAGCCGTGCCTCCGTGGTGAAAAATTTCAGTGAGAGTCGCGCTGCGGCAGTAATTTTTTGAGGAGCGTCGAGAGGTTGTCGAGGTCTATCGGTTTGACGACGTAGTCGCAGCAGCCGACGGCGCCGGCCGCGGCGCGCGACTCGGCCGAGTCGAAGGCGGTGACGGCCACGACCGGCACGTCGCGCGTCCGCTCGTATTCGCGTATGCGCAGCGTGGCGTTGAAGCCGTCGAGCACCGGCATGTTCAAATCCATCAGGACGAGGTCGAGCCCCCCCCGCTGTGAGAGTTCGATGGCCTCCTGCCCGTTCGCGGCCTCGACCACGCGGCAGCCTTGAGTCTCAAGCATCAGCCGCATCATCTCGCGCGTGTCCCTGAAATCTTCGACGAGCATCACCACCGGGCCGCCGCCTTTTGCCATCTCACCCTGCGTCATAAAGCCTCCCGCGTTTCGGCACCCAACGTTCGCACCTGTCCGTTTGCGCACCATCATAAACTAACCTGACCGGCCGTGGACAGCGACGCCCGACAGTCTCAGCGGTGCCCGGGATTGCGGCGCGGCCCCCGCGGCCGGTCAAGAGCTAGAAATGTCTAATGCGCGCCCGGTTGCCGAAAAGCCCCCGCGGCGCGGCGGCGCAGGTTCAAGGCGGCCGACGAAGCCGGCCGCGAGCGCCGCAGTCGCTCCCACTCCTGGCGCGGGACGCGCCGGAAGGCCGCGACCACGTGCGGGTCGAACTGCGCGCCCGCGCAGGCTTCGAGTTCCGCGAGCGCGGCCTCGTAAGAACGTCCGGCGCGGTAGACGCGGTCGCTGATCATCGCGTCGAAGGCGTCGGCCACGGCGAAGATGCGCGCGCAGAGGTCTATCTCCTCACCGCCGAGTCCCGAAGGGTAGCCCGCGCCGTCCCAGCGCTCGTGGTGCTGCGCGACGACGCGCGCGGCGCCTTCGAGGAACTCGATGCCGCCGAGAATCTTCTCCCCGTGCGAAGGGTGCTCGCGCATGCGCACCCACTCCTCCTCGGTCAGCTTCGCGGGCTTGCGCAGGATGGCGTCGGGCACGCCGATCTTCCCGATGTCGTGGAGCAAAGAGCCGAACTCCAGCGACCGCATCTGCCCTTCGCTCAGGCTCAACTCCTGGCCGAGGCGCAGGGAGAATCTGACGACGCGCTCCGAGTGGCCGTGCGTCTCGAGGTCGCGCGTCTCGAGCGCCGCGACGAGCGCCTTGAGCGTCATGCGGTAGGCGCTCTCGCAGCAGCGCAGCGCGCCGTCGAGTTCCTCCGTCCGCTGCTCGATCATGCGTTCGAGGTAGGTCTCGTAGCCGCGCTTGGCGGCGAGCAGCCGCTGGTGTTCGATCCCGCGCCGGACTGCGAAACGTATGTGTTCGAGGTCGAAGGGCTTGACCAGGTAATCGAAGGCCCCCGCGCGCAGGGCCTCGACGGCGCTCTCGATCTCCTGCGAGCCGCTGACGACGATGACGAGCGTGTCGGGCGAGAGCGCGCGCACGCGCGGGATCAGCTCGAGCCCGCTCATGCCGGGCATCGCGAGGTCGCTCAGGACGAGTTGGAAGTCGCTCGCCTCAAGGAGCGAGAGCGCCTCCTCGCCCGAGCCGACGGCCTCGCACTCGTACTCCGCGCACAGAAGTTCCGACAGCACGTCCCGCACGGCCGCGTCGTCGTCGGCGACGAGCAGACGCGCGGTGCACGCCTGCAAGGGCGCGCAACTCATCCTTAAAGACATCGGGCTCATCGGCGGTGACATGGAAGTTCCCCTTGGTATTGTTCGAGCGCAACTCACCCGCCGCCGGCCCGCACGCGGCGACTCCTGTATGAAAGCCTCAAACTGTCAGGGGGCGATTCGGGGCGGAGTCCTTCCGGCAACGGCCGTGCCAGTTGCGATTTCAATTTTAAATTTCAGATGGGCCGGGCTGAACGTCCGTCTTGCCGTGTAAATTGCAGCGGCGGGATTCGCAGACCTGCTGCACATTGCCGCGTCCAGCGGTGTACAGAGCGCACCAACGGGAGCCGCCCTTTGGCTGACTTTGAGCGCCGGATCGGGAAATTCCTGTTTGCTATCAACGACTTTCGCCGGATCGTGGCGTTCGGGGCGGCGGCTGCGAAGTGGCGGGCCGCGTCGGCGAAGGCTGGAACGGTGCTTGCTCGTAACGACGCGCAGCCGTAGGAGTCTACGCCCCGACTTTTAAGCCCCCAACAGGTAATTCTTAGCAGTCACCTTGACGCAGGACACCAGGGAGGGTGAGGTGAAATCCGGGAAGCACTGCCGTCTGCGCGGGTGGGTCTACGTGGCCTGTGTGGCGGCGGCGCTCTGCCTGTTTGCGGCCGCGTCACCGGGCGGCGTGTCGCGCGCCGCCCGGGGCGAGGGGGTTCGGGCGAAGCTCTCGCCCGAACTGCTCGCGCTGGCCGACGCGCGGCAGGCCGGCTCGGTCAACGTCATCGTCCAGCGTGAAGAGTCCGGGCGCAGGCCGCTCCTCGGCTCCGTCCTCAACCTCGTCGGCGTCGTCAACGGGTTGGGCGGGCGCGTGTCGCGAAACCTTCTTGGGCTCGGCGCAGTCTCCGCGCGCGTGCCGGCGCGGTCTCTGCGCGACCTGGCCTCGCGCTCGGAAGTCCGCTACGTCTCGCCCGACCGGGCGCTCGGCGCCTCCGGCCACGTCGAGACGACGACGGGCACGGCCAACGTCCGCACGCAGACGGGCTACTCGCTGCTCGGGCTGATTCAAACGACGACCACGTCCGACGGCGCAGGCGTCGGCATCGCGGTCGTCGATTCCGGACTCGACGCGGGGCACGAAGTCTTCCGCGACTCGGCGGGGTTGAGCCGCGTGGTCGCGAGCGTGGACTTCACGGGCGAGGGCCGGACGGACGACCCCTTCGGGCACGGGACGCACGTCGCCTCCATCGCCGCCGGTTCGGGCCGGCCGTCGAACGGAGCCTACGGCGGCGTGGCGCCCGCGGCGAAGATCGTCAACCTGCGCGTGCTCAACTCGGAAGGGAAGGGGACGACTTCCAGCCTGCTCGCGGCGCTCGAATGGGTCTTGCAGAACCGCTCGCTCTACAGGATTCGCGTCGTCAACCTGAGCCTGGGCGTGCCGGCCGTGGACACGTTCCAGAACGACCCGGCGTGCGCGGCCGTCCGCAGGCTGACCGACGCCGGCATCGTGGTTGTCGCGGCCGCGGGCAACGACGGCAAGGACGCCGAAGGGCGGAAGCTCTACGGCTCCATCCACTCGCCGGGCGACGAGCCTTCGGCCGTCACGGTCGGCGCGGCCAACACCTTCGGGACGGACGGCCGCACGGACGACCGCATGACCAGCTACAGCTCGCGCGGGCCGACGCGCGGCGTTTGGACGGACGACGCGGGCGCGCGCCACTACGACAACGTCTTGAAGCCCGACCTCGTCGCGCCGGGCAACAAGCTCGTCGGCGCGGCGGCGGCGAACAACGCCCTGCTGACGCGATACCCGGAGCTGAACGCGGACGCGAGCCAGCCCGCCGCGCGCCGGATGATGTACCTGTCGGGCACTTCGATGGCGGCGCCGGTGGTCTCGGGCGCGGCCGCGCTGATGTGGCAGGCCAACCCTAACCTGACGCCGAGCCTGATCAAGGCGCTGCTGATGCTGACGGCTCAGCCCGTCTACGGCTACAACACTCTGGAGCAGGGCGCGGGGCTTCTGAACGCGGACGGCGCGCTGCGCTTGGCGCGGCTCGTGCGCACAGACCTCTCGGCCTCGACGCCGCTCGGCGCGCCGCTGCTCACGACGGCCGCGCCCGTCCCGCAGAGCACCGTCGCGGGCGAGACGTTCTGGTGGTCGCAGGGCCTCGTGCTCAACCACGCGTACGTGGCCGGGACTGACCTCTACACGCTCTACCAGAAGGTCTACTCGCCGGGCATGGAGTTGAGCTACGGCGTCGAGGAGGCGCCGGGCGGGTCGCAGAGCTTGAACGGGGTGATGTGGACGGGCGGCGTCAGCCTCGGCCGCTGGCTCCTCGTGAGCGACGGCTCGACGCTGGCGGGCGGCACGCCCGTCATGGACGCGAGCGCGTTGCTCGACGGGACGCTCGCCGACGACAGCGTGATGGCCGGCGACGGCGTCATGGCCGGCGACGGGACGTTGGCGGGGGACGGCGTGATGGCCGGCGACGCGGACATGTCGGCGCTGGCGACTATGGTCGGAGGGGACGAAACGTCGTGCATGAAATGAGCGGTGGCGGGTTGACGGGGCGGCCGGATAGCTGGATACTTTCTTGCCCCTCCGACTCTCCCCGGAACACTCTCTCCCAAGTCTGTTCGCTTAAGTACCTCGCAAGTAAGACTGCGCCAGGTGCGGACGGCGCGTACCCCGACAGGTTGTGAGAGGTGCGGCCTGCTTATCCCTCGCACCGAAGAGAGCACCGCGGGCATGCCGATCCCGTCTGTAGTCCCGGCATGCACCAACTGGAGGGTGTCAAGGTGAAACAAGTTAGAACGTACACGGCGGCAGCGCTCTTCTCTCTGCTCGCGCTGCTCTGCCTCGGCGGCTCGGGACTTGCGCCCGGCGGCTCGGCGCGCGCCGGACTGAAGGTGAGGCGCGCGGTTCCCCCCGCCGAAACCTCCCGGCAGGAGGAGCCCGCCGAGAGAGTCTCCCCGGACCTGCTGCAACTGGCGCGCGACCCCGAAACCGCGGGGCAGCGCGTCCGCGTCATCGTGCAGGAGGGCGCGGGGCTCAACTCGATGCTCGCCTCGGCGCTCGGGCGCGAGGTGAAGGTTCGCGGGCACTTCGACACTTTGAACGCGCGCGTCCTCGAACTCCCGGCGCGCCTCGTCGAGCGGCTGGCCGAGCAGAAGGGCGTGCGCTTCGTCTCGCTCGACCGCGAGACGGCGGGCTTCGGCCACGTCTCGCGCACGACGGGCGCCGACGACGTACGAGAGCCGGCGGGCCTGAACGTCACGGGGCTCGACGGGACGGGCATCGGCATCGCCGTCCTCGACTCCGGCATCGACACGGAGCACATGGCCTTCCTCTCCGACAAGGGCAACGGCCGGCGCGTCGTCGTCAGCCGCGACTTCACGGGCGAGGGGCGGACGGACGACCCCTTCGGGCACGGCACTCACGTCGCCGGCATCGCCGCGGGCAACGGCCGCATCGCGCGGGCCGAGTACATCGGCCTCGCGCCGAACGCGAACCTCATCAACCTGCGCGTGCTCACCTCGAAGGGCACGGGGCGCGTCTCCTACGTCCTCGCCGGGCTCGAATGGGTCTACCAGAACCGCGCGCTCTACAACATCCGCGTCGTCAACATGAGCCTGGGCGGGCCTGCGGTCGAGTCCTACAAGAACGACCCGGTCTGCAAGGCCGTGCGCAAGCTGGTTGACGCCGGCATCGTCGTCGTCGCGGCCGCGGGCAACAACGGGAAGGACGCGACCGGCCAGAAGCTCTACGGCGCCATCCATAGCCCTGGCAGCGAGCCCTCGGCCGTGACGGTCGGCGCCGCGAACACCTTCGGCACCGACACGCGCTCGGACGACGGCGTCGCCTCGTACAGCTCGCGCGGGCCGACCCGCGGCTCCTGGACGGACGCGCTCGGCGCGAAGCACTACGACAACCTCGTCAAGCCCGACCTCGTCGCGCCCGGCAACAAGATCATCGACGCGGCCGCCGAAGACAACTACCTCATCACGACCCATCCGGAGCTTGACGCCGGCGTGAGCAACTCGGACAAGCGCCGGATGATGTACCTCAACGGCAGCTCGATGGCGACGCCGGCCGTGGCGGGCGCGGCGGCCCTGATGCTCCAGGCGAACCCGACCTTGACGCCCAACCTCGTCAAGACGATCCTGATGTACACGGCGCAGCAGCTCCAAGGCGTAAACATGTTGGAGCAGGGCGCGGGCGAGCTGAACGTCGAAGGGGCCGTCCGGCTGGCGCGGCTCGTGCGGCGCGACCTCTCGCCCCTGACACCGCTCGGCGCGCCGCTCCTGACTTCGACAGTACCGCCCGTCCCGCAGACGACCATCGCGGGCGAGACCTTCACGTGGTCGCAGGGCATCATCATCAAGTACGGCTACGCGACCGGCACCGACCTCATCACCGCTTACCAGAAAATCTACGCGCTCGGGGTCTTCGCCGCGGACGGCGTCTTCGCCGCCGACGGCGTCTTCGCCAGCGACCGGACGCTGCTCACCTCGGGCGTCTTCGCCGCCGACAACGTCCTCGTCAGCAACGGGCAGGCGCTCGGCGGCGGGACGGTCTTTGTCGGCTCCGGCGTCTTCGCCGCGGACGGCGTCTTCGCCGCGGACGGCGTCTTCGCGGCCGACGGCCGCCTCGAGGCCGACGCGACGTTGCAGGCGTTGTCGGCGGCGGTCAGCGGCGACGCGACGAAGGCCACGCCGCCCGCGTGCGAAACGGAGACCGACAGCCGGCACTGAAAGTAAGGCGCGCGCGGGCGGCCCCCCGAAGCCGCCGGCGCGCTTGCAGTGAACGCCAACGTTAGGAGAGAGGCGATGCGCCAGTTGAAGGAGTTGAACCCGCCCGGCGTGAAGACGCACGCGCGCCCCGAGCGCGTGGACGCGCAACCGCTCGTCCACGCGCTCACGGAGAATCACCCGGAGTCGGAGGTGCTCGACTTCCTGCGGGGCAGGCCCGCGCAGGCCGTCATCATGAGCGGGCTCATCCGCGACAACGGCTTCGAGAGCCCCTTCAACCGCGGCACGTTCCACGCCTGCCGCGACAAGCAGGGAAGGCTCGAAGGCGTCGCGCTCGTCGGCCACGCCGTCTACGTCGTGGCCGACACGGCGCCCGCGCTCAGGGCGTTCGCGCGCATCGCGCAGGGGCAGCAGAACGTGCACATGATTCTCGGCGAGGAGGCGCTGGTCGGCCGCTTCTGGGAGCACTACGCGCCCGGCGGCCAGGCGCCGCGCATCTTCTCGCGCGAGGTGCTCTTCGAGCTGCGCTGGCCGGTCTCGGCTCCCGAGCCGGTCGAGGGGCTGCGCCTCGCCACGCTCGACGACCTGATACAGGTGCTGCCCGTCCACGCCGCGCTGGCTTACGAGGAGAGCGGCGTCAACCCGCTCGACGTTGACCTCCACGGCTTCCGCATGCGCTGCGCGCGCCGCATCGAGCACGGGCGCGTCTGGGTGCTGGTCGAGGGCGGGAACCTCCTGTTCAAGGCCGACATCATCTCCGACACGCCCGAGTGCGTCTACGTCGAAGGCGTCTACGTCGACCCGGCCGTCCGCCAGCGGGGGCTCGGGCTGCGCTGCATGTCGCAGCTCGGGCGCAACCTGCTCGAACGGACGAAGACGGTGAGCGCGCTCGTCAACGAGCAGAACCTCGCGGCGCAGGCGCTCTTCACCAAGGCCGGCTACAAGCTCCGCGGCCGCTACGACACGGTCTTCCTCGAAAGAAATTGATCATTTGTTCATTGGGTCATTGATTCATTGGTACAATCCTTAAATGATTCAATGAAGCAATGAACCAATCTTAAATATGTCGATGCAGCGTTACGTCAGGCCGTACATGTGGACGTTCATCGTCGCGGGCGCGGCCGTCAGCATTTACGTGGCGGCGAGGCTGCCGCTCCAGCGGCTCGACCTCCGGCTGGTGCCGCTCGTCCTCTTCACGCTCTTCGTCAGCGCGCGCCTCTGCGTCCCCATCCCGCGCACGACCTCGGGGAAGATCTCCTTCTCCGACGCCCTCATCTTCCTCGTCATGCTGCTCTACGGCGGCGAGGTGGCGGTGCTGCTCGGCGCGGCGGAGATCTTCATCGCCTCGCGCTTCGTCCGCCCGCCGATCAGCCTCTTCACCAGCACCTTCAACGCGGCGATGATGGGGCTCTCGACGCTCGTCACCTACGGCACCCTGACGCTCATCTACGGCGACGTGACGGCGCTGGCGCGGGGCGAGTTCTCGGCCACCTTCGCCGGCGCGCTCTGCGTGATGGCGCTCGTGCAGTACGTCGTCAACACCGCCATCGTCTCGGCGCAGACCGCGCTCAAGGTGAACGAGCCGCTCTGGACGACGTGGCGCAACAAGTACCTCTGGACTTCGATCACCTACTTCGGCGGCGCCTCGGCCGCGGGCATCACGGTCAAGCTCGCCTCGACCGTCGGCCTCTACGCGCTCGTCGCCGCCGCCCCGATCATCGTCATCACCTACCTGACCTACCGCACCTACCTCAACAACATCGAGGCGATGTCGGCCGCCGCCAAGGCCGAGGCCGCCGCCGGGGCGCGCGCCGAGGCCGCCGCCGAGCAGGCCGAGCAGGCGCGCCGCCACGTCGAGGAGCTTTCGCACTACATCGCCGAGCAGGACAGAATCAGAGAGCAGTACGCGCAGATCGAAAAGCTGTCCGCCTTAGGCGAGCTGGCCTCGGGCGTCGCGCACGACTTCAACAACACGCTCGCGGGCATCCTCGGCCGCGCGCAGCTCCTCCTGACGACGAAGGAGCCGGAGCGCGTCGAGGCCGGGCTGAAGCTCATCATCAAGACGGCGAAGGACGGCGCCCGAACTATCAAGCGCATCCAGGACTTCGCGCGCCAGCGGCGCGACCACGACTTCCAGCCGGTCTCGGTCGACCAGCTCCTGCTCGACGTGCGCGAGATCACGCGGCCGCGCTGGAAGAGCCGGGCCGAGTCCGAAGGCGTCCACATTAGTTTGGAGTTACAGCTCGGCTCGGACGAGGCGCGCGTGATGGGCGACGAGTCGGAGTTGCGCGAGGTCTTGGTCAACCTCGTCTTCAACGCCGTGGACGCGATGCCGCAGGGCGGCACGCTCACGCTCTCGACGCGCGAGTCGGCCGGGAAGGTCGAGATCGCCGTGGCCGACACCGGCACCGGCATGGCCGAGGAGGTGCGCTCGCGCGTCTTCGACCCGTTCTTCACGACGAAGGGCAAGGCCGGGATGGGGCTGGGCCTGGCCGTCTCGTACGGCATCGTCCGCCGGCACGAGGGGAACTTCGAGGTCGAGTCGGAGCCGGGGAAGGGGACGACCTTCCGCATCAAGCTGTCTGCGGCCGCGAGCGCCTCGCGGCCGGAGCCCGCCTCGGAAGCGCCGAACATCACGCTCGTCCCGCAGAGGCCCGACGCGACGCGCGTCCTCGTCGTGGACGACGAGGAGAACGTGCGCGAGCTTTTGGCGGACATCCTCGGGAGCGAGGGCTATCAGGTCGAGCTGGCGGCGAGCGGGCGCGAGGCGCTCGACAAGTTCGGCGACGGCCGCGCCTTCGACGCGGTCTTCACAGACCTCGGGATGCAGGGGATGAGCGGCTGGGAGCTGGCGCACGCCGTCCGCGAGCTGGACGAAAAGATTCCGGTCGCGGTCGTCACCGGCTGGGGCGAGGCCGTCGGCTCCGGCGAGCGCCTCGCGGCGCAGGTGGACTGGGTCATCGCCAAGCCCTTCGACACCGCCCAAATCCTCGCCATCGCCCGCGAGGTCGCCCGCCGCCGCGAGTCCGGACGACAGGGCATCGTCGCGGCCTGAAGGTGTCGAATAATTTTTGTCGGGCACGTCTTTGGCGTAAGAGAGAATTAACCACAGAGAGACAGAGACACAGCTTGGAGACTACTGTCTTCAAAGCTGTGTCTCTGTGGTTCTGTGGTTAATTCTTGTTACCGAATCCGATTCACACGTGCTCCTTACCGTCGCCGTTCGGACGTGTGCCGTTGGTGTCGAGGCCGTGGCGCTTAATCATGCGCTGGAGGGTGGTGCGGTCGATGCCGAGGAGGCGCGCGGCGGCCTGCTTGTTGCCGCCGGTGTGCGCGAGCACGCGCGCGATGTGACGCCCTTCGAGTTCGGAGAGCGAGACCAGAGGCTCTTCGGGCGTCGCCCCGTCGGCGGGCACGTCGAAGGCGTGTTGCTGCCGCTCCTGCTCGGCGCCGTCGCGGACGCGGTCGGGCAAATCCTCGGGGCGCACCAGGCGGTCGCAGAGCGCGACGGCGCGGATGATGGCATTCTCAAGCTCGCGGATGTTGCCCGGCCAGTCGTAAGAGACGAGCGCGCGCACGGCGTCGCGCGAGAAGCTGACGGGGCCGCCCGCCGCGGGGCAGGCGCGCTCGGCGAAGTGGCGCGCCATCGGCATGATGTCCTCGCGCCGCTCGCGCAGAGGGGGCAGGTGCAGCGTCACCGCGTTCAGGCGGTAGAACAAGTCCTGCCGGAAGCGGCGCTCCCTCACCTCCTGCTCCACGTCGCGGTTCGTCGCGGCGATGACGCGCGAGTCCACGCGGATGGTGTGGTTCGAGCCGACGCGCCGAATCTCGCCCTCCTGCAGGGCGCGCAGGAGCTTGACCTGGAAGGCGGGCGTCGTCTCCGTGATTTCGTCGAGGAGGATGGTGCCGCCGTCCGCCTCCTGCAAGAGTCCGCGCCGGTCACGCTCGGCGCCGGTGAAGGCGCCGCGGACGTGGCCGAACATCTCCGACTCGATCAGCTCCGAGGGCACCGCGCCGCAGTTGACGGCGACGAACGGCCCTTCGGCGCGCGTGCTGCGCTGGTGGATGGCGCGCGCGACGACCTCCTTGCCCGTCCCGCTCTCGCCCGTGATGAGGACGGGGAGGTTCGTCGAGGCGACCCGGCCCACCATCTTCATCACCTCGACGAAGGCGCCGCTCACGCCGATGAGGTTGATGTCCGAGGTGTAGACGGGCGTGGGCGGCAGCTCGCCCGTGGTGCCCGGCCGCTCGCGCTTCTCGTGAGCGCGCCGCACGTCCTGCGCGATGCGCAGCACGTCCGAGACCTCGAACGGCTTCATCAGGTAGTCGTAGGCGCCGGAGCTGACGGCGTCGAGCGCGCCCGCGGCCGAGCCGTGGCCGGTCATCAGCACGATCTGCGCGTCGGGCTGCTCTTCGACGAAGCGGCGCAGCACGGCGTAGCCCTCGGTCTCGTGCGAGTCCGAAAGCTTCACGTCGCAGAAGACGAGCTGCCAGCCGTGGCCTTCGCCGAGCAGCTCGAAGGCGCGCCCGGCCGAGTCGGCCTCGCACACCTCCCAGTCTTCGCCGCGCAGGACTTCGGCGACGTTGTCGCGCACCAATTCGTTGTCGTCTATTACGAGGGCCTTCATCGCGGTGACGGGGGAAAGTTAACGCCGCCCCTCAGGGACGCGCCGTCACACTACCGCCTCGATGCGAGGCCTGTCGGCGGCTCCGATTGAGAAAGGGGGCACGGTCATTATAATTCGGACACCCGCGTTTCTTGCAAGCACGAATTTTTTTTAGCATAGAAAATCTGTACGCCGCCCGACGTTAGACGCGCGCGTCGGGGTTGCGCTCGGGCGCGCTCGTGGGCTAAGGTCGCGCGTCCGTATGAGGTGCCTATGGCTAACTGGGTCGTACACAAGTTCGGCGGGACGAGCGTGGCCGACGCGGGGCGGTACCAGGCCGTCGCAGACATCCTGCTCGCGCGGCGCGCGCAAGGAGAGCGCTCGGCCGTCGTCGTCTCGGCGATGTCGCGCGTGACCGACGCGCTGCTCGGCCTCGTCTCGGGCGCGGCCGCGCGCGACGAAGGGTACCTGGAGAGGCTTCACGCCTTGAGGGCGCGACACCTTGAGACGGCCGCCGCGCTCGGGCTCGGCGCGGCGCGCGAGCGGTCTCTGGCCGAGGCCGTCGAGGGGGACTTCCGCGAATTGGAAGAGGTCTTGCGCGGCGTCTGGATCGCGCGCCTCCAGTCCGAGCACATCGCCGAGTTCGTCTCGGGCCACGGCGAGCTCTGGTCTGCGCGCTTCCTGAGCGCGCTGCTCGAACAGAGGGGCTGTAACTCGGACTGGCTCGACGCGCGCGAAGTGCTCTTCGTCGAGGCGGACGCGCGCGGCGTCGCCGTCGACTGGGAGGTCTCGCGCGCCAAACTCGGGGGCTGGCTCGGAGGGCGCGAGCCCGACCCGCTCGTCGTCACCGGCTACGTCGCCTCGACCCGCGAGGGCGTGGCGACGACCTTGAAGCGCAACGGCAGCGACTACTCGGCCTCCATCTTCGCGGCGCTCCTGGACGCCTCCGCGGTCACCATCTGGACGGACGTGAACGGGGTGCTGAGCGCCGACCCGCGCCGCGTCCCCGACGCGCTTGTCGTCCCCGCGCTCTCTTACCAGGAGGCGGCGGAGCTGGCCTACTTCGGCGCGAAGGTCATCCACCCGAACACGATGTCGCCGGTCATCGCGGGCGGCATCCCCGTCCACATCAAGAACACCTTCGAGCCGGAGGGCGCGGGCACGACCATCTCGGCCGAGACCTCACGGGACTTCCCCGTCAAAGGCTTCGCCAGCGTCGAGGGCATGACGCTCGTCAACGTCGAGGGGACGGGCATGGTCGGCGTGCCCGGCATCGCCAACAAGCTCTTCGGCGCGCTGCGCGCGGAGGGCGTCTCGGTCGTCCTCATCTCGCAGGGTTCGAGCGAGCACTCCATCTGCTTCGCCGTCCCCGGCGCGCAGGGGCAGCTCGCGAAGCGCACGGTCGAAGAGGCCTTCATGTCCGAGATGCGGCGCGGGCAGATTCAGACCGTGGGCCTCACGGAAGGCTGCTGCATCCTCGCCGCGGTCGGCGACGGCATGGTGCACGCGCCGGGCGTGGCCGGGAAGTTCTTCACCGCCTTGGGCCGCGCGGGCGTGAGCGTGCGCGCCATCGCGCAGGGGGCTTCGGAGCGGAACATCTCGGCCGTCATCGACGAGCGCGAGGCAACGCGCGCCCTGCGCAACGTCCACTCGGCCTTCTACCTCTCGCACCAGACGCTCTCGGTCGGCGTCGTCGGCACGGGCTTGATCGGGGGGACTTTCCTCGACCAGTTGGGCGCGCGCCTCTCGAAGCTGCACGAGCGGCGCTCGATAGACGTGCGCGTGCGCGGCGTGATGAGCAGCCGCCGGATGCTCCTCGACGACCGCACGCTCGACCTGAGCAACTGGAGGGATGACCTGAGCGGCCGCGGCGCCGACTCGGACATCGAGCGCTTCGCCGAGCACGTCCTCGCCGAGCACCTCCCGCACGCCTGCATCATCGACGCCACGTCGGACGCGGCGGTCGCCGCGCGCTACAGTGAGTGGCTCGACCGCGGCATCAACGTCATCACGCCGAACAAGAAGGGGAACACCGGCACGCTCGCGCAGTACCGCGCCGTGCGCGAGGCCGCACGCCGCCGCGGGCGCTACTTCCTCTACGAGACGAACGTCGGCGCCGGGCTCCCGGTCATCCACACCCTGCGCGACCTGCTCGACACGGGCGACGAGGTCTTGAAGATAGAGGGCGTGCTGTCGGGGACGCTCTCCTACATCTTCAACACCTTCGACGGCCGCGTGCCCTTCTCGCAGGTCGTGCGCGAGGCGCACGCGCGGGGCTACACCGAGCCCGACCCGCGCGAAGACCTCTCGGGCATGGACGTGGCGCGCAAGCTCGTCATCCTCGCGCGCGAGATGGGGACGGAGGTCGAACTCGAAGACGTACAGGTCGAGAGCCTCGTCCCCGAAGACCTCCGCGCCGCGAGCGTCGAGGAGTATTTCGAGAGCCTGGGCAGGTACGACGCCGCGGTGGCCGCTCGGTTGAGCGCGGCCCGCGAGCGCGGCGAGGTGCTGCGCTACGTCGGGACGATTGAGCCGGGCGGCAAAGTCTCTGCTTCGCTCAGACCTTACCCGCTCGCGCACCCTTTCGCGGGGTTGAGCGAGAGCGACAACGTCGTCAGCTACCGCACGGCGCGCTACGACGTGCAGCCGATGATCGTGCGGGGGCCGGGCGCGGGGCCGGCCGTGACGGCGGCCGGAGTCTTCGCAGACCTGCTGCGCCTCGCGACGTTTTTAGGAGCGCCGCTATGAGGAGCGCCACGGCGTTTGCGCCCGCGAGCGTCTCGAACGTCGCGGTCGGCTTCGACATCCTCGGCTTCGCCGTCGAGGCCGCGGGCGACGAGGTGACTCTGACTTTGACCGAGGGCGACTCCGTCCGCATCGTCGAACTCGTCGATACGACCGGCACGCTCGCCCCGGGCGCCATCCCGCTCGACCCCGCGCAGAACACGGCGACCGTCGGCCTCCTCAAACTCATCGAAGACCAGAGGCCCGGCTTCGGCTTCGACGTGAGCGTGCGCAAAGGCATCGCGCTCGGGTCGGGGATGGGCGGCTCCGCGGCCTCGGCCGTGGCTGCGCTCGTCGCGGCGAACTCCCTGCTCGAAGAACCTCTCCCGAAGGAGTCTCTCTTCTCTTACGCGCTCGCGGCCGAGCTGGTGGCCTGCGGCGCCTCGCACCCGGACAACGCCGCGCCGTCTCTCTACGGCGGGTTCACGCTCGTCGTCTCGGGCGACCCGCCGCGCTGCGTGCGGCTCCCGGTGCCGCGCGGCCTGCTCTGTGTGCTCGTGCACCCGCACGTCCGCCTGGACACGCGCGACTCGCGCGCCGTCCTGCAACCGACCGTCCCGCTCGCGGGCCACGTCCGGCAGTCCTCGCGGCTCGGCGGCCTCGTCGCCGCCTGCTACACGGACGACCTGGAATTGATGGGCTCTTGCCTCGAAGACGTGCTCGTCGAGCCGCAGCGCGCCGCGCTCATCCCGGGCTTCGCGCGCGTGAAGGCGGCTGCGCTCGCGGCGGGCGCGCTCGGCGCCTCCATCTCCGGCTCCGGCCCGAGCGTCTTCGCCTTAGTGGACGACGAAGAGGTCGCGGAACGGACGCGCGCCGCGATGGTCGAGGCCTTCGAGTCGAGCGGCGTCAGAGAGGTTGACTCGTGGGTCTCAAAGGTCAGCGACGAAGGCGCGAGATTGGCGGAAGCCCGACCGTGAGGGAGGGCGCATGAGTTCCGCCGAAGCACATGACGGAAGACCGACGCCCTCCCTCACGGTCGGGCTTCCGCCTCGGGTTTTATGACGATGAAATATGTCAGCACGCGCGGGGCCGCAGAGCCGCTCGGACTCTCCGAGGCGGTGCAGACCGGACTCGCGCCCGACGGCGGACTCTACGCGCCGGGGCGCTTCCCCGAGTTCGAAGTTGAAGACTTCGACGGCCGCGAGACGCTGCCGCAGATAGCCGAGACGTTCCTCGCGCCCTTCTTCGAAGGCGACGCGCTCGCGTCTCAGCTTCCGGACATCTGCCGCGAGGCTTTCAACTTCCCCGTCCCGCTCGTCGAGCTGGACGAGACGACGGCCCTGCTCGAACTCTTCCACGGCCCGACCGCGGCCTTCAAGGACGTGGGGGCGCGCCTGCTCGCCGCGTGCGTCTCGCGCCTGCCGGGGCGTCGAACCGTCCTGGTCGCGACCTCGGGCGACACGGGCGGCGCGGTCGCCGCGGCCTTCGCCGGGCGCGCCAACGTGGATGTCCGTATTCTTTATCCGAAGGGGATGGTCTCGCCGCGGCAGGAGAAGCAGCTGACCTGCTGGGGCGCGGGCGTGCGCGCCTTCGCCGTGCGCGGCGACTTCGACGACTGCCAGCGCATGGTCAAGGCCGCCTTCGCCGACCGCGAGCTGAGCCGGAGGCACCGCCTGCTCTCGGCCAACAGCATCAACCTCGGGCGGCTTCTGCCGCAGGCCGCGTATCACGCCGCCGCGAGCCTCTGGTACCTGCGGCGCCGCGGCGTGCGCGCCGGCTTCGTCGTGCCGACGGGGAACCTGGGGAACGCGGTCGGGGCCTTCTGGGCGCGCGCGTCGGGGCTGCCCATCCGCGAGGTGGTCTTGGCGTCGAACGCCAACCGCGCCGTGCCCGACTACTTCGACTCCGGCGCCTGGGGCCCGCGCGCGACCGTGCGCACGCTCGCCAACGCGATGGACGTCGGGAACCCGAGCAACATCGAGCGGCTCCTGCACCTGCATCCGGACTTGGAACAGTTGAAGACCTTCGCGCGCGCCTTCACCGTCTCGGACGAAGAGATCGAGCGCACCATCGTCGAGGAGGCGGCGCGCGGCCGCGTCTTCGACCCGCACACGGCGGCGGCCGTCCGCGTGCGCTCGCTCGTCGCAACGCCGCACTGGGTCGTCGTCGCGACGGCGCACCCGGCCAAGTTCGAGTCGATAGTCGAGCCTCTCGTCGGTCGAGAAGTGCGGACGCCGCCCGCGCTCGCCGCGCTACTCGACAAGGAGTCTGTGTGTGTGGAGATCGAGCCGTCGCTTGAGTCGTTAATCAGGGCCGCGTTCAGCTAACGAATAAGTTTCACCACAGAGACACAGAGGCACAGCTTGTTGAGGTATAGACTCAAAGCTGTGCCTCTGTGTCTCCGTGGTTAATTCCTGTTAGACCTTAACCTCCACCGGCTCGTCTCTTCTCTCCGCCGCGCGGGCGGCGAGCCGGACGCGCTTCTCGTAGGTCTCGCGGACGAGCGCCACGTCTTCGAGGAAGTGCGGGAGCTCCCGAAGCGTCAACGCCTGCGGGCCGTCCACGAGCGCGCGCGAAGGGTCTGGGTGGAAGTCCACGAGGATCATGTTGGCGCCCGCGATGACGCCCTGTGCCGTGACGTGGAGGATGTCGAGCAGGCGGTCGGGCGCGTACGCGCGCTGGCCGACGGAGTGCGAGGGGTCGATGCAGACGGGCATGCGCGTCAGGCGCTTGACGACGGGGACGTGCGCGAAGTCCACGAAGTTCCGGTGCGGGTCGCCGATTGAGGTCTTCATCCCGCGCAGGCCGAAGACGACCTTGCGGTTGCCCTCGCTGGCGAGGTACTCGGCCGCGTTGAGGGACTCGTCTAGCGTGATGCCGAAGCCGCGCTTGAGGAGGACTGGGAACTCGCGCTGGCGGCCGACGAACTTCAAAAGCTCGAAGTTCTGCGTGTTGCGCGTGCCGATCTGGAGCATGACGCCCACGGGGCTTCCCGTCGCTTCGAGCGCCGCGCGTATCTCCTCGATGTGCGACTCGTGCGTCACCTCCATCGCGATGACCTTGATGTCGTACTTGCCGGCGAGGTCGAAGACGTAAGGCAGGCACTTCGCGCCGTGCCCCTGGAACGAGTAGGGCGACGTGCGCGGCTTGTAGGCGCCCATGCGCGTGCAGGCCTGGCCGTGGTCGCGCAGCGCCCTCATCATCTGCCCGACGTGCTCGGGCGTGTCCACGGCGCAGAGGCCCGCGAAGACGTTGAGCGTGTCCTGGCCGAAGCTCACGCCCTTGTACTCGAAGGAGGTCGAACGCTCGTCGCCCTTGTGGCGGCCGACGACGCGGTACTCTTCGGAGACGCGGACGACGTGGTCGACGCCGGGCAGCGCCCTCATGTCTTCGACGGAGAGCGCGGCCGTGTTGCCGATGAGGTAGATTTCGGTCACGGACTTCTCGGCCCCCTGCTCGTGGTGTATGCGCAGCTCGATGTTGGGCAGGCGCGAGAGGTGGGCCATCAACTGGTTGTACGTCTCGCCGCCCGCGGCGACTTTCGGGTCGAGAATCAGAATCATGTCTTTGACTGCCTTCAGCATGTTGGTTAGCTCGGCCCCGTGCGGCCGAAGAGCGAGCGCGCCGCGGCGAGCCCGTCCCCGCGCAGCCCGTCGCGCGCGGCGGAGAGTTTAAGGATGAGAGTGTCGAGCGCGTCGGCGACCTCGCGCGGGTTCGTGGCGAGGATGTCGCGCCAGACGTGCCAGGGGCTCGACGCCAGGCGCGTCATGTCGCGGTAGCCGGTGCCCGCGAGCGCGGAGAGTTCGGGGTCGCTCACGTCTTCCGCGACCGTCGCCGCGAGCGCGCACGAGACGAGCTGCGGCAGGTGGCTCAGGCGCGCCAGCGCGCGGTCGTGCTCCGCCGCGGACGTCACGCGGACGCGCGCGCCTAAAGCGGCGAGTGTCTCTTTGAGAGCTGCGAGCGCGGCCGGGTCGCTCCCGTCTTCGGGCGGGGTGAGGACGTAGGGCGCGCCTTCGAAGAGGTCTGCGCGCGCGTGCGCGGGGCCGCGCAGGTGGCTGCCCGCGACCGGGTGCCCGCCGACGAAGCGCCACGCCTTTTCTGTTTGCGAAGTCGCGGCGCGACAGACTTCGGCCTTCGTGCTGCCCGCGTCGGTCACGACCGCGCCGGGCTTCACCCGAGGCGCGCCCGCGCGCAGGAACTCGACGATCTGACCGACGGGAGTTGCCAGGTAGATAAGGTCTGACCGGGAGACACCGCCTTCTTTGAAAGCCTCATCAACTTCGTCAATCGCATTCAGGCGCAGGGCCTCGACGAGCGCGGCCGGGTCTGCGTCCCATCCCGCGACGCGCGCACACACGCCCGCGCGCTTGGCCGCGAGCGCGAACGACGCGCCCACTAGCCCGCACCCGACCACCGTCACCCTGTCCCAACGCTTAGTCATAAAAGGAAGTAGGCAGTAGGCAGATGGCAGTAGGCAGTTGTTTCTGTTCGCGTGCGGGCAGGTAGCGGAAGCTATTCAACACAGAGACACAGAGACACAGAGACACGGCTTGTTGAGCGATAGACTCCAAGCCGTGCCTCTGTGTCTCTGCGTCTCTGTGTTGAATCGTACTCATTAACTTCCTGACAACAACGCGGAGCGTAATGCCTACTGCCGTCTGCCTACTGCCTACTGGATGCGTAGTGTCCGAGCACTCGGACGCTCGCGGCGCGTTCATGCAGCTCTTCGAGCGCGGCCGTCAGCTCCGGGTCGCCGGCCGGCGCGCGCAGGTCGAGGTAGAAGTGATACTCCCAGGGCTGGCCGCGCAGAGGCCGGCTCTCGATCTTGAGCAGGTCGAGACGTCGTCGCGCGAAGGGTTCGAGCGCGTGGTGGAGGGCGCCGGGGCGGTGCGCGAGTTTGACGACGAGCGAGAGCTTGTCCGCCTCCTTCACTTCCGAAGCTTCGGGCGCGAGCAGGACGAAGCGCGTGTAGTTCTCGCGGTGGTCTTCCAGCCCTTCGCGCAAGATTTGGCCGCCGTAGATGTCCGCCGCGCGGCGGCCGGCGACCGCGGCACAACTGGGGTCGCCGCGGCGCAGGACGTTGGCGACGCTGCCGGCCGTGTCGTCGGCCGCGACGCGGCGTATGTCGGGCCGCGAGGCGAAGAAGCGCTCGCACTGCGCGAGGGCGACGGGGTGCGACTCGACGGTCTTAACCTCTTCCGCCTCCGAGCCGGAGAGTCCGATGAGGAAGTGCCGGATGGGGATGACGACCTCGGCCGTCATGTGGAGCCGGCTTTCGAGGAGCAGGTCGTAGACGCGGTGGACGGAGCCCGCGAGCGTGTTCTCGACCGGCGCGAGCGCGAGGTCGGCCGCGCCCTCTCCGACGGCCGCGAAGAGCGACTCGAAGGTCGGGCGCGGGACGAGCGCGACACGCTCGCCCAGGAGCTTGACGGCCGCCTCCTCGCTGAAGGCCCCGCGCTCGCCCTGGAAGGCGACGCGCTTTGAGCCGACGCCGTCGCTCATCGCACGGCCTCCTCGTGCCGCGCCGCGAGCTGCGTCTGGAGGCGGCGCGACTCGCGGATGACGGCGCGGAAGAGGCGCTCGACGGCCTCGTCGTCGAGCGGCCCGCGGTTCGACGCGCGGGCGCGCTCGATCACCTCGCGCTCGCGCCCGCGGTTCAGCACCGAGAGCCCCGCGACGCGCTTCGACTCGCCCACCTGGACGGCGATGCGCGCGCGCGCGTTCAGCAGACGCAGAAGCTCCTCGTCGATCTTGTCGATCTCGACCCGCCAGTCTTCGATGGTCATTAACGAAACTCCACACTAAAAGAGCCGGCCGCGACTTTCGGGGTCGCGGCCGGCTCGGTTCGAATCTTTATGTGCGCGTCTCTAGCTCGCTCGCCCACCCGCGCACGCACGAAGTTCGCCCGGCCCGCCGCCCCCGTAGGGGTAGCGGTAGGTAAAGGCGAAGTAGTAAAAGCGCGCGTCGTGTGTCATGTCGAAAGGCCGGCCCTCGGCGTGGGGCCGCTCAGGGATAGTAAGAAAGCTGCGCGCGGGCTGTCAACAAAACTTCGGGCAATAATTTTTATGGGCCGATAGGCGCGGCTTATGCCACCGCCTTCGCGTGCTGGCGCAGGGCCGCGAGGAAGGCCGCGGCCGCGTGCGAGTGGGTCGCGTTGCGGCGGTAGGTCGCCCAGAGCCGGCGCGTGTACGAGAGGTCTTTGACGGGCACCGTGGCGAGCGTCCCGCGCTCTAGCTCCTCGCGCACACACATGTGCGGGACGAAGGCGAGGCCGACGTTGAGCTGGACGAAGCGCTTGATGGTCTCGACCGTCGCCAGTTCCAGGGTGATGTTGAGCGGCGTGTGGTGTTCGGCGAAGACCTCGATGACCTTGTTGCGCGAGGCCGTGCGGACGTTGTGCGCGAGGAAGGACTCGCGCCCGAGCTCCTCGACCGTCACCTCTTCGCGCCCGGCGAGCGGGTGCTCGGGGTTGAGGATGAGCGAGAGCTCGTCGCGCAGGACGCAGAAGGATTCGAGGTCGCGGTCGGTCGGCTCGAAGGCGAGGACGGCGAAGTCCACGTTGCGCTCGATCACCTCGCGCGGCAGGCGCTCGGAGACGTGCCGGTAGATTTCGACCTTCACGTCCGGGTGCTTCTCTCGGAAAGAGAGGATGACTTGCGGGAGGAGGTAGAGCGACGTGCTCTCGTTGGCGCCGACGCGGACGAGGCCGCGCTTCAGCTCGCGCAGCTCCGCGACGGTGCCGCGCGCCTGGTCGCGCAGGGTGAGAATGCGCTGCGCGTAGTCCTGTATCCGCTGGCCGGCCTCGGTGAGCGTCGGCGTCTTCTGCGAGCGGTCGAAGAGCGGGGCGCCCACCTCCTCTTCGAGCCGGCGGATGGCGATGGAGATGGCGGGCTGCGTGCGGCCGACGGCGTCCGCCGCCTTCGAGAAGCTGCCCTCGGCGATGACCTGGAGGAAGAATTCGAGCTGCGTCATTTCCATAGTGCGTCCGTGTCACCTCGGCGTGTGAACGTTCGGTGACAATAGCCACACCCGTCCGCGGTTAGTCAAGCGAGACCGCGTGCGTTCGGAAATGGTCGCGGGGGCGTGCCCGCTCACCTCGCGGCGTCCGGCCGGGGGGCGCCGACCCAGACGGCGCGCTGTGTGCGGCGCGCCTCCTCGGCCAGCTCGGCCAGCTCCTGCGCGCTCAGGCGGACGCCGTTGACGAGGACGGGGCTGCGCGAGGCGAGCCTTGAGAGTCCCGCCAGGGCGGTCGGGCCGAGTGGGTCTGCCGAGATGAATTCTTTGCCGCTCAGGATCAGTGACACGAGTTTCTTCAAACCTCCCGCAGTGTTCGTCGCCTCTGTGGCCGGACTCGGATGGCAAGGCCCGTACCGCTGCGGGGTGCGGCTGAAAGATGGGGATTTTCAAGGTTGAGCGTCGGGCGTCTGTGACAATCTCGTCGTTAGCGCTGTCATGCACTGCAAAAATGTCGCGGCGGAAGTTGGATGACAGGCGGTCGGTTACTAATGCGACTTGTAGCCGATGGTTTAAGGGTTAACCACAGAGACACAGAGGCGCAGCTTGGGGCCAATAGCTCAACCAGCTGTGCCTCTGTGTCTCTGTGGTTAACCACCGGAGACATTATTCCCAAGCAACTTCTGAAGGATGACGTTTTTGTCTTCGCTCCCTGAATTACGACGAATGTGTCGCTGAGGGAAGAGGCCGGCGGCGATTTATGGGCTGGTAAAAATTATCAATTATACAAATGCGCGCGAAGGTTGTAGCATCCGCCCCCATAGTGGGGAGAGAAGCGCCGGCCGATGGTGCCAAGATGTCGGCGGGCGTCCGGTCTCTTCATTCTCCGGGTGTGTGGAATGTCTAATCTGCGTCCAACTTCCGTCGAGTCGCGCTTCCCGCGCCGGAAGACTTCGGCCGTCGCCCTTAAGGGGCGCGTGGCTGTAGTCGTCCACGCGCGCAAGCGTGTTACCTGACGGCTTGTCCTGCAACCTACAGTGTGTGCGGCAGGCCATCAACGTCCGAGGGTTGATGGCCTTCTTTTTCCCCGACCTTATTTACCGCGAAGTAATGCCCGAAGCGGCCAACAGCCCCGACCCCGCCTGTGCGCGTCCAAGCGCGCGCCGGGTCGCAGACCGCCCGAGCCGCTGGCGCCACGACGAGTCGGAGCGCGACGCCTGCGCCATCATCGCCAACGTCAAGAAGGACGGAAGGCCCTCGCACGGCAACGTCAAGCGCACGCTCGAAGCGCTCGCGCGCATGGGCCACCGCACGGGCGAGGTCGAGGGCGAGGGCGACGGCGCGGGACTCCAGACCGACATCCCGCGCGAGCGCTGGGCGAAGCGGCTCGAGGCTGCGGGCCTGCGCGGCTCGCTCGTCAACCGCGCGCAGTTCACCGTCGCGCACGTCATGATCCCGCACGAGCACCGCGCCGACGCGGAGGAGATCAAGGCGCGCGCGCTTGAGTTATTCGAAGAGTCTCTCTTCGAGGTGCTCGTCAGCGAGACGGCGCGCGTGCGCACCGACGCCTTGGGGCCGCAGGCGCGCGCGATGGAGCCGGAGTTCTGGCAGGTGGCGGCGCTGCCGCGCACCGCGCGCGGCGTGGAAGACAGGGACATCTTCCGCATCACGTTGGGGCTGGAAAGAGAGCTGCCCGTCCACGTCGCCTCGCTCAGCCCGAACAGCGTCATCTACAAGGTGCGCGGCGACGCCGAGACCCTGCGCCGCTACTTCCCCGAACTCTCGCACCCGGACTTCAAGTCGGCCATCTCGCTCGGCCACGGCCGCTACTCGACCAACACAGACTCGCGCCCCGAGCGCGCGCAGATGTTCTCCACGCTCGGCCACAACGGCGAGATCAACTCGGTTGACAGGCTCGGGCGCGAAGCCCTCGCCCTCGGCTTCCAGCTCCCGCCGCGCGCCAGCGACTCGCAGGTCTTAGACCGCGTCGTCGAGAGCTTCATGTTCGAGTACCGCCTGAGCCTGATGAACGCGCTTGAGATCGCCTTCCCGCCCGTGTGGAGCGAGATCGAGCGTTTCCCCGAAGAGGTGCGCGAACTCTACCGCTACTGGCGACGCGCCTTCGGCGCGCACGCGCAAGGCCCCGCCGCTATCATCGCGCGGCAGGCCGACGAGATTGTTTTTAGTTCTGATGCGCTGGGACTCAGGCCCCTCTGGTGCGGCGAGACGGAGAAGGAGTGGTTCGCCTCTTCGGAGAAGGGCGTCGTGCCTTTGGAGCAGATGGTGCGCGACCCACGCCCGCTCGCGCCCGGCGAGAAGATGGGCTTCCTCCTGCAGCGCGGCGTCGGCGTCGAGGTCTTCGAGTACCACGAGCTGCAACGCCGTGCCCTCGAAGACGTGCGCGCGCGTTTCCACCCCGCGACTCTCAACGCGCGCGTGCGCTGGGCCGACGACGAAGACACACTGAACCCCGAAGGCGCCGCCGCTGTGCGCGGTGTGCGCGCCGCCACGCCGCGTTCCCCCGATGGCGGCGTGGCGGTGGGACTCGACGAAAGAAGACTTGCCGCGTTCGGCTGGGGCCGTATCGAAGAGTCGGAAGCGTCCGAGATGGCCGAGACGGGCAAGGAGCCGATCAGCGGACTCGGCTGGGACGGCCCGCTCGCCGCGCTCTCGCAGAAGCGGCGCAACGTCTCCGACTACTTTCACGAGCGCGTCGCGGTGGTGACCAACCCCGCCATCGACCGCGAGCGCGAGGCCGACCACTTCTCGACGCGCGTCTTCCTCGGCGCGCGCCCCACGCCCGCGGCGCCCTCGGAAGTCGGGCAGGTAGAGTTGAGCACGCCGCTGCTCTTCGGCGGCCTCGGCTTCGAAGACGAAGAGGCGCACGCCGCGGCCGCGCGTAAGACACATCAGCGCACGCTCTCTGAAGTTCTGGCGCTCTGCGGGACGTTTGATGAAAGTGCCGCTGACGGAACGTTGCACGCGGCGACAGTTGACATAAGCTTTGGTGAGGGCGAGACGCTCGAAGCGGCGCTGGCGCGAATCTGCGAAGAGGCCGCGCGGCTGGTTCGAGAGTCCAAGTCGTCCGTCCTCATCCTCGACGACGCGCGCGCACACGTAGGCGCGCGTCTTGGGATCGACGCTCACCTCGCGCTCGCGGCCGCGGACGCGCGCCTGCGCGACGAGCGCGACGCGGAGGGCGTGAGTCTGCGCCGCCGCACCGGGATAGTCCTGCGCGCGGCCTCCCTGCGCAACGTCCACGACCTCGTCTTCGCATTGGGCTGCGGCGCCGACGCCGTCAACCCTTACGCCCTCTTCGAAGTGGCCGCGCGCGGCGCGGCGACGACGGAAGGGCGCGTGCAGCGGCTTGTCAAAATCGCCTCGGCGCTCTCGGTCGGGATTGAGAAAGTCCTCTCGACGATGGGCATCCACGAGCTGGACGGCTACGGGCGTCTGTTCGCCTCGGTGGGCCTCGCGCCCGACGTGGAGGGGTTCTTCGGCGTCGCCAACTACTGCGGCTCGGCCTTCGCGGGCCTTTCGCTGACAGACCTCGAACGCGACGCACGTCAACGCCTTCAACTCGCGCGCGGCGAATCTGAAGAAGAGACAAAGAAGCGTTCGCACGGCCTGCCCGGCGAGTTTCGTGAACAGCCTTCGTTGTGGAACGTCGCGGGGCGCGTCGCGCGCGGCGAGAAGCCTTACGCGGAGTTCGCCGCGCGCCTGCGAGAGATAGAGGAGACGAAGCCGGTCGCGCTCCGGCAACTGCTCGAAGTCAAAGCGGCAGAAGGTCACGAATTGGACTCTCCCCAAAGCGGAGAAGTGGACACGCGCGCCGGCCGACACGCCGCGCCGTTCTACTTCTCCGCGATGAGCTTCGGCTCGCAGGGCGAGACCTCGTTCCGCGCCTACGCGGAGGCCGCGAAGCGGCTCGACATCATCTGCGTCAACGGCGAGGGCGGCGAGATACCCGACATGCTCGGCCGCTACCGCGAGCACCGCGGGCAGCAGGTCGCCTCCGGGCGCTTCGGCGTCAACGCGAAACTGCTCAACTCGTGCGACCTGCTTGAGATTAAGATCGGGCAGGGCGCGAAGCCCGGCGAGGGCGGGCTGCTGCCCGGCTTCAAGGTGACGGCGCGCATCGCCGAGACGCGGCACACGCCCGCCGGCATCGACCTCATCTCGCCTTCGAACAACCACGACATCTACTCCATCGAAGACCTCGCGCAGGTCGTCGAGGAGCTGAAGACCATCAACCCGCGCGCGAAGATTTCGGTCAAGATTCCCTCCATCCCGCACCTCGGCCCCATCGCGACGGGCGTGGCGAAGGCGCGCGCCGACGTCATCGCCATCTCGGGCTACGACGGCGGGACGGGCGCCGCGCGCAAACATAGCTTGCGCCACACGGGACTCCCCGTCGAGATCGGTCTGCGCGAGGCGCACCGCGCGCTCATCCGCGCCGGCCTGCGCAGCCGCGTCGAGCTGTGGGCCGACGGAGGCATGAAGTCGGGGCGGGACGTGGCGCGCCTGTTGGCGCTCGGCGCGGATCGCGTCGGCTTCGCGACGATGGCGATGGCCGCGATAGGCTGCACGAGCTGCCGCGAGTGCAACACGGGCACGTGCCACGTCGGCATCACGAGCCAGTTGAAGGACGCTGACGAAGCACTCGCCGCCGGCCAGAAACATTTCAAGCCGCGCGAGTACGAGCTGGCCGTCGAGCACCTCGTCCGCTTCTTCACGGAAGTCAAAGCGGAGGTCGCGCGAGAGGCGGCGCGTGCCGGGCTTTCGACGACGCGCGAACTCGTCGGGCGCGTCGACCTGCTCGAACAGGTGCGCGGGCACGAGCGCTTAGACCTCGCGTGGCTGCTTGAGCCGGAAGAGCCGTGCGCGCTCTGCGTCTCGGCGCAGGAGCCGACCGTGGGCCGCGCGCGCCGCTCGCTCACGTCTCTGACCCGACTCATCTCAAGCTCGGTGACGGAGCTGGCCGAGGCCGGCAAGGAGGTCGTCTACTACGACGACTCGAACGTCTCCAGCGGCGACCGCGCGCTCGGCACACACCTCGCCGGCAAGCTGACCCGCGCGCGGCTCAGACAACTCTTCGAGGGCGACGGCGTCGGCAGCAACGGTCACGGCAACGGCTCGGCCGCGGCGCTCGGCCTGAAGCGCGCCGTGCTCAACTTCCTCGAAGGCTCTGTGCCGGGCAACGGGCTCGGCGCGTTCAACTCGGACGGCGTGGACATCCTCGTCCACGGCGGCGTGCAGGACGGCGCGGCGAAGGGCGCTTCGGGCGGCCGCGTGCGCATCCTGAAAGGCATCAACCACGACGGCAAGGCCGTGGACGGCTCGGTCGGCAAGTGCTTCGCCTACGGCGCGCAGGCCGGCCTGCTCGTCGTGCAGGGCGACGCCGACTCGCGCGCGGGGATCAGGCTCTCGGGCGCGGACATCATCTTCGGCGGCCGTCTGCGCGGGCCGCTTCGCGACGAGCTGGGCAACATCGCCGCGCGCGCAAACCTCAAGGGCTTCGCCTTCGAGTACATGACTTCGGGGCGCGGCCTCGTGCTCGGCGACCCCGGCCCCTGGCTCGCCTCGGGCATGACGGGCGGCGTCGTCTACCTGCTTTTGGAGAGAGAGCTCGGCCTCGACGAAGAGGCCCTGCGCAGGCGTCTCGCCGCGGGCGCGCGAGTGTCGATTGAGCCGGTCGGGGACGCGGACGGGTCTTCCCTGCGCGAACTGCTTGGCCACTACCGCGACGCCCTCGCCGAAGGGCAGCAGCACGCCCTGGCCGAAGAGGTCGGACGCTTGGCCGAGGACTGGCGAAGCCTCTTCGTCAAGCTTGTGCCGAAGAAGTAAGCGCTAAAGCTGGGAGCGCGGGCATCCCCGCCCGCCATGAGCGCGAGAGCGCGAAGGCAGTGAGACTTTACGTCTCAACGTTGAGATGAAGAGGCAGACGGTCAGCGTGCTTGCGCACGCTAGCGGGCAGGGATGCCCGCGCTCCCAGCGAAGAGGGGCACATGATTGCTGAGCAGTTAATCACGAAGGCGAAGCCGGCGCCGCCGTTTGTGGGCGCGGTCGAGGAGACTCTGCCGAGGGGCGCGGAGGTTTTGCTGCACGCGCTCGTCAACGAGGGCGTGGACACGATCTTCGGCTACCCCGGCGGCGCGGTGCTCCACATCTACGACGAGCTGTGGCGCTACCGCGAGCGGGTGACGCACTACCTCGTCCGGCACGAGCAGGGCGCCGTCCACATGGCCGAGGGCTACGCGCGCGCGAGCGGAAGAGTCGGCGTCGCGCTCGTCACCTCCGGCCCCGGCGCGACCAACGCCGTGACCGGCATCGCGAACGCCTACATGGACTCGACGCCCATCGTCGTCATCACCGGCCAAGTCCCGCTGCCGCTCATCGGCACGGACGCGTTTCAGGAGGTGGACACGGTCGGCATCACGCGCCCCTGCGTCAAGCACAACTACCTCGTGCGCGACGTGAGAGATTTGGCGGGCATCGTCCGCGAAGCCTTCCACCTCGCGCGCACAGGTCGCCCCGGCCCCGTCGTCATCGACATCCCGAAGGACGTTTCGGCCGCGCGCTGCCCCTACTCGCGGCTCGACCACGTCGCCTTCCCGTTCCGGGAGAAGCAGGGCAGGCCCCAGCCCGAAGCAATCGCGCGCGCCGCCGAGGAGATCGTGAAGTCGCAGCGGCCCGTGCTCTACGTCGGCGGCGGCATCGTCAACTCGGGCGCGTCGAAAGAGCTGCTCGCTTTAGCAGAGCTGCTACAGCTCCCGGTCACGCCGACGCTCATGGGACTCGGCGGCTTCCCCTCGGCGCACCCGCTCTGCATGGGGATGCTCGGGATGCACGGCACCTACGCCGCGAACATGGCCGTCGCCGAGAGCGACCTGCTCGTTGCGGTCGGTGTCCGCTTCGACGACCGCGTGACGGGCAAGCTCGCCACCTTCGCCCCCCGCGCCCGCGTCATCCACATCGACATCGACCCCGCCAACATCGGCAAGAACGTCGCGCCCACGCTCTCCATCGCCGCCGACGCCGCCGACGCCCTCAAAGCTTTACGTGAAGAGGTCGAGACGCGTCCGTCGGCCTCGAAGAAGGGCATCTCGCGCCGCGCCGAGTGGTGGGAGCGCATCCGCGGCTGGCAGCGCGAGCAGCCGCTCCGTTACAGCGGCTCTTCCGACAAGATCAAGCCGCAGTCGGTCATCCGCGAGCTGCACCGTCTGACCGAAGGGCGCGCTGTTGTTACGACCGACGTGGGCCAGCACCAGATGTGGGCCGCGCAGTTCTACCCCTTCGACGGCGAGCGCCAATGGATTACGAGCGGGGGCCTGGGCACGATGGGCTTCGGCCTGCCCTCTGCCGTCGGCGCGAAGCTCGCGCGCCCCGACCAGCTCGTCGTCGCCGTCGTCGGCGACGGCGGCTTCCAGATGACCAACCAGGAGCTGGCGACGGCCGTGCAGTACGGCATCGGCGTGAAGATCGTCGTCATGAACAACGGCTACCTCGGCATGGTGCGCCAGTGGCAGGAGATGTTCTACGAGCGCACGTACTCGGAGGTGGACATCTCGGTCGCGCCCGACTTCGTCAAGCTCGCCGAAGCCTACGGCGCCGCCGGATTCCGCGCGACGAGCCCCGCTGAACTGGCCGACGCGCTGGCCGCCGGACTCAAGCACCCGGGCGTCGCCGTCATCGAAGTCCTCGTCTCCAAAGAGGAGAACGTCTTCCCCATCGTCCCCGCGGGGGCGAACTCCCGCGACATGATCGTGCAGGAAGGATGAAGGCGGAAGGATGAAGGATGAAGTAAAACCTTCTCCCCTTCATCCTTCCGCCTTCATCCTTCATCCTTTCGCTTATGCGTCACACGCTTTCCATCATCGTCGCCGACCAGCCGGGCGAGTTGTCGCGCATCGTGGGGCTGTTCAGCGCGCGCGGCTTCAACATCGAGACGCTGTCGGTCGGGGGCACGCTCGACCCCGAGTGGTCGCGCGTCACCGTCGTGACGACGGGCGACGACCGCACGGTCGAGCAGATCGTCAAGCAGTGCGAGCGGCTCGCGCGCGTGCGCGAGGTGCTCGACGTGACCAGCCAGCCGCACGTCGAGCGCGAGATGGCGCTCATCAACGTCTCGGCCACGCCCGGCGCGGCGCGGCAGGAGGTTCTGAGCCTGGTCTCGGTCTTCCGCGCGAAGGTCGTGGACATCTCGCACACGCGCATGCTCATCGAGGCCTCGGGCAACCGCGAGAAGGTGGACGCCTTCATCGAGATGCTCCGCCCCCTCGGCATTAACGACATCACGCGCACCGGCTACATCGCCATCAACCGCGTGTCGAATGAAGAGCAGTAGGCAGTCAAGAGGGTGCTGGGTTCTGGGTGTTAGGTGCTGGGTAAAAGCAGCATGTCTTACCCAGCACCCAGCACTCAGCACCCTCTTCCTGCCTACTGCCTACTGCCTACTTACTTGAAAGGACTTAAGAGATGAAAGTTTATTACGACAGCGATGCGAACGTGGGGGCGCTGCGCGAGCGGCGCGTCGCGGTCATCGGGTACGGGAGCCAGGGGTTCGCGCAGTCGAACAACCTGAAGGACTCAGGGATAGACGTGACCGTGGGCCTCAAAACGGGGAGCCCCTCGTGGGCGAAGGCCGAATCGGCGGGGCTCAAGGTTCTCCCCGTGGCGCAGGCGGCGGCCGAGGCCGACATCGTGATGATGCTCGTGCCCGACGAGGTCGCGGCGGACGTCTACGCGCGCGAGGTGGCCGAGTCGATGACTCCGGGGAAGTACCTCTCCTTCTCGCACGGCTTCTCGATCCACTACGGCTTCATCAAGCCGCCCGAGGACGCGAACGTCTTCATGGTCGCGCCAAAAGGCCCCGGCCACCTCGTCCGCTCCGAGTACGTGCGCGGCGCGGGCGTGCCCTGTCTGCTCGCGGTTAACCAAGACCCCTCGGGCGACGCGCGCGACCTGGGGCTCGCCTACGCCTCGGCCATCGGCGGCGGGCGCGCCGGCATCATCGAAACCTCTTTCCGCGAGGAGACCGAGACAGACCTCTTCGGCGAGCAGGCCGTCCTGTGCGGGGGCCTGACGGCGCTCATCAAGTCGGGCTTCGAGACCCTGACCGAGGCGGGCTACGCGCCCGAGATGGCCTACTTCGAGTGCCTGCACGAGATGAAGCTCATCGTCGACCTCCTCTACGAGGGCGGCATCAGCGAGATGCGCTACTCCATCTCGAACACGGCGCAGTACGGCGACATGACGCGCGGCCCCGTCGTCGTCAACGACGAGACGAAGCGGCGCATGCGCCACCTCCTCGCCGAGATACAGTCCGGCGCCTTCGCCCGCGAGTGGATGCGCGAGAACCGCAACGGCAAGCCCCGCTTCCGCGACCTCGAACGCCAGACCGAAGACCACCCCATCGAGCAGGTCGGCCGCCAGCTCCGCGAGATGATGCCGTGGCTGAGCGGCGGGCGTCTGGTGGACAAGGCGAAGAACTGAGAGGGAGGGTGTTAGGTGTTGGGTAAAACCCGGTTCTTACCCAACACCTAACACCCAGCACCCAGCACCCAGCACCCCATGACAGACAACTTCAGAAGCAGAACCATCACGCACGGGGTCGAGCGCACGCCGAACCGCGCGATGCTGCGGGCGGTGGGCTTTCGGGACGAGGACTTCGAGAAGCCCATCGTCGGCGTGGCGAACGGCTACAGCACCGTCACGCCCTGCAACGCGGGGCTGAACGTGCTGACCGGGCGCGCGGTCGAGGCTTTGAGCGCGGCGGGCGTGATGCCGCAGACCTTCGGCACCATCACCGTCAGCGACGGCATCTCGATGGGGACGGAGGGGATGAAGTACAGCCTCGTCTCGCGCGAGGTCATCGCCGACTCCATCGAGACGGTCTGCCAGGCGCAGTCGCTCGACGGCCTGCTCGCCGTCGGCGGGTGCGACAAGAACATGCCGGGCGCGATGATCGCCATCGCGCGCCTCAACATCCCTTCGGTCTTCGTCTACGGCGGGACGATTAAGGCGGGAAACTTTCGCGGCGAAGACCTGACGGTCGTCAGCGCGTTCGAGGCGGTCGGGAGTTTCTGCGCGGGCAGGATGGAGGAGTCCGACCTGCTCGAAGTCGAGCGGCGCGCGTGCCCCGGCGCCGGGTCGTGCGGCGGGATGTACACGGCCAACACGATGTCTTCGGCGATTGAGGCGATGGGGTTGAGCCTGCCTTACTCTTCGACGATGGCCGCCGAAGACGAGGAGAAGGCCGAGAGCGCCGCGCGTTCGGCCGAAGTGCTGGCCGAGGCCGTGCGGCGGCAAATCCTCCCGCGCGCCATCCTGACGCGGAAGGCTTTCGAGAACGCCATCGCGGTCGTGATGGCCGTGGGCGGCTCGACGAACGCGGTGCTGCACCTCTTGGCCATCGCGCACGCGGCCCGTGTGCCGCTCGCCCTGGAAGACTTCGAACTGATCCGCGAGCGCACGCCCGTCCTCTGTGATTTGAAGCCCTCGGGCCGCTACGTCGCGACCGACCTGCACGCGGCGGGCGGCGTGCCGCAGGTGATGAAGATGCTTCTCGTCAAAGGGCTGCTTCACGGCGACGCTCTGACGGTGACGGGGCAGACGGTCGCCGAAGTCATCGCCGAAGTGCCCGACACTCCGCGCAGAGACCAGGACGTGATACGGCCGTTCGAACGGCCGGTCTACCCGGACGGGCACTTGGCCGTGCTCAAGGGCAACCTCGCGCCCGAGGGTTCGGTCGCGAAGATCAGCGGCGTGAAGACAAGGCAGATGACCGGGCCGGCGCGCGTCTTCGACTCCGAGGAGGCGTGCCTCGCCGCGATACTCGAAGGCTCTATCAAACCCGGCGACGTGCTCGTCATCCGTTACGAAGGGCCGCGCGGCGGCCCCGGCATGCGCGAGATGCTGGCGCCGACCTCCGCCATCATCGGCGCGGGGCTGGGCGACGCGGTCGCGCTCATTACGGACGGGCGCTTCTCGGGCGGAACCTACGGGATGGTCGTCGGCCACGTCGCGCCCGAGGCGGCCGCGGGCGGCCCGCTCGCGCTCGTCGAAGAAGGGGACTCCGTCACGGTCGACGCGGAGGCGCGTCAGCTCAATCTCAACGTCTCAGAGGATGAACTAGCGCGGCGCCGCGCGGCGTGGAGTCCGCCGCCCGCGCGCTACACGCGCGGCGTGCTGGCGAAGTACGCGCGCCTCGTCTCTTCGAGCAGCGTGGGCGCGGTGACGGACTTGGACAGTGGGCAGTAGGCAGATGGCAGTAGGCAGTTGAAAGACGAATGCCTTAACTGCCTACTGCCATCTGCCTACTGCCTACTTGCTTGACTTGGCCGCGGCCCGCGGTTAAGGTTTCCGAAGTCGCCCCAGCCGCACGCGGGGCGGCTTTTTATTTCGGAGGGAATGAGCATGGCAGAGTCGCCGCCGCCGGTAGCCGTCTATTACGAACACCCCGATTGGTTCAGGCCGCTCTTCGCGGAACTCGATAAGCGGGGCACGCCTTACGTCAAACTTGACGCCGCCCGCCACCGCTTCGACCCGGGCGCGAGGGGGGAGCCGTTCGCGCTCCTCTTCAACCGGATGAGCGCGTCCAGCTACCTGCGCGGCCACGGCAACGCCGTCTTCTACACGCGCCACTACCTGCGCCACCTCGAAAGCCTCGGCGTGCGCGTCGTCAACGGGAGCCGCGCGTTCGACTTCGAGACCTCGAAGGCTCTGCAACTCTCGCTCTTCGCCTCGCTCGGGGTCGAGTACCCGCCGACGCGCGTCGTCAACAGTCTGGAAGAGGTTCGGGAGGCCGCGCGCGAGTTGAACTTTCCGCTCGTCGTCAAGCCGAACATCGGCGGGCGCGGCGCCGGCATCGTGCGCTTCGAGGGCGCGGACGATCTGGAGTACGCCCTCCGAGCCGGCCTGGTCGAACTCGGGATTGACTCGACGGCGCTCGTGCAGGAGTACATACAGGCCGCGGGCGGGCACATCGTCCGCGTCGAGACGCTCGCGGGCAAGTTCCTCTACGCGATGAAGGTCGCGACGTCCGGCGAGAACTTCAACCTGTGCCCGGCGGAGATTTGCGACGTGGAGCGCGCGGCCGAGATGCAGGGCATCAGCGCCGTCGGCGAGGTCTGCCTCGCGGACGCGCCGAAGGCGGGGCTGAAGGTCGAGCGTTACGAGCCGCCGGCCGAGATCGTCGAGCAGGTCGAACGCATCGCCGCCGAGGCGGGCCTCGACATCGGTGGCGTCGAGTACCTGATCGACGGCCGCGACGGCCGGCCCCGCTTCTACGACATCAACGCGCTCTCGAACTTCGTCGCGGACGCGGTGCGCGTGGTGGGCTTCGACCCGCACGCGCGGCTGGTCGATTATCTTGAGGAGGAGGTGCGCCGATGCGCTACGGCTACTGGCTTCCGGTCTTCGGCGGCTGGCTGAGGAACGTCCGCGAAGAGGGGATGGAGGCGAGCTGGAGTTATGTCAAACAACTCGCGCAGAAGAGCGAGCGGATCGGCTACGACCTGACGCTCGTCGCCGAGCTGAACCTCAACGACATCAAGGGCGTCGAAGCGCCCTCGCTCGACGCCTGGTCGACGGCCGCGGCGCTGGCCGCCGTGACCGAGCGTCTGGAGCTGATGGTGGCCGTCCGTCCGACCTTCCACAACCCCGCGCTCCTCGCCAAGCAGGCCGCGAACATCGACCACATCGGCGGGGGCAACCGCCTCTCCCTGAACGTCGTCTCTTCCTGGTGGGCGAACGAGGCCGCGATGTACGGCGTTCACTTCGAGCAGCACGACGACCGATACGCGCGCACGGCCGAGTGGCTCGAAGTCTTAGACCGCGCGTGGAAGGAAGACCACTTCTCTTACGAGGGGAAGTTCTACAAGGTCTCGGACACGGTGCTTCAGCCCAAACCTCTGACGGCCCCGCGGCCGGTCATCTACGCGGGCGGCGAGTCGGAGGCGGCGAAGGAGCTGATCGCGTCGAAGTGCGACGCCTACGTCATGCACGGCGACCCGCCCGAGCGCGTGGGCGAGAAGATTAAGGACATGTCCGCGCGGCGCGAGCGCATGGGACTGCCCCCGATGATCTACGGCGTGGCCGGGTACGCGATTGTGCGCGACTCGGAAGCGGAGGCGCGCGGAGAGCTGGCGCGCATCACGGACGTGCAGCAGTCGGCCGCGGGTTATCACAACTATCAGCAGTGGCTCGCGGGCACGCAGTTGGAGCAGCGCGTGTCGCTCGAAGACTACTCGGTCTCGAACCGCGGCCTGCGCTCCGGTCTGGTCGGGACGCCCGAGCAGGTGGCGGCGCGCGTGGAGGAGTTCGAGGAGGCGGGCGTCGACCTTCTGCTGCTCCAGTGCAGCCCGCAGCTCGAAGAGATGGAGCGCTTCGCCGCGCAGGTCATCAACCGCGGCAACGCGAACGCCGCCGGCTCTACCCGGTAGAAGGAGTTTTATAAGTGTCAATTCGTAAACTCATAGTCTTCGCCCCCGCACTCATCTTGTTCACCGCGTGCGCGAAGGTGGAGGAGCCGGCGAAGACGCAGCCCAGCCCGACGCCCGCGGCGGCCGCGGCGGCGACGCCCGCCGTCTCGTACGAGCAGGGGTTGGAGGAGTGGAAGGCGAAGCGTTTGGCGAACCTGAAGAGCGAGGATGGGTGGCTCACGCTCATCGGCCTCTTCTGGTTCAAGGAGGGCGAGAACCGTTTCGGGAGCGACCCGGCCGGCGAGATCGTCCTGCCCGAAGGCAAGGCGCCCGCAAAGGCCGGCACGCTCCGCCTGGCCGCGGGCAAGGTGACGCTCGAAGCGAACCCCGACGCGAAGATCACTTCGAAGGGCCAGCCCGTCACCGGCACGCTCGAACTCAAGTCAGATGATGACGACGGCGGGCCGACCGTGTTGGAGATGGGCACGCTCAGCTTCCACGTCGTCAAGCGCAACGAGCGCCTCGGCCTGCGCGTCAAAGACCGCGAGAACCCCGCGCGGGCGGCGTTCAAGGGGACGGACTACTACCCCGCCGATAAGAGGTGGGTCGTCAACGCGCGCTTCGAGCCTTACGACCCGCCGAAGAAGGTGCCCATCGTGAACGTCCTCGACATGACGACCGAGGAGATTTCGCCGGGCGCGCTCGCCTTCGAGGTGGACGGCCACCCGTACAAGCTCGAAGCCCTGAAGGAGAAGGGCGAGGAGCAGTTCTTCATCATCTTCAGAGACCAGACGAGCGGCAAGGAGACCTACCCTGCCGGGCGCTACATGTACGCCGACCCGCCGGGCGCCGACGGCCGCGTCACGCTCGACTTCAACCGGGCCTACAGCCCGCCCTGCGCGTTCACGAAGTACGCGACCTGCCCGCTCCCGCCCGAGCAGAACCGCCTGCCCCTGCGCGTCGAGGCCGGCGAGCGCTACCTCGGCAGCCACTGAACGATGCGTTTCGACTGCCTGGTCTTTGACCTCGACGGCACGCTCGTCGACTCGCGCGAAGACCTCGCCACGTCCGTCAACCTCGCGCTGGCCGACGCGGGGCGCGCGCCGCTCGCCCGCGAGCGCGTGGTCGGCTTCGTCGGCGAGGGCGTCTACAAGCTGCTGGAGCGCTCGCTCGCGGCGAGCCTGCGGCGCGCGCCCGCGCCCGCCGAAGTCGAGGCGGGCGTGCGCGACTTCAAACGCCACTACCGCACACACCTCTTCGAACGCACGCGCCCGTACCCCGGCGTCGTCGAGACGCTCGCGCACTTCGGCCGGCTGCCCCTGGCCGTCGTGACGAACAAGCCCTTCGAGTTCACGCTCGGGCTGCTCGAAGGGCTCGGGCTTAATCAACACTTCGTCGCGGTGCTCGGCGGCGACAGCCTGCCGGAGCGCAAGCCGCACCCCGCGCCGTTGTGGGAGGCGGCGCGACTTTGCGGAGTGCCGCCCGAAAAGTGCCTGATGGTCGGCGACAGCCGCGTGGACGTGCTCGCGGGGCGCGCGGCGGGGATGAAGACCTGCGGCTTCGCCGGCGGCTTCCGCGGCCGCGCGGAGTTGGAGGAGGCCGGGGCCGACTTCGTCGTCGAGCGTTTCGAAGAGCTGCGCCGGGTCGTCGAAGGTTGAGGTCGTCTACGTAGACCTTGAGTACGGCCTCGGCTCGGCCTACGTCCCCACGCCCGACGGCGGCCGCCGCGTCTTCTTCACCTGGGAAGGGCGGAAGGGGCCGTTCACCGGCCCGGCCGAGAAGTTCGCCGAAGCCTTCCTTAAGGAGTACCGCAGGGCCAACGGCCTCAAGTGAGCGCGCGGCCTCTGACGCCGCAGCTTCTCAGAAGCTTCTCAAAAAGCCACGGGCCGCCGTCGACGGCGGCCCGTGGCTTTTTGTTTGACGACGGCGTGACGCGAAAGCACAATGGAGCGCCACGCCACAACCGCCATGAAGATTCTCGTACTCGGTCACGAAGAGGTCGTCGAACTCCTGCCGATGGCGGAGTGCGTCGAGCTGATGCGAGACGCACTCGTCGCGCGCGCCGAGGGGCGCGTGCATCAGCCCCTGCGCACCATCGTCCGCCCGGCCGAGGCCGCGGGCGTGATGGGGTTGATGCCCGCGTACGCGTCGGGGCCGCGCGCCGCCTTCGGCCTGAAGGCCATCTGCGTCTTCCCGGGGAACGCCGCGCAAGGCAAGGACTCGCACCAGGGGGCCGTGCTGCTCTACGGCGCGGAGACGGGCGAGCTGCTCTCCGTCGTCAACGCGTCGGCCGTGACCGCCGTGCGGACGGCGGCCGTCTCCGCCCTGGCGACGGACGTGCTCGCGCGCGAGGACGCGTGCGACCTGTGCGTCGTCGGCGCGGGCGTGCAGGCGCGCACGCACGTCGAGGCGATTGCCTGCGTCCGCGACGTCCGCCGCTGCCGCGTGGCGGGCCGAAGCGCTGAACGCGCGCGCTCGCTCGTCGAAGAGCTGCGGGGGCTTTACGAGTTTCCCGTCGAGGCGGTCGGGACGGTCGGAGAGGCCGTGCGCGGGGCCGACCTTGTTGTCACCGCGACGAACTCGGCCGGGCCGGTCTTGCGGCGCGAATGGGTGTCGGCGGGCGCGCACGTCAACGCGGTCGGCTCGTGCACGCCGCACACGCGCGAGCTGGACGCGGAGACCCTGGCCGCTTCGAGCCTGTTCGTCGACAGCGTCGAATCGCTCGTCAACGAGGCGGGCGACTACCTCCTCGCTCTGCGTGAAGGGGCCGTCGGGCCGTCGCACATCCGCGCGGAGCTGGGCGAAGTCCTGACGGGGGCGAAGCCGGGCCGGACTTCCCGCCAGGAGATAACGCTCTTCAAGTCGCTCGGGCTGGGCGTCGAAGACCTCGCAGCGGCGGCGTTCCTGTACGACCGCGCGAAGGAGGCGGGCGCGGGCACGTGGGTCAATTTCTAGTGGGGGGAGAAGGTTGATGCTGCCAACGCTCGCCGCGGTCGAGGAGGCGCGCCGCCGCATCAGCGGCGCGGCGATCAGGACGCCGCTCGTCCGGCTCAACTACCGCGAGTCGCCCGCCGAAATCTACCTCAAGCTGGAGAACCTACAGCCCATCGGCTCGTTCAAGATACGCGGCGCGGCGAACGCCCTGGGCCACCTGTCGCGCGAAGAGCTGGCCGAGGGCGTGCTCACCGCCTCGGCCGGCAACATGGCGCAGGGCGTCGCGTGGCGCGCGCGCGACCTCGGCGTGCCGTGCACGGTCGTCGCGCCCGAGACCGCGCCGGAGTCGAAGGTGCGCGCCGCCGAGCGTTTGGGGAGCCGCGTCATCAAGGTCACCTTCGAACAGTGGTGGGAGTGCTTCGAGCGGCGCGCCTACGAGGGCATCAGGGCGCACTTCATCCACGCCTTCGACGACCCCGAGGTGATGGCCGGCAACGGAACCATCGCACTGGAAATCCTCGAAGACCTGCCCGACGTGGACGCGGTCGTCATCCCGTGGGGCGGCGGCGGGCTTGCGTGCGGCATCGGGTCGGTGATGCGGGAGTTGAGGCCGGGGTGCAGGCTCTACGCGGCGGAGGTGGAGACGGCCGCGCCGCTCTCCGCCTCGTTCGAGGCCGGCGAGCCGCGGATGATCGATTACAAGCCCTCGTTCGTGGACGGCATCGGCGGGCGCGGCGTCTTCCCCGTCATGTTCGAGCGCGCGCGCGGGCTGCTCGACGGCTCGCTCGTCGTCGGCTTAGGGCAGATCGCCGCGGCCCTGCGCCTGCTGGCCGAGCGCAACCACGTCATCGCCGAGGGCGCGGGCGCCTGCCCCGTGGCCTGCGCGCTCGCGGGTCTCGCCGGCTCGGGCAAGATCGTCTGCGTCGTCTCCGGCGGCAACATCGACCCCGCGACGCTCTGCAACATCCTCAGAGAAATTTAACCACAGAGACACAGAGGCACAGCTTGTTGAGTCATGAACTCCGAGCTGAGCCTCTGTGTCTCTGTGGTTAATTGTTTTAGTCGGTCTTCGGCTGGAGGCGTTGGACGGAGCTGTCGTTAATTTCGAACTTGTGGCCCTTGAGCATCTGGATGACTTCGGCGCCCGCGAGCAGGACGGGGCCGTAGCCGTGCGCGGCGTAGGGGCTCGTGGGGCGGAAGTAGTAGAAGGCCGGGTCGAAGCCCATGCCCGTCCCGACGCAGGTGCCTTCGACCTGGCCGCGCGCGTTGACCTTCGTCGAGACGGCGTTCCAGGCGAGCAGCGCCGCGGGCGCGTAGGCCGTCGCGTCGATCCAGCCGCGGTTGATGGCGCGCGCGTAGGCGTAGGTGTAGATCGCCGTCGCAGAGGTCTCGAGGTAAGAGTCTTCGCGGTCGAGCAGCTGGTGCCAGAAGCCGGAGCCGGACTGCAACGCGGCCAGGCCCTTCGCGTGCGCCCGCAACAGCTCAAGCACCTGCGGGCGCTGCGGGTGATTCTCGGGGAGCACTTCCAGCAGCTCGACCTCGGTCATGAAGGCCCAGCCGTTGGCGCGCGCCCAGCGGAACTCCGGGTGCTCGCCCATCCCTTCGACCCAGCCGTGCATGTAGACGCCGCGCTCGCGGTTGAACATCCGGCGCGCGAAGCTCAAGACCTGCTTGCAGGCCTCGTCGTAATACTTCCTCTCGCCGGTCAGCCGTCCCATCTGCGCCAGCGCCGGCACGCTCATGAAGAGGTCGTCGAGCCAGATGGTGTTCGGCTGCGGCCGGTTGCGCGCGAGCGTCCCGTCGCGCAGGCGGTGCTCCTTCGTCAGGATGTAGTTGATGGCCGTGTCGATGAGGGGCCGGAGGTTGGCCCTGCTCCCGGCGCGCGTGGCCTTAATCATCGCGGCGCACATCGCGCCGCAGTCGTCGAGCGCGCGCGGCGCGACGAGGTTGCGCATCGGCAGGCCCGTGCCCCAATCCGAGGCGTGCTCGGCCGCGGTCTTGCTGACGTACGGCGCGGCCTCGGCGATGAACTGCAGGCGGCGCTCGGTGTAGTCGCGGAAGCGCGGGTCGCCGGTCGCCTCGCTGGCCGAGAGCATGCCGGCGTAGGTCACGCCCCACTCGTAACTGACCAGGCGGAAGTCGCCGCGCCGCAAGGTCGTGTCCCGGTCGATCTGCCCGTAGTCGGTGAGCGCCGCGCCCGTGCGCGAGTTGACGAAGCCGGTGGGCGTCGTCTCTTCGAGGTAGGCGTGAATCAGGTTGAGCAGCCTCGCGACGTCCTCCGAACGCGGGACGCCGTAGGGGACGGGGTAGTCGGGCCGCAGCGTGTGCAGCGGCGCGCTCGCGTCGGTCTGCGGCTGCTGGCGGGCAAAGGCGGGCTGCGCGACGAGGAGCAGGGCGAGGCAGGCGGTTCTTATCTTCAGGGAGTTCATGCGTCTCAACCTCAGCGGGTGTACATGTCGATGACGCGCTCGATGGCGCGGCGGCAGACGGCGCAGAAGTGATTTGTGCGCGTGAACATGATGCAATCGACCTCGGGGCGGTAGAAGCCTCTGGCCTCGTAGTTCGCGCCCTCGAAGGCGCCGACGCGGCCGGCGTACTTCTCCTGCTTGAACATCGCCTGTTCGTGTTGCAGCTCTTCGCGGAAGAGCGCCTCCATCACCTCCTCGGGCTTGCGCTCGGCACGAATCTGCCGGCGGCGCTGCTGAATCCCGTTCGAGTAAGCCTCGAACGCCTCCTTGCCCCACGGCGTCGGGACGGGCGTGCCGGCCGCGACCAGGTCTTTCCACTTGAGGGCCGAAGGGTCGAGCAGGGCGGTGACGTTCGGCTCCCAGGGTTCCGTGCGCTCCGCCGAAGGGGCGTAGGAGACGGACGAGGTGTAGTACTCGTCGGCGAGGCCGGCGAAGTGGTGGCCGAACTCGTGGACGAAGACGTAGTCGGCCCAGGCGTTGTCGACGGCGACCGTCGAGTAGAGGTTGTGGATGCCTCCGCCGCCGTAGGTTCGGTTGTTGACGAGAATCTCGACGAACTCGTAAGGGGCGAACTCGGCCGCCCTGCGCAGGGCGTGGTTGTCGAAGGTGAGGACGTAGCGCTCCGAGCCGAAGGCGTCGTAGGTCGCGCCGAGCGGCGAGTCTCGGTGGACGCCCGTCGAGGGGCGCGAGACGCCCGACTCCGCGGCGGGCGGGCACAAGGCCCAGACGTTGAAGTCCCTGCGCCTCTCCTTGAAGGGCGAGGTCGAGAAGAGCACCTCGGTCATGCGCCGGGCGTCCTTCTCAAACTTCGCGGCTTCGGCCGCCGTGTAGCCGTCGCCGATGATGAGGAAGTCGACTTTGGTCGAAGGGTCGCCGTTCTTCTGAATCTCGATGAGCGGCGCGGGGGCTTTGGGCGTCGAGCGGTCGATGAAGATGTCGGAAGGGTCTAGGCTCGTCGTCCAGACTTCCTGAAACCGGTTCTGCTTGTCGCGCTTCTTGAGAACTACCTGCACGGGCGCGTCGGGTGCGGGGAAGCGGAGCGACTCCTGAAAGGTGCGGCGCAGAGTCTTCGCCTCGTCGGTCGTCTCCCACTCGCCGTAGACGGAGGCGAAGCCGCGCGAGTAGAGGACGCGGGCCGTCTGCTTGTCCTTGACCTCGAAGAGGTATTTGCCGAGGTTCGAGTCGTCGACCGCGTGTCGAGGGTTGCCGGGCCACGGCAGGGGCTCGACGACGGCTCGGTCGAGGCTGAAGACCTCTTCCGTCGCGGTGCCCGTGTGGTAGAAGTCGAGCCGCATCGTCCGGGGCGTCGGCTGGCGGGCGACCGACGAGAAGAGCAGGGGTAGTGCGAGGAGTAGAAGGGAAGCCAGAGCCGTTTTAGACATGCGCACATTCTACACGCGCCGGCCCCCGAAGATGATAAATTGCACGGCGCGGCTTTAATAAATATCCTGACGTGCCGCGCCCCCGAAAGGACAGAGACCGTTGATGAGAATCGTGCTCGCACTCGTCTTAACCCTGGCCGCGTGCGCCGCGGCCGACGCGCAGAAGTTCGACGGCCTCGCGCGGACGCCGCCGATGGGCTGGAACAGTTGGAACCGCTTCGGCTGCGACGTGAGCGAGAAGTTGATCCGCGAGACGGCCGACGCGCTGGTCGCGAGCGGGATGAAGGAGGCCGGCTACCGGTACGTCGTCATCGACGACTGCTGGCACGGCCAGCGCGACGCCGGGGGGAACATCCACCCGGACGCCGCGCGCTTCCCCTCGGGGATGAAGGCGCTGGCCGACTACGTTCACTCGAAGGGTTTGAAGCTCGGCATCTACTCCGACGCGGGCGCGAAGACCTGCGGCGGCCGGCCCGGCAGCCGCGGCCACGAGTACCAGGACGCGCTGGCTTACGCGGGCTGGGGCGTCGATTACCTCAAGTACGACTGGTGCAACAACGAGGGGCTGAAGGCCGAGGGCGCGTACGCGACGATGCGCGACGCGCTCTACGCGGCCGGCCGCCCCGTCGTCTTCAGCCTGTGCGAGTGGGGGAGCAATAAGCCCTGGGAGTGGGCAAAGCCGGTGGGCCACCTCTGGCGCACGACGGGCGACATCACCGCCTGCTTCGACTGCGAGAAGAGCTACGGCACGTGGTCGCCTTTGAGCGTCATGCGCATCCTCGACCTGCAGCGCGACCTGCGCGCGCACGCCGGCCCCGGCCACTGGAACGACCCGGACATGCTTGAGGTCGGCAACCGCATGACGACGGCGGAAGACCGCGCGCACTTCTCGATGTGGGCGATGCTGGCGGCTCCGCTCATGGCCGGCAACGACCTCCAGCACATGAGCCGCGAGACGCGCGAGATACTGACGAACCGCGAGGTCGTCGCCGTCGATCAGGACGCGCTCGGCGTGCAGGGCTTCCGTGCTTACGCCGAGGGCGCGCTCGAAGTCTGGCTCAAGCCTTTGGAGGGCGGCGACTGGGCCGTCTGCTTCCTCAACCGCGGGGAGGCGTCGCGTAAAGTCACTTTCGATTGGAAGCAGCACGCCGTCACCGACGGCCTCTCGCAGGCGAGCTTCAGCCCCGACAAGGTCACGTACAGAACGCGCGACCTCTGGGCGAAGAGGGACTCGGGCACGACCGCCGCGCCGCTCTCGGCCGAAGTCCCTCCGCACGACGTTCTCATGCTCCGCCTGTCGAAGTAGCTCGACGCCTACGAAGATGAAAAGTCTGTTGCTCGTCCTTCTCTTGCTCCTCGCCTGTTCCGGCGCCGCGGCGCAGGGCTTCGAGCCCGTCAACCGGAGCGCTTCGCCGGAGGCGCGGAAGCTTCTGAGCTACCTGTATAGCCTGCGGGGCCGGCACACGCTGGCCGGGCAGCACAACTACAACCACGAGCTGAACAAGTACATGGACGTGGCGCACGATTTGACGGGGAAGTACCCGGCCGTCTGGGGCTCGGACTTCATCCTCGGCGGGATGAAGGACTACGGGCCGGAGATCGTCGAAGAGGCGATAAAGAAATACAGGGCGGGCTACGTCGTCACGCTGATGTGGCACGCCGGCCGGCCGCAGGACGACCCGCCGTATGGCTGGAAGGAGAGCATCCAGGGCGAGCTGACCGACGCGCAGTGGAAGGAGTTGACGACGCCGGGCACGCCTTTGAACCTGCGCTGGCAGGCGCAGGCCGACCGCGTCGCCGAGCACCTCAAGCGCCTGCGCGACGCGCGCGTGCCCGTCCTCTGGCGGCCGTACCACGAGATGAACGGCGTCTGGTTCTGGTGGGGCGACAAGCGGGGCCGCGAAGGCTATCAGAAGTTGTGGAAGATGTTGTTCGAGCGCTTCGTCAACCACCACGGCCTGAACAACCTGCTCTGGGTCTGGGACGCGAACGCGCCGCGCGACATCCCGAAGGACGAGGCTTTCAGCTACCGCCTCTACTACCCCGGCCCGCGTTACGTGGACGTGCTCGCGACCGACGTGTACCACTTCGACTACGAGCAGAAGGACTACGACGAGCTGCGCGCGCTGGCCGGCGGCAAGCTCGTCGCGCTCGGCGAGGTGGGCGAGTTGCCCAAGCCCGAAATCCTCGAAGCGCAGCCCCTCTGGTCCTGGTTCATGGTCTGGTCGAGTTGGCTCGTCTCCGACAACACGCCCGACCGCGTCAAAGAAATCTACGCCCACCCGCGCACGCTGACCCACGAAGAGGTCACCCTGCCGAGGTAGATAAGGAGCACCGACATGTCCGCACGAGCTTTCCGTCTCGCCCTGCTTCTGACCGTCCTGTTCCTGTGTGCCAGGCCCGCGTGGGCGCAGGCCGAGGCCGCGGGCGGCCTCACGTTCGAGTGGGCGTTCGACGAGGGGCGGCGCGTGTCCGCCGTGCCCTCGCACGTGTGGCTCCCGGACGGGAAGCTTCTGCTCTTCGACGTGAGGCGGCCCGCGGCCGAGCGCACGTTCGAGATTCTCGACCCCGCGACGGGCGCGCGGAAGTCCGCGCTCGACATGGCCGCCGCGGTCGCGAGTTTGAAGGCGCTCGCGCCCGACGCGGGCGCGGGGCAGACGCTCGAATGGCCGGAGGCGTTCGACGCCGCGGGCCGGCGCGCCCTCTACGTCTTTAAGGGCGACCTCTTCGTGCTCGACCTCGGGTCTTCGAGCTTCAGGCGGCTGACGAAGACCGAGGTCGAGGAGCAGTCGCCCGGCTTCTCGCCCGACGGGCGGCGGCTCGCGTTCGTGCGCGCGCACGACCTCTACGTCGTGGACGTCGACACGGGGACGGAGACGCGCCTGACGCGCGACGGCTCGGAGACGACTCTGAACGGCAGCCTGTCGTGGATCTACTGGGAGGAGATTTTCGGCCGCCGCGACATAGGCTACTGGTGGTCGCCCGACTCGCGCGCGCTCGCCTACTTGCAGTCGGACGAGTCGCAGGTCGGCACGAGCGCCTTCGTGGACTTCCGTCCCGACAGCTCGCCGCGCCTCATCACGCAGCGCTACCCGAAGGCCGGCACACCTAACCCGCGCGTCCGCGTCGGCGTCGCGGAAGTCGGCGGCGACAAGACGACTTGGGTCGACATCAAAGACCGCCCCTTCGAGTACGTGCTGCGCGTCAAGTGGCTGCCCGACGGGCGCCGCCTGAGCGTGCAGACCGAGACGCGCGACCAGAGAGAGTCGGGCCTTTACTTCGCCTCGCGCGAGACGGGCGCGGCCGAGCGCGTGCTGACCGAGACCGACCCGGCCTGGCTCAACATCCACGACGACCTGCACTTCCTCTCGGACGGGCGACACTTCCTCTGGGCCTCGGAGCGCGACGGGTTCTACCACCTCTACCGCTACACTTCGGACGGCCGCCTGGTGAATCAGTTGACGAGCGGGCCGTGGTCGATGGCCTCTTCGGGCGCGGGCGTCTTCTGGGTGAGGCAGGCGGTCGTCGGGATAGACGAAGCGCAGGGGTGGGTCTACTTCACGGCGCTGGAACGCTCGTCCACCGAGCGACACCTCTACCGCGTCAAACTCGACGGCACGGGGATGACGAGGCTTTCGGCGGAGTCGGGCGTGCACCGCATCTCGATGTCGCCGGACGCGCGCTTCTACCTCGACAACTTCTCTGACGTACGCACGCTCCCCTCGCTCACGCTGCACCGGCCCGACGGCGCGCGCGTCTCGGTGCTCGCGCCGCCGCGGCCAGAGCTGCTCGCGCGCTTCGACCTTCAGTACCCGGAGCTGCTCAACATCCCCGCGGCCGACGGCTTCCAGATGCCCGCGCGTCTGCTGAAGCCGAAGGGCTTCCGGCCCGACCGGCGCTACCCCGTCATCATGTCTATCTACGGCGGGCCGTCCGCGCCTTCGGTCTCGAACGCGTGGCCGAACGGGCTGCTCAACGAACAGCTCTACCTCGCCGCAGGCTTCGTGCTGCTGACGGTGGACAACCGCGCGGCGACCGGCATCAGCAAGAAGCTTGAGAACACCGTCCTGCGCGGCGCGATGGAGCCGGAGACGCACGACCTGCTCGACGCCGTGCGCTGGCTCAAGCGGCAGCCGTGGGTTGACCCCGACCGCGTCGGCGTCTACGGCTGGAGCAACGGCGGCTCGATGGTGCTGAGCCTGATGACGCGCTCGAAGGAGTTCAAGGCGGGCATCTCGGGCGCGCCCGTGACGGACTGGCGCTACTACGACGCCAGGTGGGCCGAGGCGCTCGTCGGGATGCCGGACGAGAATCCAGAAGGGTACGACCGCGCCTCCTTCGTCAAGCACGCGGCCGACCTGAGCGGGCGGCTGCTGCTCGTCCACGGCACCTACGACGACAACGTCCACCCGCAGAACACGCAGGCGTTCGCCAACGCGCTCGTCCAGTCCGGCAAGCTCTTCGAGCAGATGATCTACCCCATGCGCAAGCACGGCATCGGCGACCGCGCCGGCGCCATCCACCTCCAACGCACCATGCTCGACTTCTGGAAGCGTAACCTTTGACGGCCCGCGCGGGCGCCATTAAAGGGGCCGGCCGAATCGTCCGGCGGGACGGCGTTCGGGCGTCACACCCCGGCAGATGACCTTCCACTAGGGGCGTTCATGAAAGATATCTTGGAATTTCTCAGCCAGCCCATAATCACCAGTCTGCTGACATTAACGATGGGCAGTTACCTCCTGACCTGGCTGACAGAACGAAGGTCGAAGAAGGACAAGATACGGGAAAAGGCGCTGCAACTCTTTGAGGAAGTCGGGAGTGATTTCAACGCCATCCTGTCCATGAGTTATGGTCACATCCGAAACAGTAATTTCAAGATACACAAAGACTCACCCCTCGACGTAAAAAGAGCGGAACTCTTCACCAAAAGATTCAGCGTCAGGATAAAAAGCAAAGCGTTTCTTGGCTCGGATGAATTCTGGCAGAGGCACGAACAACTCACATTCGAGATTGATAGGCTGGTCAGGTTGATGATGTCTCTGTCGGATGATGACGATCCTGCGGAAGTCATTAAAACGATCAGAGAGCATCAAGAGCGGCTTGCCAAGAAGTGGCCTTTCGAGGAAAGGCCTGAGCACTCCCCATACCCCCCGCCGTCGAACGAGCTTGTAATCTGGGTCGACATGATATGGGACAGGGCCGTTTGGCTGTTGGGCGAAAACCTTGACCAGGTTTTGAGGTGAGCGGAAAATCATTGGCCTGGCCGTGTCGCCCCGGGCAACGGCGTGCACCCGACCCGCGACACGAGAGATTTCGTCGGTGGTAATCTGTCGGGGCAGCGGGTGAGGTCAGGCGCCGGGTTGCTTTCCTGTATCGAAGATGAGTTGGGCCAAGTTCGCAATCGAGAAGCTGAGGAAGGGCGAGGCGGTGCAGATTCGCCCGCGCGGCCATTCGATGAAGGGCAAGGTGGACGACGGCGCGCTCGTCACGGTCGAGCCTTGTGACCCCGAGAAACTGTCCGCCGGCGACATCGTCCTGGTGCGCGTGAAGGGCAACGACTACCTGCACCTCATCAAGGCCGTGAACCGGGGCAGGTTTCTGATCGGCAACAACCGCGGCGGCGTCAACGGCTGGGTCGGGCATAACTGCATCTACGGGATTGCCACGAAGGTCGAATAGGCGCCGGGGAGAAGTTTATGCACTGGTTTCATCTCGGGGCCTTCTTCGCCATCTTCGTCACGAGCTGCGTCGGACTTGGGCACCTGGCCGAATCTTGGGTGCTCCGGCGCGGCTGGCGCGCTTGGGCGAGCGGCCTGCTGTCGGCCGCCGTCGTCCTGGTGTGGCCGGTCGGCGTCGTCGCCTATTTCATGTACGACGCGAGCCGCTATCAGGCGGAGCACCCCGGCGACGACGCGCCGGGCATGGTCATCTTCGCTATGGTCACCGTCGGGTTCCCCCTGCTCGCGCTGCTCGGCATCGTGCCGGTGCGCCTCGGCGCTTTTCTCGCGCGCCGCCGGCACCGAAGACTTTCGCTCCGCTGAAGGGGCGACGTCCCCGCCGGCCCTCAACGCCTCTCAAAAAATCCTGTAGCCAGACCCGACCGCGCTGTGTATATTGCTGAAGGGGCTCTCGCTCGTTACGGGTCATGAGCCGGACGCTCATCTCGCGACTCACACTCTGCCACGACTTCACACGGCGACACGGAAGTCCACCAGAGAAGTTACTTAAAGCCTGGCGACGCGATTCTGGAAGGATTCGGTTATTGATAATTTTGTTTCATGCATGAAACAAAGTATTGCCTTCGGGATAAAGGTGTGATATACAGAGTGTCGGCCAGCGGGCGTGCCTCTCGCGTGTAGCGAGGGGCCGGCCGTCGGCGAGTTCTTCGGACTCCAAACGCAGCCGTTCGAATCTCCCATGAAGCTGATCAGGCAGACAGTCCTGGTTTACAGGGAAGGAAGTTCCGACAAGGTCTACGAAGTCGACCTCTGCGAGGTCGGCGCCGAAGCTTTCGTCGTCAACTTCAGCTACGGCCGCAGGGGCTCCGGCCTGAAGGAGGGCGTGAAGACCGTCGCGCCCGTGCCGCTCGCGGCGGCCGAGAAGGTCTTCCAGGAACTCGTCAGCTCCAAGACGAAGAAGGGCTACCACGAAGTCAACGTGCAGGCGGCGGAGCCGCCGCCGAGACAGTTCGCCCCCGGCCCGAAGGATCGAGACGCGGAAGCGCGCGTCATCCTCGAAAGGCTGAGAGGGGGCGCGGATGGCGGGCGGCGTCGCCGGCCCCTGGAGCGCGTCGTCTGGCGCGCGGGCGAGTTGAGGCTGCGCGAGGCCGCGCCCTTGCTGATCGAGCTGGTCGGGAGCGGCAGCCCCTTGCGCGATTACTGCATCGCCTGGGCGCTCGGCTGGTGCGGCGACGCCGAATCCGTCTCCGCGCTCGGCCGGCTCTACGACAACGCCTCCGCCGCGGACTTCGTCCGGCGCATCGCCGGCGAGGCGCTGCTTAAGCTGCTCGGCGAAGAGGCGCGCGCGGAGTTCAAGCTGCGCGTACTAGAGGCCCTGCCCTTTCAACTGCGCGGGTTGGCGAAGGAGGGGCCGGCCGGGCTCTTCGCCGAAGCGCTCCGGGGCCACCTCGACGCGGGCGACTACCGCCGCCTCGCAGTCCTCGACGCGCTCTACCTCGTCGACAACGAGCACGTGCGCCCGGCCCTCCTCGAACTGCTGCGCCGCGCGCCGCTCGGGCCGAACTACTTCCAGCGCGTCCGGCACATCTTCAAGGCCGCGGAGTACCGGCGCGACGCGGAGGTCTACGGCCTCATCGCCTACCGCTTCGAGAAGGAGAAGCCGGCGTTCGCATACACCTACACGCCTCTGACGAAGGACGTGCGCTGGTCTTACGCCCTGCTGCCGGGCGGCGGGTACACGCAGGAGGCCCACAAGGAGATCAAGAAGGATGACTCGCGCCTCGCCTACGGCGGTCGCACGCGCGCCTTCCTGCGCCGCCGCGTGTGGCGCACGCTCCGGCGCATGGGCGAGACGGGCGAAGCAGAAGCGTACGTGCGGATGGCGGCGGGAGTGCTGCTGCCTTTCACCGACGGCGACGCGCAGAACCCGCGCGAGTCGAACATCCTTCAGTGGCAGACCGGCCGCACCAACACGACGCGCTGGGACGCCTACGCGCCTTACTGGGCGTTCAACCACATCCTCTACTCCAACAGCCCGCGCTACTTCCAACGCGACGGCACGGCCGCGTGGCGTTGCCGCTCGTCTTACAAGCCCGGCGACCCCGAACCGGCCGCGCGCGAGGAGGCGTTCCCGAGCCTCTGGGAGCAGGTGCCGAACGGCCTGCTGCACCTCATCTCCGAGAGCGACTGCCGCCCCGTACAGCACTTCGCCGTCAAGGCTCTGCGTGCCTGCGAGCAGTTCTGCGCGGAACTCGACCGCGACACGATTCTGATGATTCTCGGCCGCCCTTACGAGGCGACGGCGTACTTCGGTTACGAGCTGGCGAGCGCGCGCTACAACGCGGCCGAGCCGGATCGCGAACTCGTCCTCGCCGTCGCCAACTCGGCTTCGCCCGAGGCGCGCGCCGGAGCGCACAGATGGATCGACGAGGGGCGCGAACAGTTCCTGCAAGACGGCGACTTCGTCCTCGCGTTGGCCACGAGCCGGCACCCGGACACGCGCGAGTTCGCGCGCAAGCTCCTGCGTTCGACTGCCTTCACGGAAGACGTGGCCCGCGCGCTCGTCGTCCGCCTGATTGCGTATCTGACCGGGCTGGACGCCGCGCGGGGCGCGGAGGCCGCCGACATCGCCGCGACGCTGTTGGCCTGCTTCGGGCAGCAGTTGCGCACGCTCAGCCTCGGCGCCGTCCTCGACCTCCTGACCCACCCGCTCGCGGAGGTGCAGGAGCTGGGCGGGAACATCCTCCTCCTGCACGAGGTGAGGCCGAGCGAGCTGCCCGGCGAGATCATCCTCTCTTTGATTAACTCGCCGCACGAAGCTCTGCGCGGCATCGGCGTCAGGCTGCTCGGCGAGCTGCCGGACGAGTCCCTGCTCGAACGTGAAGAGCTGCTCGCGGCGCTCGCGCGCCACCCGCTGGCCGATTTGCGCAACGCCGTCCGCCCGGTCATCGGCCGCCTGAGCCGCCGAGACGCGGCCGCGGACTTCACGCGCCGGCTCGCGCAGAAACTTCTCGCAACCCTCCTCGCGCCCGAAGCGGTCGGGGGCGTGCACCGCGGCGTCGCGCAGTTGCTGGAAGAGGATTTGAAGGGCGCCTGGGAGCGGGAGGTCGAGAAGGACTTGGCCGTGCGCCTGGCGCTCTCATCTTCGCCCGCGGCGGGCGAGTTCGGGGGACGCCTGATCGAGAGCAACGCGCGGGCGAACTTGCCCTGGGCGCAGTCGTTCACGACCGACGAGATCGTCGCGCTGGCCGGCGCCGAGACGTTCGCCGTGCGGCAGTCCGCGCGCGTGCTCTTCGACCTTCTGATCGACCGTTACAGGCAGGCCGCCAACCCCGACAACCATCTCGACGAGATCGCGCGGGCCGTCCGTCTGCTCGACACGGATTGGGAGGACTCGCGCGCCTTCTTCTTCGAAGCCTTCCGCACGCGCCTCGGCGCGTCAGACTTCACGCCGGGCATCCTCGTGAGCGTCTGCGACAGCGTGCGCCCCGCAGTGCAGCAGCTCGGGCGCGAGCTGGTGACGAAGTACTTCAGTGAGGAGACGGGGCAGGAGTACATGCTCAAGCTGAGCGAGCACCCTTCGGCCGAGCTGCAGCTCTTCGTGACCAACTACCTCGAACGCTACTGCGCGGGCGACGCGGGCCGCCTGCGCGAGATGTCGCACTACTTCACGAGCGTCCTCTCGCGCGTGAACAGGGCGCGCGTGGCGAAGGCCCGCGTCGTCTCGTTCCTCACGTCCGAGGCGGGGAAGAGTGAAGAGGCCGCGCGCGTCGCCGCCGAGATTCTCACGCGCCAGTCGGTGACGGTCGCCGTCGGGATGAAGGCGTCGGCCATCGAGGCCATGCTCGCCATCCGCCGCGCCTACCCGGGGATTCAGCTCCCGCTCGAGATCAAACCCGCGGAGGTGCGCCATGCTGTTTGAGCACACGTACCGCGGCAGCAGCGCCGTCAGCAGCACGGCCGACCGGACGAGCATGTCCTTCGCGCCGGACGTGACGCGCGAGCCGACTTTCTTCAAGGGCCGCCTGCGCCGGCGCATCGAGTTCCGCGAGGCCATCAGCGCCCTGCACGACGTGGTCGTCTCCGACCTGCGCTTCAAGCCGAAGGACAAGACCGCGTACAAGGAGTGGGCCGCGCGGCAGGAGCAGATCGACTGGCAGGCCGTGGCCGCCGAGCGCACGCAGGTCATGGCGCGGGTCAACGAGCTGCAGGCGGAGCTGAACGCGCTCTACGCCCGCAGCTCGCAGCGCTTAGGCCCTTTCTACAAGGCGCGGAGCGAGTACTTCAAATACCTCTACGAGAAGGAGAAGGACTTCTGGTTCGTCCTCGACCCCGTCATCACCGTCCACCCCGACGAGGTCTTCTTCGAGTGCTTCAGCCAGGACGAGTCGAGCTACGGCCGGCTCGGCGCGGGCTACGAGGTCTTCGAGGAGGTGGGCGAGTTCGCCTGCGGGACGACGAACATCGACTACTCGGCGGCGCTCTACGACGAGTTCCAGAAGATACGCACCTACAAGGAGACGCGCTTCGAGATCGACCCTTCGGGATTCGAGCTACAGACGACGGGCGAAGAGGAGTACAAGGAGGTCAAGATCGACCTCCCCGACAGTTGGGTGCGCGGCTTCCTCCAGGTCAGCTCGGCGATGTCCCTGCCGGCGCGCACTTTCGAGCTGCACCCGATGGACGTGCACAACCTCTGCTTCGTGCTGCGAAGGCGGCGCGAGCAGAAGGGGCCGCGCGGGATGCGCTACCACCTCACGCCGGGCGAGCCCGTGCGCGTGGTCTTCGAGCCGTGGGAGACCGAGGTCGTCTGCCCGCGCTCAACTTACACGGGCGCCGAGGCCGAGGTGATACGCGTCTGGGGCCGCCGCCGCCTGCACATCCTCGAGCGCCTGATTCCCGTCGCGCGCAAGTTCACGGTGCACCTGCTCGGGACGGGGATGCCTTCGTTCTACGTCGCCGACTTGGGCGAGATGTCCTTCACGCTCGGGCTTTCGGGCTGGACGGCGAACGACTGGTCGAGCGCGGGCAACTTCGACCTGCTCGCCCCGCGCGCGGAAGTGGATGATCTGACGAAGCGCCGCGTCTTCGAAGAGCTGCGGCGCGGTTGGAGCGCGAAGCCTTCGGAGCTGGCCTCGCGTCTGAACCTCGACCGCTCGGTCGTGCTCGGCGCGCTCGGCGCGTACACGCAGGCGGGCCGCGCCATCTTCGACCTGAACAAGAACGTCTACCGCGCGCGCGAGCTGAGCCGCGAGCCTCTGCCCTTGCAGCAGCTCCGCTTCGCCAACCCGCGCGAGGAGGCCGCGTCGCGCTTCGTCACGGAGCGCGCCGTCGAGTTGAACAGGCCCGAGCGGAACCCGGAGGGGCACTTAGGCCTTTCGGGCTCGGTGAAAGAGAAGGAGAAGGTTTTCCGTCCCGCCCTGACGCTCGACGCGGACGGGCGGATGGTGCGCGCCGAGTGCACCTGCAACTGGCACCAGCAGCACAAGCTCTTCAAGGGGCCGTGCGAGCACATCCTGGCGCTGCGGATGGAGGCCGCGCGCCGGCGGCGTCTTTGACAACCGAGTTCGTTTGCCAGGCGTAACGGCCAGGGCACGCACGCGGGCCTTGCAACCCGGACGGTGGATCGCCGTCCATGCGCAAAGCTAGGGCACGCGTCACTGGCCCGCTCTTAACTGTGCGTAGCACGCCTGCTAGCGGTATTCCGGATTGGCTTCCATGAAGCGAATGACCGCTAGCAGGCGTGCTACGCTCGAGTTGAGCGACCCAGTCCTCAGGAGTTTTCGAAGGGGACGCGGGCGCGCCCTGACCGTTACGCGTGGCAAACGGACTCGGACTTCCGAAGTCACCGACAAGCCCATGTCTACCGAAAGGCCACAGACCCGGGAAGAACTCTACGAGCGCATCCGCGACGGGCGGAAGGAGGAGTTCGTCCTCGAAGACATGATCCGGCTCGGGTTCTGGCCCGCGCGCGGCGAGATGCCGCACGACCCCGCGGACGAGATTCGGCGTCGCGCCGAGTTGCAGCGCGAGCTGGGCGAGCTGCGCGCGCAGCACCGCAACCTCTACAACGAGGAGGCGCTCATCAAGGAGTTGCGCCGGCGCCGCCTCGAAGAGTCGCGCCGCAAGCGGCAGGAGACGAAGGAGCGGCGCGAGCGCGAGCGGCGTGAGCGCGCCGAAGCCTGGCGGCAGAGGCAGGGGCAGGAGATCGTCTACCTCGGCGAAGCGGTCTCCGGCGGGCTGAACCACACGGAGTGCGACGCGGCGCGACTGCAGAGTTACGGCCTTCCGCCCCTCGGCACCGCGGCCGAGATCGCCGGGGCGCTCGGCGTCAGCGTGGGCGAGCTGCGCTTCCTCGCCTTCGACCGCAAGACCTCCACGGTCTCGCACTACGTCAACTTCCAGGTGCCGAAGAAGACCGGGGGCCTGCGCCAGATATCGGCGCCGATGCCGCGCCTGAAGGCGGCGCAGCACTGGGTCTTGAGGAACGTGCTTGAGAAGGTCGAGGCGCACGAATGCGCGCACGGCTTCCGCGCGGGCCGCTCCATCGTCTCGAACGCGCGCCCGCACGTCGGCGCCGAGGCGGTCGTCAACCTCGACCTGCAGGACTTCTTCCCTTCAATCGGCTACCGCCGGGTCAAAGGCCTCTTCCGCGCCTTCGGCTACTCGGAGGCGGCGGCCACCATCTTCGGGCTGCTCTGCACGCAGCCCGGGACGGAGGAGGTGGAGCTGGACGGGCGCAGGTACTTCGTCGCCACGGGCGAGCGCCACCTGCCGCAGGGCGCGCCGACCAGCCCGGCCGTCACGAACATCCTCTGCCGCCGCCTCGACCGGCGACTTCTGAAAGTCGCCGACGAACTCGGCTTCGTCTACACGCGCTACGCCGACGACCTCTCCTTCTCCGCCTCGGGCGAGAGCCTGCGCCACCTGGGGAATCTGCTCGAACGCGTGAAGGCCGTCGTCAGGCACGAGGGCTTCAACGTGCACCCCGACAAGACGCGCGTGCTGCGGCGCTCGCGGCAGCAGGAGGTGACGGGCGTCGTCGTCAACGACAAGCCGAACGTCTCGCGGAGCGAGTTGAAGCGTTTCCGGGCGACCCTCTATCAGGTCGAGAAGGACGGCCCCGCCGGCAAACGCTGGGGCCGCTCGCCCGACGTCATCGCCTCGCTCCTGGGCTACGCCAACTTCGTCTACATGGTGAACCCCGCGAAGGGCGCCGAACTCCAACGCCGCACGCGCGCCCTCGCCGACAAGTACGGCCACGAGCCCGTCAAGGTCGAGCGGCCTTCGCGCCGCAGGCAGCCGGAACCGCAGGCGGCCGCGCCCTCACCCGAGCCTCAGCCCACGCAGAAGAAGTGGTGGAAGCTCTGGTGACGCCGCCACGCATCCTATAAATGTTAAAGGCCGCCTCATTGGCGGCCTTTAACATTTAACCTGCTTAATGGAGCCGAGGGGGATCGAACCCCTGACCTCGTGAATGCCATTCACGCGCTCTCCCAGCTGAGCTACGGCCCCGACGAAAAAATAAAATAGCAGTCGGTTGTGTAAAAGGCAAACGAGGCCGCCGGGGCGTCGGGCTACGGTTTTAAAGGGCGTGGGAGAGGGGTTAGAATCGTCGGCGTCCGTACCACGAGTTTGAAGGGCGCGGGGGCTTGCGCGTCCGGGGAGGGGAGTTTGGAGAGGTTGATGTTTAGACGGGCTCGCGCGGCGGCGTTCGTGCTGGCGTTGGCGGCGGTCTTTGCTTCGGCCCCGGCCGGCGCGCAGGAGGCGGCGCACGCGCCCGTGCGTGAGGGGCGGGAGGCGTCCGGGGCCGAAGAGGCTTACGCGGAGCTGCCCAACTTCCATAGGGTGAATGCGCACCTTTACAGGGGCGGGCAGCCGCAGGCAGGGGGCCTGGCGAAGCTCGCCTCGATGGGTGTGAAGACGATCCTGAACTTGCGCGACGACGACAGCCGCGCGGTCGAGGAGGGGCGCGAGGCGGCGGCACTGGGGCTGCGCTACTTCAACATCCCCATCTCGCGCGCCGGGAGGCCTTCGCGCGAGCGGATTGAGGAGTTGATGGCGCTGGTGGACGCGCCGGAGAACCAGCCGGTCTTCGTCCACTGCAAGCGCGGCGCCGACCGGACGGGCGCGTTCGTCGCCGCCTACCGCATCACGCACGACGGCTGGACGGGCGAGCGCGCGCTCGCCGAGGCGGAGAGTTTCGGCATGGGCTTCTGGCAGCACGGCAAGAGGGATTTCATCAACGACTTCTACCGCGACCACGCCGCCAAGCAGGCGGAGTCGCACTCGTCGCACTAGACTGCTCCCGCCGAGTGCTCGCTGAGGCTATGGCAGTTTCACCACAGAGACACAGAGGCACAGCCTGGGGCTTAGTTGCTCCAAGCTGTGCCTCTGGGTCTCTGTGGTTATTCTCTTGAGGCGATTACTTGCCTTTGAAGTCGGGCTTGCGCTTTTCGAGGAAGGCGCGGACGCCTTCGTCCTTGTCTTCGCTGGAGAAGGTGAGGGCGAAGAGGTCTACCTCGCGGCGGAGTCCCTCGTCGAGGTTGGCGCGGGCGGCCGTCTTGACCGCCTCCTTCGCCATGCGCAAAGCGACCGGGCTCTTCTCGGCGATGCGGTTCGCCAGCTCCATCGTCTTCGCTTCGAGGTCGGCCGCGGGGACGACCATGTTGACGAGGCCGAGGTTGTACGCGTGCTGCGCGTCGATCATGTCGCCCGTCAGGATCAGCTCCATCGCCTTGCCCTCGCCGACGAGACGCGTCAGGCGTTGAGTCCCGCCGCCGCCGGGGATGATGCCGAGGTTGATCTCGGGCTGGCCGAAGCGCGCCGTCTCGCTCGCGACGCGGAGGTCGCACGAGAGCGCCAGCTCGCAACCGCCCCCGAGGCAGAAGCCGTTGACCATGGCGATGACCGGCTTGGGGAAGGTGTCCACGGCGGTGAAGAGCGAGCGCCCCGTCATCACGTCGCGCTGCGAGACGGCGGTGCGCCCCTCGAACTCGGCGATGTCGGCGCCCGCGACGAAAGCCTTCTCGCCCGCGCCGGTGATGACGACGACGCGCACCGACTCGTCCTCGCGCAGCTCTTCGAGCGCGGCCGCGCCCTCCGCGCGGGTCTGGATGTTGAGCGCGTTGAGCTTCTGCGGCCGGTTGATGGTGATGACGGCGACGCGCCCGCGCCGCTCGACCAGTAGTGTCTCGTATGATGCCATCGGAGTGTCGCTCCTATAATGGAAATGCGGTGCTGGGTGCTGGGTGTTAGGTGTTGGGTAAGAGCCGGGCCTTACCCAACACCTAACACCCAGCACCCAGCACCGCTTTAAGCTCTTACTGCCCCTCGGGCTGCTGCTCGTCGGCGACCCAGGAGACGAAGAGGCGGAGCCAGTTCTCGGTCGGCTCCATGATCTGGACGCCGACGCGGGCGGTGCCGTAGATGGCGGGGGCGGTGCGCACGACGCGGGCGGTGGCCTCGATGGGCGAGCCGTCGGGGCGGTGCGCGCGCAGGTAGAGCTGGTCGCCGCGCGCGACGCGCTGGTTGAGGTGGAAGAGCGCACCGAGGGTCGAGATGTCGTCCGTCTCGGTCGGCTCGCTCCACGCCGCCCCGTCCTCGGCGCGCCCCGACACCACGATGGGCAGCCGCAGCGCCATGCGCAGCGCGAATCGTCTCTCTTCGTTGGGTGGCCTCGTCATAGTCATCAGCAGGCAGTGGGCGGATGGCAGTAGGCAGTGCGCTCCGCGTGGCGTGGGTCGAAGATTAATCTCGGCGTTTCGACGGCAGGTCTTTCAACTGCCTGCTGCCTACTGCCTACTGCCTACTTTTCTTCCCACCTGTAGAACCCCTCGCCCGACTTCTTACCCAGTTTGCCCTCGGCGACCATGCGCCGGAGGATGTCGGGGGGGCGGAAGCGCTCCGAGCCGAGCTTGGCGTGCAGGTACTCGGCGATGTGGAGGCGCACGTCGAGGCCGACTAAGTCGGTCAGGCGGAGCGGCCCCATGGGGTGATTGTAGCCCAACTCCATCGCGGTATCTATATCTTTCGCCGCGGCCACGCCCTCCTCGACCATCCGCATCGCTTCGAGCCCCAAAGCCACGCCCAGGCGCGAGGAGGCGAAGCCGGGCACGTCCTTGACGACAATCGGCTCCTTCTTCATACGGACGGCCACGGCGCGGACGGCCTCGATGGTCTCGGGCGATGTCTCGCGCCCGACCACTATTTCAATCAGGCGCATGAGGTGGACGGGGTTGAAGAAGTGCAGTCCGACGACGAGGTCGGGTCGGCGCGCGCCTTCGGCGATTTCGGAGATCGAGAGCGAGGAGGTGTTGGTGGCGAAGATGAAGGCCGCGGGGTTGAGCCGTTCGACCGCGCGGAGCGTCTCGCGCTTGAGGTCGAGCCGCTCGGGGACGGCCTCGACGAAGAGGTCGCTCCCCGTTGTCTCTTCGAGCCGGGTCGTCGTGCGGACGTTCGAGAGCGTGCGGGCGCGCTCCTCTTCCGTCACCTTGCCGCGCTCGACGCCTTTGTTTAGGTTCGATTCGATGGAGCGCAGGCCCTTCTCGACGAAGGACTCTTCGAGGTCGCGCAAGACCACTTCGAAGCCGGCGGCGGCCGCGGCCTGCGCGATGCCGTGGCCCATCGTGCCCGCGCCGAGGACGGCCACGCGCCGCACGCTGGTCTCGGCGTGTGGCGTCGGAGCTCTCTCTCCTTGCGGCGTGCTCAAAAGGTTATCGCGGGCGCCGGGCGGGCGGGGCTCCGGCTCTCTCTTGCGGTCAAATTCGACTACTCAAGGCGCGAGCAGTTATACTACACGCGCCGAGAAAAAGGCTACCACCCGCGACCGCGCAAAGGTAAGCGCGCTTACAGACCAAGACCGTATAATCGAAGACATGATGAAAGAGACCCTGCACCGCGAAGTCGTCATCGTCGGCTCCGGGCCGGCCGGCCTGACCGCGGCCATCTACGCCGCGCGCGCAGAGCTGCGCCCGCTCGTCATCCACGGCCCGCAGCCCGGCGGCCAGCTGACCATCACCACCGAGGTCGAGAACTACCCCGGCTTCGCCAACGGCATCCAGGGGCCGGAACTCATGCAGCAGTTCGAGGAGCAGGCCAAGCGCTTCGGCACGGAGTTCCTCGTCACCTTCGTCAACAAGGTGGACTTGGGCCGGAGGCCCTTCACGCTCTGGACGGAGGACGGGCACGAGATCAGGGCCGAGACCTTGATCATCGCCTCGGGCGCTTCGGCCAAGTGGCTCGGCATCCCGGGCGAGGCGCCCGCGCCGGAAGGTCTGGGCGGCATGGGCGTGAGCGCGTGCGCGACGTGCGACGGCTTCTTCTTCAAGGGCAAGCCCATCGTCGTCGTCGGCGGCGGGGACACGGCGATGGAGGAGGCGACGTTTTTGACGCGCTACGCCTCGCGCGTGACGGTCGTCCACCGGCGCGATTCTTTGCGCGCGTCGAAGATCATGCAGGACAAGGCGCTCAAGAACCCGAAGATCGACTTCATCTGGAACGCCGACCTGAAGGAGGTGCTCGGCAGTTCCGAGACGGGCGTGACCGGCATCCGGCTCCACGACAACAGGACGGGCGAGGAATCGGAGTTCGCCTGCGAGGGCGTCTTCATCGCCATCGGGCACAAGCCGAACACGGACGTCTTCAAGGACTGGCTGGAGATGGACTCGGTCGGCTACATCAAGACGGCGGGCGTCTCGATGGCGACGAACATCCCGGGCGTCTTCGCCTGCGGCGACGCGCAGGACTCCGTCTACCGGCAGGCCATCACGGCCGCCGGCACGGGCTGCATGGCCGCCATCGACGCCGAGAGGTTCCTCGACAGCCTGCCCGTGACGACGCCCACCGGCGAGGAGGTGACCATCGAGGGCGAGGTCATCTCGGCCGACCACGAGAAGGTGACGCTGCCCGGCGGCGAGGTCGTCTCCAACCTCCCCGAAGACCAGCCGCCCGCCGACGGCGAAGCGGTCGTCTACGCGCGCCACTCGACCGAGCTGCCTTCGTAAAACAGTTTCCCCGCAGAGACACAGAGGCACGGCTTTGAGTTTATAGCTCAACAAGCTGTGCCTTCTGTGTCTCTGCGGGGAAATCTCTTGAGACTGTTTTCTACTTCAGGACGAAGTTGTAGCTGACGACGCCGGAAAGCTTCACGGCCTTGCCCTCGACCAGCGCGGGCTTGAAGCGCGCCGCGCGCGCGGCGCTGACCGCGGAGGCTTGCAGCAGGGGGTGGCCGCTCTGCGCCTGCGCGGCCATCACCTTGCCCTCCTCGTCCACGACGATCTCGACCACGACCGTCCCCTGTACGTGCGCGGCCTTGGCGATGGCCGGGTAGGCCGGCTGCGGCTTGGAGATGACCCAGCGGTCTGCGTCCTCGGGTTTCATCGAGCCGGCCTGCACGCCGTAGACCTTCTCGCCCTTCTCGCCCAGCGCCTTGAGGAGTATGTCAACCTCACCCGCCGGCGCCGACTCTTCGAGCAGGCGGAAGGAGTCGAGGAACTTCGCCGCGACCTCCTCGCCGAAGGCTGCGGCCGGCGTGCCGGCTTCGAGTAAGGGCAGCGTGACGGCCACCTGATACAGGCGCGAGCCGACGAGGTACATCCGCACGTGCATGACGCGGCCGTCGCGCATCAACTCCTTGAGCGCCCGCCCGGGGTGCTCGCCGAGCGAGACCTCTTTCGCCTCGATCAGTTTCGAGCCGACCGACGCGACCGCACCGCGCGCGCCGTCGTCGAGCAACTGCCTCTGCATCTCCGCGCCCCTGACCGGGAAGGTGTAGTCCGCGTAGATGACGCCGTAGTCGGCGGAGGTGTTCAACGTGTGGATGAAGAGCGTGGTCGCGGCTCCGTCGGGCGTGGGCAGCTTCTGCGTGTCGAGCTTGAGTTCGCCGGGCGCGAGCACCGCGAAGCGGCCCGCGGCCGAGGCGTACTCCTTCCAGCGGCTCTGGTCGCGCTCGGCCGCGAGCGGCGCGGGCGCCTGCCCCTGCGCGAAGGCCGCGGGGGCGAGCAGGAAGAGTGTGATGAAGAGCGTCGTGAGTCTTTTCAAAGCGTCGAACCTTTCGTCTCTTACTTCGGGGCCGCGATTCTAACTCAACAGCTGTAGCACTTCACGTCCGGCCAGATTTCCTTGAGCGGCCGTTTCGGCTTGCGGCAGACGAAGACCGGCAGGTTGTTCTCGTGCGGGATGGCGTAGGGGTGCGTGATGGTCGCGGCCAGCTCGACCTCTTCGAAGGACTTGCGCACGTCCCTCTCCCTTTCGCCGACGGTGATGAGGCACTCGCCCGTGTAGTCGCGCGGCCCCCAGAGGAAATAGTTCTGGTGACCGGAGATGGCCTTGGGGAGTCCGTAGCGCGCGCCGAAGAAGTCGATGGCCCCGGCCTCGCCGTAGTTGTGCGCGAAGACGGCGCAGCGCGCGCGCTCCTCGGGCGGGAGTGAGTTGTAGACGCGCGCCACCGTCTCGGTCAGCTCCTCCCAGCCGTGCATGTCGGCGTAGTGCTGCGGCAGCTCCGCGAGGCGCAGCTTCTCCGTGCGCGGCGCTTCGAGGCCGAGCGCGCGCTGGTAACGGATGAACGTCTCGACGGGCAGGACGGGCAGCACCAGCGGCGCCGTCAGCAGGCCCCCGACGACGAGCAGCGCGACCGACGCGGGCCTGAGCCAGCGCCAGAGGGGCTTGCGTTCGGCGAGCCGCGCGAAGAGACCCTCGAACCACACGCCGCCCGCCGCGAGCAGAACCGGGTAGACGGGGACGAGGTAGTAGACCTTCGCGCGCAGGCCGACCATCAGGGCGAACATCACGACGTAGGCCCAGCCGAGCGCGCACCACGTGCGGCCCGCGCGCGCGAAGAGGTAGAAGCAGAGGCCCGCGGCCCAGACGGGGAAGGTGAAGGGGTGCGTCAGGAGAAGCTGCCCCTTGAAGAAGTCCAGCGGCGAGATGGGGAGGTTCTGGTTCTTGTCGGCGTTGCGGAGCACCTCGACGGTGGGCCAGCCGTACTTCATCTGCCAGAGGACGTTCGGCAGGAAGACGAGGAAGGCGACGAGGCCGCCGAGCCAGAGCCACTTCGAGAGGAAGAACCTGCGCGCCGGGGTCAGCAACAACCCCGCGACGACGGCGAAGCCGAAGACGAGCGTCGAGTGTTTGTTCTGAAGCCCGAGTCCCATCACGAGGCCGAACCAGAGCCAGTACCGCGCGTCGCCGGTCTTCAGAGCGCGCGCGACGAGGTACGCGCCGAGCGTCCAGAAGAGCGGCTCGAAGGCGTTCATCGTGAGGAGCGTGTGGAGCGCGAGGTAGGCCGGGGCGACGATCACGCACGCGCACGCGAGGAGAACCGCGAAGCGCCCGCCGCCGAGTTCGCGCGCGAGCAGCCCCGTCAGAAGGACGAGCGCCGCGCCCGCGACCGCCGGCAGGAAACGCAGGGCGAAGAGCGACTCGCCGAGCACGGCGCGCTCGAAGCGCGTGACGACGGCGATGAGCGGCGCCTGGTCGACGTAGCCCCAATCGAGGTGCTCGGCGCACGCGAGGTAGTACAGCTCGTCCCGGAAGTACCCGTACTGCCCGTTCGTCAGGAAGTGCAGCAACAGCTTGAAGGCCGACAGGTAGAGCGCCAACGCCAACGCGCCCGCCGGGTCGAAATTCTTCAAAGCCTTCAACCTTCTTCCCATCAGTGTCTGTCGGCCTGCCAAGCTGAGGGCCTGTCTCCGCCAGCGGGTGTGTCAACGTTCGCGCGCCGGGGCCGGCGGCAACACACCCTAACACATGCCGCCACCCGTCCGATTCGAAAAACATCTTTACCCCAAATTTAGAAAAATAAATAAATCAGATTCCCGTATTCAAAAAAATGAATGCCCGACGTGCCTCGTTCCCCCGGTTAATCCTTTTACCCGGAATTTTTCGCCGGTTCGGCGGGGAAGGGAATCCGACGGAATGGGTACACGAATTGCCTGAAATTTTGCATATCCTCGCCGCCGAAGGCTGACCGGAACCCAGGCTTCTTCAGAGCGTCCGCCATCGGTAGTCTTACACAACGCCCCGTTCTCAACTTCACGTGCGTGAAAACAGAGGCGTGGGGAAGACCCGTCCACCGCTAACGAAAGGAGAGGCGCCGTGAAACGTCAATGCCCCAGTTGTCAGAAGGAGTATGAGACTGAACACCGGTACTGCCCGTACTGCGGGGTGGCAGGAACGGTGGCTCTGGTCGGCTCGGCGACAGAACCTGTCCCGGGGCCGCAGGAACAGTCGCCCCGGCAGGAAGCACCTCGGGTCGAAGAGAACGACCTCCGCTCGGAGGCTTCGGCCTCCGCCAAGCCGGTCGTCCCCCTCGCCGGTCACGGTAACGAGTCGGACGCGGGCGCTTCCGAAGATGCGGAAGGTCAGAAGTCCGCCGCCCCGCCCCCGCCGCCCGGCTCGGACGAGCAGTCCCGCCAGCCCCGCCCCCGCGCGGTGCGTGCCAAAGGCCTCGTCTCTTACCGCTCAGTCCGCGCGCTGGCCGTGGCGAACATCGTCAGCAACGCGCTGATGCTGTCCGCCGTTATCGCTCTCGCATACATGTACATCAACTCGACAGAGCGCCTGCAGGAGAAGGCGCAGCAGCAGGTGGCTCAACTGACGAGAGATGCGGCGGAGCAACGGACTGCCAGTGAGCAGGCGCACCGGGAAGAGCTGCGCGCGACCGCGGAGCGTCATGCGACCGACGCGGCGAATATGGTTCAGACGATGAACGACAGGTTTGACGCGCTCGACAAGAAGCTGGACGTGTATGACAAGCGGTGGCTCACCAGCGCCATGAGCCAGCTGGTTCTCAGGGCCAGCGGCAGCGTGCAGAAAAACCTGTCGTCGTTCTATCAGAAGCTCAACGATCCGAATGTGAGGCGCAAAGAACTCATCAGGGACGCCAACCGGCTGCTCCCGACCATCCCTGACAAACAGATGCGGAAGGAGTTCAAGGAGAAGGTCATCGACGTGCTCACGCAGCAGGTACAGGCGACCGAGTGAGTGCGGGCGCTGAGGGCGAGTCGCAGGACTGAAGGGGAGAGGCAGGGCTGTGGCCCGCGCCTCTCCCCTTCGCCTTTCACCGCGTTCCGCTAATGCCCCGCCTGCCAGGCGCGCAGCTTCTCGGAGGGGTAGACGAGCAGGATGATGTTGAGGAGGAGGCTGTCCCTGATCCAGAAGAGCAGCACCGCCTCCGTCAGCGCGAAGAGGAGGAGGGTTCTGACTAAACCGAGGCGGCGCGCGAGGAGCGCGCCCGCGGCGCAGGCCAGCACGTCGCCGAGCGAGTTGACGACCGTGTCGCCGTTGTAGCCGAGCGCGGCCGTCGCCTCGCGGTAGCGGTTGATGACGAACTCCGTGTTCTCGAACACCTCCCACAGGGCTTCGGCCGCGACCGCCAGCGCCACCCGCCACCGCCAGCCCACGCGCGGCAGCAGCAGCGCGAGCAGCCCGCAGAACGCGAAGCCGTGGAGCACGTGCGTGAAGCTGTACGGGTCGAAGAGCTGCTGCGAAGTCTCCGCGCCCCACGCGTCGCCGTACCAGACGCGGAAGTGCCCGCACGAGCAGAGCCAGAGCCGCCCCTGCCGACGCAGCTCGAAGGCCGCCGCCGCCAGCGCCGCGGCGACCGCGAGCCAGGGCCAGAGCCTTCTCTTCAAATCAGCTCGCGCCGAACTCTTGTCCAAAGGTTATTCAGGTTTGACCGCGCGCGTGGCGACGTAGGTCGGCATGAACTCCGCGACGCGCAGCCCGCGGTGCCGGTCTTCGTAGAGCGCCGTGAGTCGGAACCCCTCGGCGAGCTGCCCGCCGATCTGATCCGCGAGCGTGTGGCTGAACTCCAAGGGCCGCCCCTCCGCGAACAGCCGCTCGCGCTCGACTTCGTCCAGGCTCTCCGTGTCGGAGTAGGGCAGTCTGTACTTCACTTCGAGCCCGTCCTGCCGCTCGTCCGTAAGGTCGAAGATGTAGATCGCGGGGTTGTTGAAGCCCGCGAGCAGAAGCCCGCCGGACTTCAGCACGCGGAACGCCTCGCGCCACACGGGGCGCACGTCCGCCGCGAAGCAGTTCGAGACGGGGTGGAAGACGAGGTCGAAGCTCTCATCCCCGAAGCGCGAGAGGTCGGCCATGTCGCCCTCGAAGACCTTGAGGTCGAGCCCCTCGCGTTCGGCCACCACGCGATCCTGCGCGAGCTGCGCGGGCGAGTTGTCGAGCACCGTGACGCGCGCCCCGGCCGCCGCGAACGTCGGCCCCTGCTGCCCGCCGCCCGAGGCGAGGCAGAGCACTTCGAGCCCCGCGAGTTCCGCCGGGAACCACTCGCGCGGCACCGGCCTCTGCTCCGTCAAAAGCACAGACCACACGCCGCGGCGCGCGGCCTCGATCACCTCCGGCCCGACGGGCCGCGTCCACTCGTTCCCCGACGCGACCTGCTCGTCCCACGCGCGCCGCTGATGCTCAAGGAGGTTCATAAAAGCAGTAGGCAGTAGGCAGTTGTCGGTTTATGTAGTCGGGAAGAATGGCGAGAGCTATTTAACACAGAGGCACAGAGACACAGCTTGTTGAGTAATCCTCTTCGAGCTGCGCCTCTGTGCCTCTGTGCCAAGAGCCTTCACTTTGTCCGCCTCCGTGAATGACAGCGGGCTGCGTCCGCCGCCCGAACTGTTTACTGCCATCTGCCTACTGCCTACTGCCCCCGCAGGGGTACGCGAAGAGGTTCCTACAACTGTGGGCGAAGGCGTAGCCCTTGCCGCCGTCCTCGTCTTCGGGCGCGTCGATGTCCGTCTCCTCCGTCTCGACGACGAGCCAGCGCTGTTCGATGTCGGCGGCGGCGTCCCTCGGAATGCGGAAGTGCAGGTCGGCGAGTCTGTACTCCTCGCGCGGGGCCAACACCTGCTCGACGAAGACGGGCAGGCCCCGGTTCTCGATGTGCCACCCGCCGCGCGGCACGGCCGTCGCCAGCCCGACGGCGATGGTGTTGACGAGGCGGCGCCCCTTGTAAGGGCAGTGCTCGCTCACGTAGATGCGCGCGCGCTCCACGTCCACGTCGACGTAGTGATCCGTGACGAAGTACGTCCCCTCGACCTCGACCTGCACGCCGAAGGCCGTGCCGAGCGAAGAGATTTTGAACGGCGCCGTCTGCCGGAAACCCCGGCGCGCCTCCGCCGCGGGAGTCTGCGCGAGCAAGAGCGCCGTGACGGCGGCGAGCGCGAGTGACTTCATTAAGTTCAGGTCGGCCGGCCTCATCTTCACCTCCTCTTACTTCTCGAAGGGGGAAGTCAGGGGTTGCGCTCAGAGGAGCACGATGGAGTCGTCGGAGGGGGCGCGGCGCGGGGGCGGCGCGGAGGCGGCGCGCTCGGTGCGCGGGCACGAGTCGCAGTAGGACTCGTGGCGGCTGAGGCGGTCGTCGCAGTCGTTGCAGTCGAGCGCCTCGCCCGCGGCGCGCAGCGCGTCGAGCAGCGGCATGAGCCGGCGGCCGCGCTCGGTCAGGACGTACTCGACGTGCGGGGGGCTGCCGCCGAAGTCGCGCCGCTCGACGAGCGCGTCGTGCTCCATGTCGCGCAGGCGATCCATCAGCGTGCGGCTGCTGATGGGGTGGAGGCGCGCGATCAGCTCGGTGGTGCGGCGCGGCGCCGACGCCAGCTCGCGCACGACGAGCAGCGTCCACTTGTCGCCCACGACCTGTAGCGCGCCCCACACGGGACAGCCGTCGCCCTCACGTCGTCGCATACCCGCCGACCTCCCTCGAACCTTGTTAACTACTGAGCGCGCGCCGCAGCTTAACACAAAGCCGCCCCGCCGCGCTCCGGGAATATTTAACGCCCGACGCCTTGCGGCCGGGGCTCGGGTGCGTCTATGCTCCTAACTGCCCGAACCTCACCGGCTTCACACGTCGGCACAAAGACCTCATGACCTTCATCGAGCAGCGCAGGCACGAGCGCGTGTCCGTGGACTTACACGTCTACTGGGGCTGGACGTACGACTGCCCGCTCCAGGGGCGCATCATCAGCCTCAGCGAAGGCGGCTACTTCCTCCGCACCGAGCAGGGCGCGCCGCGCGGCACGCCCGTCTTCATCAAGTTCTGGCTGCCCGAGCAGAAGACGCTCTGCGGCGAGGTGCGCTACCACCTCGAACGCTGGGGCGTCGGCGCCGAGTTCAAAGGCCTCTCCCCCGAAGAGACCGCCGCCCTCACGGCGCTGGTCGAGCACTACCGGGTGAATCAGTAGGCAGTAGGCAGATGGCAGTAGGCAGTTAAGAACCTCAATTCGAGCGATCAAAATTAAGTCTTCAACTCGCGTCACGCGGAGCGGCTGCCTACTGCCATCTGCCTACTGCCTACTCCCCTTTGCCTTTTCCCCTCCGCCTTCTTTATTATCGTCTCAGCCCCGGACGCCAGCCCCGACAGCCTCATTCAGAGTTTACGCGTGGTCATTTTATGAAGACCGAAACCTTGAAGGGCGGGGCCGACGCGACCAGGGCGGACGGCGGCGCGCCGATCATCCTCGTCGCGGACGACGAGCCCGTCAACCTCGCGCTCATCCGGCGCCGGCTGGAGTGGGAGCACTACCGCGTCGAGACGGCCGAGGACGGCGGCCAGGCGGTCGAGGCCGCGCGCCGCGTGCTGCCCGACCTCGTCATCCTCGACGTGATGATGCCCGTCATGGACGGCCTGCAGGCCTGCCGCCTGCTCAAAGCAGACCCCGCCACGCGCGACATCCCCGTCATCTTCCTCTCCGCCCTCGACGACACCGACACGAAGGTGCGCGGCCTCTCCTTAGGCGCCAACGACTACGTCTCGAAGCCCTTCCGCGTCGAGGAGCTTCTGGCGCGCGTGAGCGTCGCCATCCGCCTCAAGCTCGAACGCGACCGCCTGCGCCAGCGCGCCGAGGAGCTGCGCCGCTCGGCCGAGGCGGCGAGTGAGATGTCGATGACCGACGCGCTGACCGGACTCCTCAACCGCTACGGCCTGCACCGCGCGCTGCAGAGGGAGCTGTCGGAGGCGCGCCGCTACGACCGCCCGCTCTCGTGCCTGCTCATCGACATAGACTTCTTCAAGTCGGTCAACGACACGTACGGCCACGCGGCGGGCGACACGGCGCTCCAGCAGGCGGCGCGCGTCATCACCGAGTCGGTGCGCGGCTCGGACGTGGTCTGCCGCTACGGCGGCGAGGAGTTCCTCGTGCTCGCGCCCGAGACGGGGTTAGAGGGTGCCCGCGCGCTGGCCGACAAGATTCGGCAGTCCTTCGCCGCGCGCCTCTTCGGCGAGGGCGCGCACGTCTTCCCGCTCACGCTCTCGGCCGGCGCCGCGCAGCTCGCCACGGACGAGTCCGGCAACGACATGATCGCCCGCGCCGACGAGGCCCTCTACCACGCCAAGCAGACCGGCCGCGACCGGGTCGAAGCCGCCGGCTAAAGGATGAAGGCGGAAGGATGAAGGATGAAGTGAAGACAGTTCTTACTTCATCCTTCATCCTTCCGCCTTCATCCTTCCCCTTGACACCCGGCGCGGGATGGATTAAACAGCGCGGCGTCCCGCAGGACTTTGAACCAGAGGCACACTCCCATGAGAAAGAATGTACGTCGCCCGCTCAGTCTCTCGCGGCCGTCGGTCGCGCTGCTGTTCGCCCTGACGCTGCTCGGCGGCGCGGCGCAGGCGCAGACGCGCGCCGTCAGGCAGTACACCATCGAGCAGTTCATGGCGACGACGCGCGTCGCCGGCTCCTCCTTCTCGGCCGACGAGAAGCAGGTTCTCTTCCACAGCAACAAGACGGGCATCTTCAACGTCTACAGCGTGCCGGTCGCGGGCGGCCCCGCAAAGCAGTTGACCGACTCGACGAAGGAGAGCACCTACGCCGTCTCGTACTTCCCGGCGGACGCGCGCTTCATCTACCGCTACGACCGCGGCGGGAACGAGAACGAGCACCTCTACCTGCGCGAGCTGGACGGCTCGGAGCGCGACCTGACGCCCGGCGAGAAGACGAAGGCCAACTTCATCGGCTGGAGCTTCGACCAGAAGTCCTTCTTCTACTCGACCAACGAGCGCGACCCGCGCTTCTTCGACATCTACGAGATGGCGATAGCCGACTTCAAGCCGCGCCTCGTCTACAGGGACGAGAACGGCTACGACTTCGGCGACATCTCGAACGACAAGCGCTACCTCGCCTTCGAGAAGCACGGCGGGACGTCCAACGACTCCGACGTTTACCTCTACGACACGCAGACCAAAGAGCTGAAGAACATCACCGAGCACAAGGGCGACGTGGCGCACAGCCCGCAGGTGTTCGACCCGCAGTCGAAGGCGTTCTATTTCCTGACGGACGCGGGCTCCGAGTTCAGTTACGTCGCGCGCTACGACTTGGCGACGGGCAAGACCGAGGTGGTCGAGCGCGCGCCGTGGGACGTGTCGTACACCTACTTCTCGCGCAACGGGAAGTATCGCGTCACGGCCGTCAATCAGGACGCGCACACGGTCATCAAGGTCGTTGACGCAAAGACGGGCCGCGCCGTTGCGCTTCCCAAACTCCCGGACGGCGACATCACCGGCGTCAACATCTCCGACAGCGAGCGGCTGATGGCCTTCTACCTGAACGGCGACCGCTCGCCTTCGAACCTCTACGTCTACGACTTCGCGACGAAGAAGGCGACACGGCTGACCGACTCGCTCAACCCCGAGATCAACGCGGAAGACCTCGTCGGCTCGCAGGTCGTCCGCTTCAAGTCTTTCGACGGGATGGAAATCCCGAACATCCTCTACAGGCCGCACACGGCCGACGCCGCGCACAAGGCGCCCGCGGTGCTGCTCATCCACGGCGGCCCCGGCGGGCAGACGCGCACGGGCTACAGCGCCTTGACGCAGTACCTCGTCAACCACGGCTACGTCGTGCTGGGCGTCAACAATCGCGGGTCGAGCGGGTACGGCAAGTCCTTCTTCACGGCCGACGACGGCAAGCACGGCCGCGAGCCTCTGTGGGACTGCGTCGAGGCGAAGAGGTGGCTCCAGAAGCAGGACTACGTCGACCCGCAGCGCATCGGCATCGCGGGCGGCTCTTACGGCGGCTACATGGTCTTGGCGGCGCTGGCGTTCAAGCCCGAGGAGTTCGCCGTCGGCGTAGACCTCTTCGGCGTCTCGAACTGGGTGCGGACGCTGCAATCGATCCCGCCCTACTGGGAGCCGATTCGTAAGGCGCTCTACAAGGAGGTCGGCGACCCCTCGACGCAGCTCGAGTTCCTGCGCGAGACGTCGCCGCTCTTCCACGCCGACAAGATCAAGCGCCCGCTCATCGTCTTGCAGGGCGCCAACGACCCGCGCGTCATCAAGCCCGAGTCGGACGAGATCGTCGAGAACATCCGCAAGAGGGGCGGCGTGGTCGAGTACGTCGTCTTCGACAACGAGGGGCACGGCTTCACCAAGAAGGCCAACGAGATTCGCGCCTACAAGGCCATCCTCGACTTCCTCGACAAGTACCTGAAGAACGGCGGGGCCGCGACGGAGACGAGTAGACAGTAGTCATACCGACTTGCGAAATAGAATAAGGCGACTTATCGCTGGGAGCGCGGGCATCCCTGCCCGCTAGCGTGCGTCAGCACGCTGACCGTCTTTCTCTTCACCTCAACCTTGAGACACGAAGTCTCACGGCTTTCGCGCTGGCGCGCTCAGGCGGGCAGGGATGCCCGCGCTCCCAGCGAAGAGCCGCCCTTATTTCTATTTGCTAGTCGGTATCAGTAGAAAGACAAAGCGGCGCGCCCGACCTGAAGGTTGAGCGCGCCGCATCTTTTCCTACTGCCTACTGCCTACTGCCTACTTCCCCTACGGCGCGGCCGAGAAGGCCAGGTCGGAGATGAGGAGCGCGCCCTGGGGGCTCTGGTCGAACTTGAACTGGACGTTGCGGATGTCCGTCAGGTTCACGCCCGAGAAGCCCGTCAGGGGGATGCGCGCCGTGTTCAGGAGAACCTTCGGCACCGGCCCGACCGACCCCGGCGGGTAGAAGAGCACGTCCGAGAAACTCGAAACGGTGACGACCGAGGTCGCCCCCGTCCCGTCCGTCAACTGGACGCGGAAGTTCTGCGCGATGCCCAAAGGGTTGCGCGTGTCTTCAAAGTTGACGCTCACGCGGAACGTCAGCCACTTGAAGCCGCTCACGTCGCGCGAACCCGTGGGCAGGTCGTTCGTGTAGTTCGCCGCCGACGTAGACCAGCCCGTGCGCAACTGGCTCAGGCCGCGCACGGTCGTCGCGCGCGCGCTCGGGACGGTGTGCGGCTGGCGCGTCGTGGCCTGCGCCGCGGACAAACAGTGCTGCGGCTGCGGGGAGTTGCCGCCGCAGAGGTCGTGCGGCGTCAAGCCCGTCTGCGTCGTCGCCCCGCCCAGCGTGTTCGTCGTCAGGTTGGTCGAAGTGAGCAGGCGGTTCACGTCGCGGCGCTTCGTGGCGACGTCGGGCGCGTGGTAGGAGATGTGCAGGTCGTTCGTCTGCGCCGAAGGCGGCGGCGCGAGCTCGCCCGTCAGGTACGGGACGAACTGCGTCTCGCCGCCGACGTAGGCGCGCATCACCGCCGAGATGTAGGCGAGGCCGACGCCGCGCTCCTGCGCCGCGGTCAGGCGGTGGTTGCCGGCGACGGTGCCACATTGCCCGTCAAGGCTCCCGCCCGTGGTGAAGCCCCAGTCGTCGGAGCCGCCGGGCACGGGGGCTCCGGGCGTCCACATGGTGTTGAAGTAGTTGTGATTCCCGCCCATCACCTGGATGGTGTGCTTCGGCGCGGTGTCGCCCGCCACGTTGTAGCGCGCGTCGTCGTAGAAGTGGACGCCCTGGTTGTCGTTCACGTCGCCGTCGCAGTAGGGGAGCGCGACCGCGAGCGCGACGTTGTTGATGACCGGCCGGTTGAAGTCGACGGGCGCGAGCGGGAAGACGGCCTTGACGCCGTAGGGCGAGCCCTGCGACTGGTTGTAGACGTAGTGCTTGACCACGCCCTCGCCGCCGCGCGAGTGGCCCATCGTGCCGACCTTCTGGAGGTTGACCTTCCCGACGAACTTCGTCCCGAAGGGGGCGGCGCCCGCCGTGTTGAAGGTGTTCCACTGTTGCAGGTGGCGCTGGATGAGCTCGGCGCGCGCCTGCGCCCCGAGGTCTGTGACGTTGTTGTCGAAGGCGTTGATGCCGTTGGACGAGATCGAGATGACGATGTAGCCGTTGCTCGCCAGGTTCTGCGCGATGTAGTCGTAGCCCTGGTAGCTCGGGATGGCGGTCTCGGTGTTGCGGCAGGGCCAGCGCAGCGCGGTGGTCGTCCCGCGGTAGCAGGTCACGTGCCGGCCGTGCAGGAAGACGATGAGCGGGTACGGCCCGCCGGGCAGGCCGGTCGGGTAGTGGACGGAAGCCTTCAGCTCCACGGCCGAGGGGAAGCCGGTCGGGGTGAAGGCGAGGTCGCCGTAGTTGTACTCCTCGCGCGTGACGGCGAGCGGGCCGGCCGCGCCCGGGTCTGGGGCCTGCGCGTTGACTTTGGAGGCCGCGCCGCCGACGACGAGGATCGAGGCGCAGGCGAGCGCCCGCGCGAGCGTGTTCGTGAGTAGTCTACGCATTACTGGTTACCCCCCTTCGCGGCGTTGAGCTTGAGCTTCTCGGGCAGGGCCGAGCGGTCTTTCTTATTCTCCTTGTCGCCGTATGAGACGTAGACGGTGGCGCCGTCTTTCAGGAGCGATTCGTCGAAGGTGACGGCCGTGATGGCGTCGAGGTCTTCGCTCTCGACGCCGAAGCCGACCGCCTCGTCGTCGATCCAGACGACTGCCGGCATCGCGCGGACGGGGAAGGGGCCGCCGGTGACGGTGACGCGGAAGGCCTTTGAGACCTTGACGCGCTTGCCGCCGACTTCCGTATCGACCGGCGCGGGCAACTCCAGCTCTTCGACCTTGTAGTTCTTGACCTTAAACTTGCCGACCGCGGCGGGCGCGTTCGACTCGGCGACGACCTTGCCGGTCATCCTGAGGAGGTCGGACATCTTCGGTTCCTGTGAGTTGTCGCCGGCGCCCGCCTCCTGCGCGCGCGCCTGCTGTGTGCCCGCGAGTACGAGCAGGAGGAGTGAAAGCGTCGCCAGCCAGACTCGCGCCCGGCGTGCGGGTGGGTTGTTCTCCAAATACATGTGCTACTCCTTGAAGGTGTGTATAGGGCAAGGGCCGCGCGCCCGCGGACAGACCCGCAAACCCCCGGGCAGAGGGATGCGCGGGCGCTGAAAGCCCTTTACCGGCTTCCGTCAACCCTGAGCAGTTGTCGCTTAGGATTGTCCGCGCGGGGCTGGTGGGGCCGGGCGCGAACATTTGGGACAGGACAACCTACCGTCGGGCGCCGACGGTGTCAAGCCGGGAGGAGGGAAGTAGGCGGTAGGCAGATGGCAGTAGGCAGTTGAAGCGGTCTGGTCTTAACTGCCTACTGCCATCTGCCTACCGCCTACTGTCTTCAATTCCCGAAGCGGCCGCGGTACTCGGCGGAGGAGAGGAAGGCTTTGACCATCTCGGCCTTCTCGTAGTCGCCGCCGAACTCGTCGAGCTTCGAGAGCCAGTAGTTGTAGCCCGTGAGGTCGGAGTCGGGCGGGTCGGTCGGGTCGCGCCTCAGGTAGCCGAAGTACTGCATGAGCACGAAGGCGCGGCTCAGCTCCTGCCTGTTGAACTGCTCGTCCTCGATGACCTCCGCGAGCACCTGCGCGCGGGTGGCGCCGGCGGCGAGTTTCGCGAGCAGCGCCGCGCGCCGCGCGTCGGTCGGCGTCACGTTCATGTTCCCGAAGACGGCCCCGAGGAACTGCGCGTCGTCGAGGGCGGCGTAGCGCCCCCCGAACGCGGGCCGCCGCGTCCAGTCGTCCAGGAACGCGCGCTTGTTCGAGGCGAGCCGGTCGGCCCAGCCGTCGGCCCCGACCACGACGCCGTTGCTTACGACGCTCGAATCGAGCATGAACTCGCCGAGCCGCTGCGGCGCGCGCCCGTACGTCGCGCGGTAGAGGCGGTAGACGAGGTAGCCCGTCTCCTTGAACTCGATGGAGAGGAAGAAGGCGGCCGAGACGCTGATGCGGCGCGCCTCGCGGCACGGCGCGTTCGTGCCGCACTTCCTGATCTCGTCAGTCCAGAACTTGAGGCCCGGCGCGTCCGGCTCGCGCGAGAGGAAGTCCCGGTAGTGCTCGCGGACGAAGAACTCGTCGTCTTCGAGCGGGTTGACGGCCGAGGGCGCGGGGTCGTTGTCGGTGATGGTCACCGACGCCACGGGCGCGTCGCCCAAGACCGCGCCGCCGCCCGGCGTCAGCATCACCGTGAAGCGCTCCGGCCCCTCCGAGAAGCCGTCGTCGGTTATGAAGATCGTGAAGCTCTTCGAGGTCTCGCCCGGCGCGAAGACGAGCATGCCGACGGCGGAGACGAAGTCCGAGCCCATCTTCGCCGTGTCGCCGCGCCCCTCGTAGACGGCCGTCGCCTCGGTCGCCGTCTCGCCCGCGCGCGTGACCGTCAGGGTCACGTTCCCGCCCTCGGCCACCGTGTAGCTCGCCGGCGAGAAACTCAGGACTGTCTGGAGCCGCCCGGCGAAGTCGGCCGTCTGGTCGGAGGAGAGCGACTTGAACTCCGCCGAGTCGCGGTCGAAGAGGTAGTTCTTCTTCGAGGGCTTGACGGCGTAGTCGCCGCCCGCGGGGACGTTGAAGGAGTACGCGCCGTCGTTGCCGGTCGTCGCCGTGGCGGCCTGCGCGCCGAGTACGGCGTGCGTCCCCTTCAACTCCAGGGCGACGCCCGCGAGCGGCAAGCCCTTCTCGGTGACGCGGCCGCCGACGCGGTAGTTCAGGAAGCTCGCGGTGAAGTTCTGGCGCACGCTGGCGCCGAGGTCGTTGAAGGTCTGCGCGGCGGGGGCGAACGAGTGGTTCGAAAGCGCGGCCGTGACGGTGTAGTTCCCGCCGGCCGCGAGGTCTGAGAACGAGTAGTTGCCCTGCGCGTCCGTGGTGGCCGTCGCCGCCTGCGCGCCGGAGAGGGTCAGCTTGACGCCGGCTACACCGACGCCGCTGATGTACGCGACGCGCCCGAGGATCGAGTGGCGGTCGAGCGCCGCCGTGAAGTCGACCGCACGGTCGCCGCCGACGTTCTGCAAAGCCGCCACCGGCGGCGTGAAGACGTAGTTCTTCAGGGACGCGCTGAGCGTGTAGTTCCCGCCGGCCGGGACGGTGAACGAGTAGTTGCCCTGCGCGTCGGTCGTCGTCCCGCCCGCCTTCGTCCCCGAGAGCGTCATGGTGACGCCCGCCAGCCCGGCCCCGTTCGAGGTGACGCGCCCGCTGACCTGGTAGTCGAGGAGCGTGGCCCTGAAGTTCGAGACGGCGTCGGCGCCGAGGTCTTTGATTGATGAGGAGGCCGGGCCGAAAGAGTAGTTGGCCTTCGCGGCCGTGAGCGTGTAGTCGCCGCCCGCGGGCAGGTTCGTGAAAGAGTAGTTGCCCTGCGCGTCCGTCTGCGCGGTCGCGGCCTGCGCGCCGGAGAGCGTGACGGTCACGCCTGCTACGCCTGCGTCGTCCTTGTCGGCGACGCGGCCCGAAATCTTGAAGCGGTCGAGCGTCGCGGCGAAGTCCGCCTTCTGCGCGGAGGTCGGGTTATTAAAAGTCGAACCCGCCGGCGCGAACTTGTAGTGCGTCTTCGAGGGCGTGACGGTGTAGCCGCCCTCGGAGATGACGTTGAAGGAGTAGTTGCCCTGCGCGTCCGAGGTCGCCGTGCCGGTCTTGGCGCCGGAGAGCGTGACCGTGACCCCGGCGAGCGCGTTCGCGCCTTCGGCGACGCGGCCCGAGATGACGACGTTCGCGGGCGTGGCGGTGAAGTCGGCCGTCGAGTCCGCGCCGAGGTCTGTGAAACTCTTCGAAGAGGGGGCGAAGTCGTAGCCGGTCTTCGAGGGCGTGACGGTGTAGTTGCCGCCCGCGGGCAGGTTCGCGAAGCTGTAAGCGCCCTGCGCGTCGGTGATGACGGTCGCGGGCGTCTGGCCGCCCGAGAGCGTCACGGTCACGCCGGACATCGCGGCGCCGTTCGGTCGCCTGACGCTGCCGCCGAGCTTGAAGCGGTCGAGCGCGGCGACGAAGTCGGCCGTCTGGTCGGCGGCGACGTCTTTGAAGGAGGCGCTCGCGCGGTCGAACGTGTAGTGCGTCTTCGAAGGCGCGACCGCGTAGTCGCCGTGGACGGGGACGCTGAACGCGTAGTTGCCTTGCGCGTCGGTCGTCGCCGTGCCGGTCTTCGCGCCGGAGAGCGTGACGTTCACGCCCGCGAGCGCTGTCCCGTTCGACGTGACCCGCCCGGCGAGCTTGAAGTTGGTCGGGACGGCGACGAAGGCCGCCGCCTGGTCGGCCGAAAGGTTGTCGAAGGTCTTCGCGGCCGGCGTGAAGAGATAGCCGAAGAGCTTTGCGGGCGTGACCGTGAAGCTGCCGCCGGGCGGAAGGTTTGTGAAGGCGAACTTGCCCTGAAGGTCGGTCGTGGCGGCCGCCGTCTTCGCGCCGGAGAGCGTGACGGAGAGGCCGGCCACGGGGTTGTTCGTCGAGTCGACGACCTGCCCGTTGACTTTGTAGGAGAACGACCAACCGGCGAAGTCGGCGGTCTTATTCGCGTCGAGGTCTGTGAAGGTTCGCGAAGGACTCGCGAACGAGTAGCGCGCGCTCGAAGCGTTGACGACGTAGTTGCCGCCGGCCGCGAGGTTCGTGAAGGCGTAGTTGCCGTTCGCGTCCGAGGTGGCCGCGGCGGACTGCGCGCCGGAGAGCGTCAGGGTCGCGCCCTGTATGGCGCGTCCGAGTTCGTCGAGGAGTCGCCCGCCGATTGAGTACCGGTTGAGCCGCGCGGGGAAGTCCACGGCCTGCGCGCCCGGCGGCCTGACGACCGAGGCCGTCGGCGTCGTGAAAGTGTAGTGGCGCTTCGAGGCCGAGAGCGTGTAGGTGCCGCTCGTCGGCAGGCGGCCGAAGGAGTACGTGCCGTCGGCGCCGGTCAAGGTCGCCACGGTCGCCGCGGAGTGCGTGCCCGTGAGCGTGACGGTGACGCCCGCGAGCGGTTGTCCGTTCTCGTCGGTCGCGCGCCCGCTGAAGTCGAACGCGGGCGCCGGGTTCGAGGCGAGGTAGGCGGCGAGCTTCGAGCGCTGCGAAGTGAGGCAGGCCGAGTCCGCGCCGCAGTCGAGGAGCGCGCGCGACCAGTAGTAGTGGGCCGCCGCGTCCGGCTCGCGCCCGAGCGCCGACTCGAACTGCGCGCGGACGTAGCGCACGGGGTCTTCGTCCGGCGTCAAGGGGTTGAGCACGACCGTCTGCTGCGCCGCGGACGCGAGGTCTGTGTAGACGGAGGCGATGACCGTCAGGCGCTGCGTCCCGTCCTCGGCGCGCAGGCGCGTCGCGGCGGCCGAGGTCTGGAGGCGGTCGAGGATGGCGTCCTGCGCGTCGACGATGTAGACGGCCGAGTCGGCCTGGCGGCTCCAAGTGAAGGTGGAGTCCTCGACGAGCACCTGACTGATGCCGGAGAGGTAGAGGCCGGTCGTGTCGAAGTTCGAGACGTTGACGTACAGGCCCGTCGCGTAGAAGAGGTCGACGGGGACGGGCGGGCTCTGGTAGCGCGCGGGGTCGGCGGTGACGGCCTGCCAGCCGCCTTCGTCGAGGAAGACGTTGCGCAGCACGACCTCGCGCCGCGAGGAGCGGGCCGTCGGCGGCGCGGCGTGCCCGATGTTGACCCAGGAGAGCGGCGAGCCGAGTCCCGTCTTGGCGTACAGCTCCGGGCGCTGCCCGTAGTCGATGAAGATGCTGTCCTCGACCGTCACCGACTCCCAGAGGTAGTTCTGCACGACCGGCGTGTAGAGGCCGCTGTTGGCCGTGCAGCCGAGGAACTCGCTCTGCTGAATCGTGAGGCCGCCGCCCCAGTTCTGCACGATGGCGCCGCCGGGCAGGGTACTGCTCAGGCCGTAGAACTCGCAGTGGCGGACGACGGCGTCGGGGACGTTGGCGACCGAGAGCGTGATGAGCGCGTCCGTCTCGGCGTCGGGCGTGCCGACGAAGGCGACGTCCTGGATGAGCAGGCCGCGCAGGCTCCCGAACGTGAGCGCCACCTGCGCGCCGGTCATCGGTATGAACTCGGTGGGGAGGCTGAGTCCTTGCGAGAGCGTGTTGCCGTCCGCGGTCGGGGGCGGGACGGGCGTCGAAGACTCGACGCCGCGAATCTCTATCGAGACGCCGCCCACCGCGGGCACGGCCGTGACCGGCGTGGCGATGGCGAAGTGGCCCGCGGGCACGAGCAGCGTGCCGCCGCCCGCGGCGATGACCGCGTCGAGCGCCGCCTGGAGGGCGGGGCCGTCGTCGGTCACGCCGTCGCCCGCGGCGCCGAAGTCCGCGAGGTTGAAGGTCTGTGCGGCGCGCGCGGGCGCACGCACCGAGCCGGCGCGGGAGGGGCGCGCGGACGCGGCCAGCGCCGCGGCGATGCAGACGACAACACAGGCCAGCGTGAGGCGGGCAGCGCGTCTGTTACTCAAAAGGGACGTACTCCTGTCGAACGAGCTGTGTAGAGTGAAACGGGCCAAGCGATTCTTCGGCCGTCGTCTGAAAACCCTCGGGGGGCGAGGGCCGTCTGGCGGGCCGCGCGGCGAGGCGCGCACATTTCAACCTAACATATGACGCTCGGGCGGCGTCAAAGGTCATCTTTTTTAGAAAATTTATTTGAGGGCGGGGCGCAGGATTCGTCTTTCGTCGGCAGTAAAAATCCAGCGGGCCGGAAGGCGAGAGACACTGAGCGGGGCTTCGAAAGCGCGCGCGCCCGGCGTGTGCGCCGCGTGGCACGATTTTAGTTAGGGTGTGTGCCCGGCGCTTGGGGCCGCGGCGGTTTTGGCGTATCTTGCAGTGACCCGTTTCGCGCCGACACGTTCGAACCGTCGCCGGCGCGGGCGGCGTAGAAGTTGAGGGTGATGGGAGAGAGTCCGAAAGAGGTGAAGTCGCGCAGCAGGCTCGCGCCGGCGGGGCTGGTCTTCGCGGCGGCGGGGCTTGTGCTCTTCGCATACTTCGTCTGGCGCGCGGGGCCGGGCGAGGTCTGGTCGAACATCACGCAGATCGGCTGGTGGTTCGCGCCCATCCTCCTGCTCGCGGGGCTGCGCTTCGCCGTCCGCGTGCGCGCCTGGACGCTCTGCTTCGAGGAGCCGCACCGCCTCGGCTTCGTGGAGGCCTTCAAGGCGTACCTCATCGGCGACGCGGCCGGCAACGTCGTCCCGCTCGGCATCGTCGTGAGCGAGCCGACGAAGGCCGCGATGGCCTCGCGCCGCGGCGTCCCCTTCGCCGCGACCTTCTCGGCCATCGCCGTCGAGAACATCTTCTACATGCTCTCGGTCGCGCTCTTCATCTTCTCGGGCGCGGCCGCCCTGCTCATCGCGTTCCCCCTGCCGAAGGTCTTAAGGTATTCGAGCTACGGCATCGTCGTCGGGGCAGTCATCTTCGTCGCCTTCGCCGCCTACGCGCTCAGGCGCGAGTGGAGGTTCTTCAGCGCGACGCTCAGGTGGACGGCGGCGCGGGGGCTGGGACGGAAGGCGCTGGAGCGAAGGCTCGCGCGCGTCGGCTCGTTCGAGGAGCGCATCTACGGCTTCTACTCGCGCAACCGGCGGCGCTTCCCCGGCATACTTCTGTGCGAGGCGCTCTTCCACCTGCTCGGCGTGGCCGAAGGGTACCTGACCATCTGGCTCATCGACGGCAACCGGCCGAGCGTGCTCGCGGCTTTCCTCTTCGAGTCGGTCAACCGCGTCATCACGGTCGTCTTCAAGTTCGTACCCTTGCGCGCCGGCATCGACGAGCTGGGCACGGGGAAACTCGCGCAGGTGCTCGCCTTCGGCGTGGCCGCGGGTGTGACGCTCGCCATCGTGCGCAAGGCGCGGATGCTCTTCTGGATGGCCGTGGGCGTCGTGCTCCTCCTGGCGCGCGGCCTCACCCTGCGCACGGTCGCCGCGGAGGCCGAGCGCGCGCAGGCCGCGGCGCTGGGCGAGAAGGCGCGCGCCGACGCGGTCACCGAAACTTAAGTTCATCCCGACGCTGTTCAGAGGGTTCTGTTTGGCAAGACCGATTGAGCTTGATTCCGAGGGGGCGCGGACGCTGCCGGCGGCGGCGCGCGCGCGCGGGCTGGCGGAAGTGCTGGAGCGCTACGCGGCGCTGGTGCTGGTCGTGCTGGCGGCCGCGGGGTTCGCCCTGCGCGCGGGCGGCGTCGGCGAGGTCGGTTTCGCCGAGGACGAGATCAACAAGCTCGAAGCCGTGCGCGCCTACGACCGCGGCGACTTCACCGAGAACGCCGAGCACCCGATGGTGATGAAGGCGCTCATCTACGCCTCCGCCCGCGCGGCCGACTCGTGGGGGCTGAACGCCGTCGGCGACGAGGCGTCGATACGCTTCCCCAACGTCCTCTTCGGCACGCTCACGCTCTTCCCCGTCTTCCTGCTCACGTCCGCCTTCTTCGGCCGCCGCACGGGGCTGGTCGCGGCCGCGCTCTGGGCGACGGGCGTCGGCGCCGTCACTTACAACCGCGTGGCGAAGGAGGACACGCTGCTCGTCTTCTTCATGCTCTTCGCGCTCTACTTCTACATCCGTGCGAAGCAGGCGAGCGGCTTCGACCCCGCGGCGAAGAGGAAGAACTACCTCCTGAGCGCGGTCTCGTGGGGCCTGATGTTCGCGTCGAAGTACTTCCCGCACTACTTCGGGCTGAACATGCTCTACCACTACCTTTTCCACGTGCGGAAGCGCGAGCCGGGGGAGCCGCGCGGCAACACGCCCGCACTCTTCTACGTGGTCGTCGCGGTCACGTTCCTCCTGGTCAACCCGGCGGTGCTCTTGCCCCAGACGTGGAAGTACCTTTCGGCCTATTCGAGCGAGGGGCTGCTGACGCACCACGGCTACCTGATGGGCGAGACGCTCTACCACAACGTCGTCTCGAAGGCGCCGTTCGGCGCGACGCCCGTCTACTTCTACCTGCTGTACCTGGTGACGAAGACGCCGGTGCCCGTGCTGTCGGCGTTCGCGGCGGGACTGGTCGCGCTCTGGCGCGGGAGGCGCGAGCCGGGCGCGGCCTTCCTCCTCTTCATGCTCCTCTTCTGGATCGTGCCCTACTCCCTCTTCGGGGCGAAGTGGCTGCGCTACACGCTAAGCTTGATGCCGTTCGTCTACATGACGGCGGCGGTCGGCGTGGTCGCGCTGACGCGTTGGCTGAAGGGGTTGTTGAAGGCCGAGCGCAGGCCGGGGCTCGCAGGCTTCGCGGGCCTGGCTTCGCTCGCGCTCTTCGTCGGCGTGCCGGCGTGGGGCGCGGCCGCGGCGGGGCCGCACTACGCGCTCTACACGAACGCGCTCGCGCCGCGCCCGGCCGGCTACTACTTCCCGCACGACGAACTCTACGACGACGGGCTGCGCGAGGCCATCGAGTACGTCGCCGGGCACGCGCCGCCGGGCAGCACGGTCGCGCACGAGACGCCCGGCGTCGTCGGCCACTACCTCGCGCGCTTCGGCCGCACAGACCTCCGCTCCGAGGTCATCTCCGATTCGCGGTTCGACGTGACGAGCGCGCCCGGCCCCGTCTACGCCATCCTCCAACGCGGCCGCACCTACTTCGAGAACCGTGAAGAGATGGAACGCGTCCGCGCCCACTTCAAACCCGAAACTCAGATCGTCATCGACGGCGCCGTCGCCGCCGAGGTGTATTCGAAGGAGTAGGCAGTAGGCAGATGGCAGTAGGCAGTTAAAGACGATTTGTCTTAACTGCCTACTGCCATCTGCCTACTGCCTACTGACTTCCTAAGACCGGTGCTCCTCTTCGACGGACGCGGCGGGGGTGACGACGGCGAGGGAGCGGCGGTCGAAGGCGCTCGTCTGCCAGTTGTCGGCGCGGGCGTGGTCGGGGAGCCAGGGCGGGAGCGGGATGAGCAGGTGGCAGGAGAGGCCGTTGGCGTAAGGCTCGTACAGACGCCGCAGCGAGCGCAGGCGGTCGTCTGCGTCCGCCCCCGCGCGCAAGTTGAGGCCCCAGCCCTTGAGCACCGTGCGCAGCGCGGCCAGCTCTTCGTTCGTCATCCGCTCGCGCTCGAAGGCGACGGGGCGCGTGCCGAAGATCTGCGAGATGTCCACGAGCGCGTGGCGCGCCATCGCGAAGGTGAGCCGCGCCTGCCAGGCGTTCGCCCCGTCCACGCCCACCATCACCAGCGCGCACGTGTCGAGCACACACACTAACGAAGCGAGCCAGGACTGGTTGTCGTGCTGCGAGCGGTAGTAGCAGAGCACCGGGTAGGAGAGGTGGCTCTCCATCAAGTCCGCGGCCCAGTGCTCCCAGTCTTTGAGCAACTCCTCGACGGCGTCGAGACGCCCGGCCTCCGTGTGGCGGCGCAGAAGCTCCGCGGCCGTGGGCGGCGTGCCGGCGCGCGCGTCGAGCATCGAGATGCTGACCTCGCGCCGCGAGAAGGACTGGTAGAGCACGGGCAGGTAGCCGATGACGGCCGCGAGGAAGCCGAAGCCCGTCCCGGCCTCGACCACCGCCAGGAAGCGCCCCACGGTGTTGAGGGGGTACACGTCGCCGAAGCCGAGCGTGAAGATGATGACGCCGCTCATGTAGACGTAAGTCCAGAGTCCGTGCGCGCCGTCTTCGGGGACGTGGAGCAGAGTCGCCGCGCCCCACTGCACGAGCCCGAAGGCGATGAGCAGCGCCACGGCCCAGACGAACAGCAGCAGGAGGAGCGAGAGCGGGCCGTAGAAGGCGAGGTAGCGGTCGCGCTTCTTCCCCGGCGGCACGCGCCGCGCGAGCCCGGCCACCGGCGCCCACGTCCAGATGTAGAAGAGCCGCGTCACCCGCACCCTCCGCGTGACGCGCCGCGGCAGCACAATCGTCTCGAACGTGTCCCACAGGATGGCGGCGATGACAAGGAGGCCGGCGGCCGCGGCTAGGGGTTGCAGCATCTTTGTAGGGTGCTGGGTGCTGGGTTTTGGGTTCTGGATTGAGGTGTTGGGTGCTGGCCTTTGTCTTACCCAGCACCCAGCACCCAACACCCAGAACCCCTTTCACCCATCGCCCGTCACTTCCTCCTTCACCTCCTCCTCCGTGTGGAAGGTGGCGCGGCGCTTCCAGCGGCGGTAGAGGTCGAGCGAGAACGCGAGCCAGAGGCCGCCGAAGAGGTATGCGCCGAGCGCGTCGCTCGGCCAGTGCGCCCCGAGGTAGACGCGCGAGAGTCCGACGAGCAGGACGGGCAGCGCGGCGAGCGCGCACGCCACGCGCCGCACGTTCGAGGCGCGCGGCAGCAGCGCGTAGGCGACGAAGAAGAGGAAGCCGAAGAAGCAGACGTAGAAGGTGACGTGGCCCGAGGGGAAGCTCTCGTTCGCCCACTCGCCGCTCACGCGGACGTAATCCAAAGACGGCCGCGGCCGCGCGACGAGGTGCTTGAACACGCGGTTGAGCGCCGAGCCGCCGCCCGCGCTCAAGAGCAGCCCGAAGGCCTCCGAGCGCCGGCGGAAGACGAAGAAGGCCAGCACCGTCGCGCCCACCAGCGCCCAGGAGTTGACGCCGTTGGCCGCGAGCGAGACGAACTCCATCAACCTCAACATGCCGGGCAGACGTATCGACTGCACGGCGTTCGCGACGCTCAAGTCCCAGGCGAAGTACGCGTTCGCCTTCGCCAGCACGGCCAGCACCGCGAAGGCCGCGAGCCCCGCGGCGTAGACGTACTGCGCCCGCAGCAGCCGACGCGCCTCGCGCCGACGCTTTGGCGACGCCGGCGCCAACTCATCCTTCTCCGGCCCCTGCTTCGAGACTTCCTCGCCCATTCGGTTATAATTCTGAAAGACTACTCCCGAGAACATAGACGAGACCGGGGCGCGCGGCAAGCCGCCGGCCCCGGAGAGCGGAGGACTTAACCTTTGCTGAGAGTCGAGTACAGAGAGGGCCTCTACCTGCCCGACCTAGACCTTTGGTTCGACGCCGACGGGCCGCGCGAGCGCTGCGTCATCTCGCACGCGCACTCCGACCACATCGCCGAGCACCGCGGTATCGTCGCCACGCCCGAGACGGCGCGCCTCTTCCAGCACCGCCGCGGCGAGGCGGAGGTCGAGGCGCTCAAGTACGGCGAGCGGCGCGACTACGGCCGCTACGCCCTGACGATGTACCCGGCCGGCCACTGCCTGGGGTCGGCGCAGATCCTCGTCGAGGCGGACGGCGAGCGCCTCGTCTACACGGGCGACATCAAGCTGCGGCCGAACGTCACGGCCGAGCAGGCGGTCGTCGTCCCGTGCGACACGCTCGTCATGGAGTCCACCTTCGGCGACCCGCAGTACCGCTTCCCGCCCGACGTGGCGACCTACGACAGACTCTACGCCGCCTGCGACCGCGCCCTTTCGGGCGATGCCGTGCCCGTTGTTTTGGCTTACGCGTTAGGGAAAAGTCAGGAGGCTCTGGAGCTACTCTTGCGGCGGGGCTACCGCGTGATGCTGCACGGCTCGGTCTACAACGTCTCGGAGGTCTACCGCGAGTGCGGCGTGAAATTCTCGGGCGAGTACGAGAGGTACGAGCGGGGGAACGTCGAGGGGCGCGTGCTTATCACGCCGCCGGGCTGCCGCCGCCAGCCGATGATACTCAACATCCCGCGCCGCTACCTCATCATGCTGACAGGCTGGGCCATGAGCAAGAGCGCGCCCTACATGTACAAGGACGTAGACTTGGTGCTGCCGCTCTCAGACCACGCGGACTACGACGACCTCGTCCGCCTCGCGCGCGAGTCCGGCGCGCAGAGGATAATCACCATGCACGGCGCCAAGAAGTTCGCCGGGTACTTACGCGAACTCGGCCTCAACGCCGAACACCTCGCCCAGCACCCTTCACAACAGAAGAAAGGCTCGACCAAACGCGCCGCGGCCGGCTCCGAGAGAAAGTTGTTTGAGTGAGCGAGGCCTGCGACGCGGGGCGAAAGGTCAGTCTTTAATTCTGAGTTCGGCCGGCAGCGGCCTCCCCGGCCTGTAGTAGCATTCGTTGCAGCTCAAAGAATGCCTCGGCGCCATCACCCAGGCGTGCGGCCCCATGCTGCCGTGCGCCAGCGTCGAGACCGCCGCGCAGCTCGTGAACGCAACCCTCATTAGAAGCGGCGCCCAAATCTTTCGCTCGCGGAAAACAACAAGGCCGTCCCGGTCGGTCGACAACTCCTCCTCGTGACTCTCGCCTTCGAGGGAGTAGTCCTGCCACGTCTCCCGCACCGGCTCGCCGGACAGGGGCATGTCGTCGCGGCCTACGACCCTGATGCGCCACTCCGGGACGACCGTCGTCGGGTAGGGCACAAGCAGGGTGACGGCCAGAAGGAGGAGAACGATGTAACGCCGCGGCAGCGCCGCGAGCGCGCCCCTGACGCGTCTGGGATAACTCTCCTGTCGTTCCCGCTCGAACATACCGTTCGGCATCCGCCGCGCTACGTCTTGAACTTCTCCTCGCAGATCAGCTCGACGGCGCGCTCGATGTTCTCGTCGAGGCCCGAGAGGCATTTGATGATGCGGGAGGGGAGGCGGAGGGTGACGACCTGGTACTCCTCGGTCGTCGTCTTCGGGTCGGAGAGCGCGCGGCTGAGGGCGTCCATGATGTCGCGGTAGTCGGCGGGCTTCGAGAGGTATTCCTGAACCCCCAGGCGCTCGCACTGCCGGCGCGTCTCGTCGGCCGTCTCGCCGGTGACGACGACGACGGGGACGTTGGCGTTGAGGTTGCGAATCGTCTGCAAGGTCTGGACTCCGTGCATCTCGGGGAGCGTCATGTCGAGGACGACGGCGTCGGCCCCCCCGTCCTCGAAGAGCGCCACGCCCTCCTCGCCCGTGTAAGCCTTCGAGACCTCGTAGCCCTCTTTGCCGAGCGCGGCCTCGTACAGAGCCGCCAGGTCTTCCTGGTCTTCGATCACCAGCACGCGCCGTCCGCACATAAAGGTCACGTCCCCCTTGCAAAGTCCGGCGCCGGGCGCGATAGAATTGCGCCCGCGCGCCAAGCAAAAATCACAGTTTCGACAAGATGTCAGGCCGCCGCCGGATTATAGCAGAAGGGCAACATGACTCAGCCCGTCGCCACAGTCCTCGTCCTCCTGCTCATCGCGCTCGTGCTCTTCGCGACCGAGAAGATACCGATTGACGTCGTCACCATCCTGCTCGTCATCGGACTCGTCGTCACGGGCACGCTCGACGCCTCAGAGGCGTTCGCCGGCTTCGGCAACGACATCGTCATCACCATCGCCGGGCTGTTCGTCCTGACGGGCGGGCTCGTGAAGACGGGCGTCGTCGACCTCGTCGGCCGCCGCCTGCACCGCATCGCGGGCGGGAACGAGTTCAAGCTCACGACGCTCATCATGTTCACGGCCGCGGGCTGCGCCTCGGTGATGAAGAACACGACGACGACGGCGATGTTCGTCCCCGTCGTCCTGGGGCTGGCGCAGCGCACCAAGGTGCAGCCTTCGAAGCTCCTGATGCCGCTCGCCTTCGGCGCCATCCTCGGCGGCACCTGCACGCTCATCGGCACCTCGACGAACCTCGCCGTCTCGGGCGCGCTCGCCAAGTTGGGTCAGAACCAGGAACTGCTTCAAAGGTTCAACCTCGGCCCGCAGCCGCTCGCGCCCTTCACGATGTTCGAGCTGACGCCGGTCGGCATCGCCATCGTCGTCGTCGGCATGCTCTACATGCTCCTGTTGGGTTTGAGGCTGCTGCCCGCGCGCGGGACTGCGGACTCGCTGGTCGAGCAGTACGGGATGCGGCAGTACATCTCGGAGGTGGTCGTCGTCGAAGGCTCGCCGCTCGCGGGCAAGACTCTGGCGGAGGGGAACCTTTCGGAGATGCTCGACCTGACGGTCATCGGCGTCATCCGCGGGACGCAGGGTCGCCTGCCGCCGCGCGGCGAGGAGGTCTTGCGCGAGGGCGACCTGCTGCTCGTGCAGGGGCGCATGGACGACATCCTGCGCGTCAAGGACGAGGCCGGCATCGAGATACGGTCGGACTTCGAGCTGCAGCCGCACGACCTCGAAGGCGGCGACGTGGAGCTGTTCGAGGTGATGGTCTTGCGCGGCTCGGAGATGAACGGGCGGACGCTCCGCTCGCTCAAATTCCGCGACCGGTACGACCTGACGGTGCTCGCCATCAACCGGCACGGGATGGCGCTTCTGACGAAGCTCTCGACGGCGACGCTCCGCTTCGGCGACGTGCTGCTCGTGCAGGGGACGAAGGAGTGCGTCGAGCGGCTCGCCGCGGACGGCCACATCCTCCTGCTCGAAGACAGCCCCCTCGGGCAGCGCGAGCGCTCGGACAAGCGCGGGTGGGCGGTCGGCGCCTTCCTCGTCTTCCTCTCCTTCTCCGTACTCCACCTGCCGCAGGTGCCGCTCGCCGTCGCGGTGCTCTTCGGCGTGCTGATCCTTCTGGCCTCGCGCGCGGTGCTGCTCCGGGAGGTCTACGAGCTGATCGACTGGCGCCTCATCGTCCTCATCGCCGGCATGATCAGTTTCGGCACGGCGATGGAGAAGACGAAGGCCGACCAGTACCTCGCCGACATGATCGTCAGCAACTTCCAGTCGTACGGCGGCCTCGCCGTCCTCGCGGGCTTCTTCGCGCTGACGGTGGCGCTCACGCAGCCGATGTCGAACCAGGCGGCCGCGCTCGTCGTCCTCCCCATCGCCGTCAAGACCGCGCTCGCGCTCGGCCTCAACCCGCGCGCCTTCGCCGTCGCTGTCACCTACGCCGCCTCCTGCTCTTTCCTGACGCCCCTCGAGCCGGCCTGCGTCCTCATCTACACGCCCGGCCGCTACCGCTTCCTCGACTTCGTCAAGGTCGGCTCGATTTTGACGGCGGCCGTCTTCGCCATCGTCATCCTCCTCGTCCCATACTTCTGGCCCCTGAAATAGTAGGCAGTAGGCGGATGGCAGTAAAATCCGGTGAATGCCGTGAGCCGAGATTGCGAACCCGTTGTCGCCGGATTGTTTTTAACTGCCTACTGCCATCCGCCTACTGCCTACTCTCCCCCGGCCTTGCATCCGACGGATTGGACTCATATAATTCGCGGGCTTTGAAAAGCGGGTCGGGGAAGGGTTTTTCGACGGCCTCGCAAGGTTTTTAAGGCACCCCTTCTACAACGAACAGAACCGAAGATGGCCACAATCACCAACTGGAGAGAGCGGCGACGTGTCGCCAACGCAGGGCGCGCGACTCCCCTTCGCACAATCGCATCCGGGCTGGCTCAGATTGCACGTACGGCTCTGGCCGAGCCTTACCAGCTCGCCGTCGAGCGCCACGCCATCGGGCTCAAACGACTCCCGCGCGCGCTGGACGGACTCCGCATCGTCCACCTGTCCGACATCCACCACAGCCCCTTCACGGGGCGCGAGCAGGTCGAGCGCGCCGTCGAGGTCGCCAACAGCCTCCAGCCCGACGTCATCGCTTTGACGGGCGACTACGTCTCGCACGAGCGCGAGTACGTCCAGCCCTGCGCGGAGATGCTGGGCAGGTTGAAGGCGCGGCGCGGCGTCTACGCCTGTCTGGGGAACCACGACAACTGGGTGGACGCAGACCTCGTCACAGACCTCTTCACGCTCGCAGGGATACGCGTGCTCAACAACGAGGGGCTCCGCTTCGAAGACCGCGGCGCCTCCTTCTGGCTCGCGGGCGTGCAGGACACGATGGTCGGCTTGGAAGATTTGCCGCTCGCGCTCGCCGGCTCTTCGGCCGACGAGATGAAGCTGCTTTTGGCGCACAACCCCGTGATCTTGCGCCGCGCCGCGCGCGCGGGCTGCGACCTCGTGCTCTCCGGCCACACGCACGGCGGCCAGGTCACATGGCGCTCCGAGCGCTCGGCCTCGGGCCGCGTCCGCCGCCGCATCCTGCGGGGCCTCGGCCGCCGCGGCGAGACGCAGATTTACGTCACCCGCGGCCTCGGCACGGTCGTCCTGCCCGTCCGCTACGGCTGCCTCCCCGAAGTCTCTTTGCTGACGCTCCGCTGCGCGGAATAGAAGAAGTGACGAGTGACGAGTGACAAGTGACGAGCAAGCACGCTCTTACTCGTCACTCGTCATTCGTCACTCGTCATTTTTCTTATGGCTTCGAAAGTCGTCACCGTCCCCAACCTCCTGACGGTCATCCGGATGGCGCTCATCCCGGTCTTCGTGGGCGCGCTCTACTACCAGCGGTTCGGCTGGGCTTTGGCCGTCTTCGTCGTGGCCGGCGTGACGGACGGCCTGGACGGACTCTTCGCGCGGCGCTTCAACCAGTACTCGCCGCTCGGGCAGATTCTCGACCCCGTCGCCGACAAACTCCTCCTCGTCACCTCCTTCATCACCCTCTCGATGCCTTCGGTCATGGCCCCGGAGGCGCTCGTCCAGCCGCACCCGCGCCACCTGCCCGTCCCCTTCTGGGTGACCGCGGCCGTCATCAGCCGCGACGTCTTTATCGTCGTCGGCGCCGCCACCATCAACGTCGTCACGGGCTTCCGAGGCTTCAAGCCCTCCTGGCTGGGGAAGGCCAACACGACCGTCCAGATTCTGTCGGTCGTCCTCGTCCTCATCGCCGCGAGCTTTCCCCCTCTGCGCGGCTACCTCCCGACCGTCTACACGGTCGTCTTCTCCTTCGCGGTCGTCTCCGGGATTCACTACGTCTTCTGGACTTCCAAGCTTTTGAACGAAGACCGGCAGCAGCGCGAGTCGGCCGAGTAACTCGGCTAATCCTTTAATTTCTAAAGACTTGCACCGGGCAACGTGCGGAGGGGTTCGCGCTACTAAAAGTTGACAAGAAGGGACTCAGGTATTATATTAGCCGCGCATTCAAGGTCGCCGGCGCGCCCGCAAGGGTTCGGACGCAAGGTTCGGAGGGGGCGCAAAGGGCCACGGCAGGCAACTGTTTGCGGCTAGAAAATCGGGAGAGGCAGAAAACATGAGCAAGATCATAGGTATCGATTTGGGCACGACCAACTCCGTCGTGGCCGTGATGGAAGGCGGCGAGCCGACCGTCATCACCAACTCCGAGGGCGGGCGGACTACGCCGTCGGTCGTGGCCTTCACCAAGGACGGCAACCGCCTGGTCGGGCAGGTCGCCAAGCGCCAGGCCGTCACCAACCCCGAGAACACCGTCTACTCGATCAAGCGCTTCATGGGCCGGCGCTTCGACGAGGTCTCGGAGGAGAAGAAGCAGGTGCCCTACACCGTCCAGTCGGCCGGCAACGACGTGCGCATCGGCGCGGGCGGTAAGGATTGGTCGCCGCCGGAAATCTCGGCGATGATCCTCCAGAAACTGAAGCAGGCGGCCGAAGACTACCTCGGGCAGAAGGTTGACAAGGCGGTCATCACCGTCCCGGCCTACTTCAACGACTCGCAGCGGCAGGCGACGAAGGACGCCGGCAAGATCGCCGGCCTCGAAGTCATGCGCATCGTCAACGAGCCGACCGCGGCCGCGCTCGCCTACGGCCTCGACAAGAAGAAGGACGAGACCATCGCGGTCTTCGACTTCGGCGGCGGCACGTTCGACATCTCCATCCTCGAAGTCGGCGAGGGCGTCGTCGAGGTGAAGTCCACGAACGGCGACACGCACCTCGGCGGCGACGACATCGACGAGGCGCTCATTAAGTGGATCATCGAAGAGTTCAAGCGCGACCAGGGCATCGACCTTTCGAACGACAAGATGGCCTTGCAGCGCCTGAAGGAGGCGGCCGAGAAGGCGAAGATCGAGCTCTCCTCGACGATGGAGTCGGAGATCAACCTGCCCTTCATCACGGCCGACGCCTCGGGGCCGAAGCACCTCGTGATGAAGCTGACGCGTTCGCGCTTCGAGCAGCTGATCGACCCGATCCTGAAGCGCCTGATGCCGCCCGTCGAGCAGGCGATTAAGGACGCGGGCGTCGAGGCGAACAAGATTGACGAGGTCGTCCTCGTCGGCGGCTCGACCCGCATCCCGAAGGTGCAGGAGATCGTCAAGAGCTTCTTCGGCAAGGAGCCGAACAAGTCCGTGAACCCGGACGAGGTCGTCGCCGTCGGCGCGGCCGTGCAGGCCGGCGTGCTCTCGGGCGAGAAGACCGACATCCTCCTGCTCGACGTGACGCCGCTCAGCCTGGGCATCGAGACGCTCGGCGGGGTGAACACGATCCTCATCCCGAGGAACACGACCATCCCGACGCGCAAGAGCGAAATCTTCTCGACGGCTTCGGACAACCAGACTTCGGTCGAGGTGCACGTCCTGCAGGGCGAGCGCCCGATGGCGGGCGACAACCGCACTTTGGGCAAGTTCCACCTCGTCGGCATCCCGCCCGCGCCGCGCGGCATCCCGCAGGTCGAGGTGACGTTCGACATCGACGCCAACGGCATCGTCAACGTCTCCGCGAAGGACATGGGGACGGGGCGCGAGCAGAAGATCACGATCACGGCCTCCTCGGGTCTCTCGAAGGAGGAGATCGACAAGATGATGCGCGACGCCGAGTCGCACGCGAGCGACGACGCCAAGAAGCGCGAAGAGGTCGAGGCGCGCAACCGGCTCGACGGCCTCGTCTTCCAGATCGAGAAGACCTTCAACGAGAACAAGGAGAAGCTCGACGGCGCCGTCACGTCGCAGGTCGAGACGGCCGTGGCCGACGCGAAGAAGGCGCTCGAAGAGGGCGGGACGGACAGGCTCAACAACGCCTTCCAGAACCTCCAGACGGCCTCGCACAAGCTGGCCGAAGCGCTCTACCAGACGGGCGGCCCCTCGGCGGGCGCGGGCGGCGAGCAGGCCAACGCGGCCGGCGCCTCGACCGGCTCGTCCGGCGGCGGCTCGACCTCCGGCGGCGGCGGCGACGACAACGTCATCGACGCCGAGTACGTGGACGTGGACGAGAACAAGTAGGCGCTCGTAAATGGTGAATGGTAAATGGTGAATGGATAAAGGCAAAATCCATTTACCATTTACCATTTACTATTCACCATCAGAATGGCAAAAGAAGACTTCTACCAAATCCTGGGTGTCAAGCGGGACGCGAAGCCGGACGAGATTAAGAAGGCGTACCGGAGGCTCGCGCGCAAGTACCACCCGGACGTGAACCCGGGGGACAAGGCGGCCGAGGAGCGCTTCAAGCAGATCACGGAGGCGCACGAGGTGCTCTCCGACGAGAAGAAGCGTAAGGTCTACGACCGCTTCGGCTCCTACTCCGACCAGCTCGCCGACGCCGCCGCGCGCGGTGCGGCCGGGCCGGGCGCGGGCGGGGGCCGTAGCGCGGGCGTGCCCTTCGACTTCGCGGGCTTCGACTGGGGGAACACGACGACCTCGTCTTCGTCGGGCGGAGGGTCTTCGTTCCGCGACATCTTCTCGGAGCTGTTCGGCGGCGGGAAGGCCGAGAAGGAGCCGCCGCGCCCCGTCCCGCAGAAGGGCGCGGACATCGAGATGCCGCTCGCGCTCTCTTTCGAAGAGGCCGTCCAGGGTTTGACGACCAACATCACGGTCAACCGCTCCGAGCAGTGCCCGCGCTGCAACGGCGCGGGCGACACGGGCGGCAACCCCGTCACGTGCCCGACCTGCCACGGCGCGGGTCAGGTGCAAAAGTCGGGCGGGCGTCTCAAGTTCGCGCAGGAGTGCCCCGACTGCGGCGGCGCCGGCAAACGCCGCCCGCCGTGCGCGCTCTGCAACGGCAAGGGCACGGTGCCGAAGGCCGAGACGGTGAAGGTCAGGATTCCGGCGGGCGTGGACACGGGGTCGCGCGTGAGGATTCCGGGCAAGGGCGAGGGCGGCAGGATGGGCGCGCCCGCCGGTGACCTTTTCATCATCACGAACGTCGGCAAGCACAAGCACTTCACGCGCAAGGGCGACAACATCTACGTGAAGGTGCCGGTGACTCTGCCCGAGGCGGCGCTCGGCGCGAAGATCGAGGTGCCGACCATCGAGGGCAAGGCGCAGCTCAAGATTCCTCCCGGCACGCAGTCGGGCGCGCAGTTCCGCATGCGCGAGCGCGGCATACCCTCTCTAAGAAACCCGCAGGCGCGCGGCGACCAGTTCGTCGAAGTCCAGGTCACGTTCCCGAAAGTCATCTCCGAAGAGACCAAGGAACTCTTAAGACGCTACGCGCAACTCAACCCCGAGAACCCGCGCGTGGTGATGGGGCTAGAATGAGTGAATGGTGAATGGTAAATGGTGAATAGAGCCGGCCGCTCGTCTCACCATTTACCATTTACCATTCGCTATTTACCGCTTATGAAGAGACGTAAGGGCGGGACGTACACGATCAGCGCGGTGGCGGCGCAGTATGAGATTCACCCGCAGACGCTGCGGCTCTACGAGCGCGAGGGGCTTTTGAAGCCTTCGCGCTCGGAGGGGAACACGCGGCTCTACACGGAGGAAGACCTGGCGCGGCTCGAAGTCATCCTGTCTCTGACGCGCGACCTCGGCGTCAACCTCGCGGGCGTCGAGATCATCCTCAACATGCGCGAGAAGATGGACGCGATGCAGCGCGAGTTCGAGCGCTTCTTCTCGTACCTGCAGACGCACGCCGAGGAGTTCACGCACCTGACGGAGCCGCCGCCGGCGGAGGCGGGCGCGCTCGTCCCCACCACGCGCGCGCCGAGCTTTCTGCGCCGGCGCACCCCGCGCCAGAACTGAGACGCGTTTCGGGCCGAGGAAGCCGCGGGCGGATAGAAATCGGTCGAAGGGGAAGAGGGCGCGCTCACTCGGCGCGCCCTCTTTCCCTTCACACCCGGAAGGCGCGGGTCTTAGTCGCAGCCGAGACAGACGGGCACGTCGTCCGAGGCGGGCGGCGTGTTGCCCGCCTCGACTATCTGACCCGATCCGACGGGCGGCGGCGGCGGCGGGCCGATGAAGGCCGAGTCGTCCGCCTGCGCGGCGACCGCGCCGTAGCCGATGGCGGCGCCGAGCACGACGGTCGTGATGATTGATGTGAGCGTGTCCATGATCTTTCCCCCCTTGAGTTCGTTCTAATGCGCATACAGAGTCGCCGGCCGCGGTGGAAATACATGCGCGGCCCAACGTTTGACGAATCCGCTGGGACGAAGAGGGTCGTAGACGTGGGGGAAGGGGCGGGGCTTCTGCGCGAGAAACCCCGCCCCTTCTTTGCGGGGTGAGTTTGACAGCCGGCGCTTGCTCCGGAGGAGGTATCGCGCGCGCCTTCAACTCTTAATGGCGCGGACGGGCGAAACGTTTCGCCCCGTGCAAAAATTTTTCCAGATTGGATCGGACAAACGGCCGCGCCGGCGTGGTGCTACAATGCGCGCCCGTCAGAAGAGCAGCCCACCGCGTGAGGCGCAGGCGATGACGCCCGAGCGACTTCAGCAGATCAGACTCATCTACGAGCGCGTGATGGAACTCGCGCCGCCGCGCCGCGCCGCGTACCTCGCCCGCGCCTGCTCGGGCGACGAAGAGCTGCGGCGCGAGGTGGACGCGCTCGTCCAGACCGGCGGGCGGGCGGCGGCCGACTCGCCGCACAAGACGCGCCCGCACAGGCAGGCCGCTTCGAAGTCCTCCCCGGCGAAGCCCGCCGGGCGCAGGCGTAAGGCCGGCGCGCAGGTGCCGCTCGAAGTCGTGCCCGGCCGCACGCGGCTCGGCTCGTACCGCATCCTTGAGAAGATCGGCGCGGGCGGCATGGGCACCGTCTACCTGGCGAAGGACGCGAGGCTCGGCCGCCGCGTCGCGCTCAAACTCCTGCCCGCGCACTTCGCGGGCGACGCCGAGCTCGTCCGCCGCTTCGAGCAGGAGGCGCGCGCCGCCTCCGCCCTCAACCACCCGAACATCATCACCGTCCACGAGATCGGAGAGGAGCGCGGGCGCCTCTTCATCGTCACGGAGTTCGTCGAGGGGAAGACCTTGCGCGAGCGCATGTGGGAGGGGCGCTTTACGCCCGCGTCGGCGCTCGACGTGTGCGCGCAGGCGGCCGGCGCCCTGCAGAAGGCGCACGCCGCGGGCGTCGTCCACCGCGACGTGAAGCCCGAGAACGTCATGCTCGACGAGGAGGGGCACGTCAAGGTGCTCGACTTCGGCATCGCCAAGCAGGTCTTCTCCGCCCCCTCGGTCGACACGGAGGCGCCGACGAGCGCGCAGGTCAACACGGCCTCGGGCGTCGTGATGGGGACGACCGCGTACATGTCGCCCGAGCAGGTGCGCGGCCACGACCTCGACGGCCGCTCGGACGTCTGGAGCCTGGGCTGCGTGCTCTACGAGATGCTCGCGGGGCGCGCGGCGTTCGAGGAGAAGAACTTCGGAGACCTCGTCGTCTCGATCCTGCACGGCGAGCCGCCCCCCCTCGCGGAGGCCGGAGTCCCCGAAGAGGTCTCGGCGCTGGTCGCGCGCGCGCTCGCGAAGAAGAGGGACGAGCGCTTCTCTTCGGCGAAGGAGTTCCGCGAGGAACTGAAGAGGGTCGCGCGCCTCCTGGACTTCCGCGCCGACACCGCGCACGAAGTGAAGCCGGCGCAGGCGACGCCCGCGGCGGCCTCGAAGGTTGAGAGCCGCCGTGCTCCCGCGTCCACGCCGAGCGTCGTCGGGCGCAAGTACCAGACGACCGAGCAGCGCCGGCAGTTGACCGTCCTCTTCGCAGACCTCGCCGAAGGGCTGGCGCGGCTCACCGAGGGCATGGACGCGGAGGACGTGGGCGAGCTGATGTCGACGCTCTGGCCGCTCGTCGACGCGGTCGTCGAGGCGCACGGCGGCGAGGTGACGAAGCGCGTCGGCGAGACCTTCGTCGCGCTCTGGGGCGCACGCGAGGCGCGCGAGGACGACCCCGAGCGCGCCGTCCGCGGCGCGCTGGAATTACAGTCGGCGCTCTTCGCCTCCGTCGCGAAAGAGAAAGCGCACGGCTCCGACGACGAGGGCGAAGTGGCGCGGCTCATGCGTGCGGGCCTGAGCACGGGGCTTGTGCTTTTGGGCGAGGTCGGCTCGACCGGCGAGCTGACGGTGACGGGCGACCCCGTGCGGCTCGCCTCGCGCTTGCAGCAGGAGGCGCCGGTCGGCGGCGTCCTCATCTCGCACGAAACCTACCGCCACGTCCGCGGCGTCTTCGACGTGGCGACGCCTGCGACGCTCCAGACCGGCGGCCGCCCGAAGCCCGTCCTGTTCTACAACGTCCTGCGCGCCAAGCGCCGCGCCTTCCGCGTCGAGACGCGCGGCGTCGAGGGCGTCGAGACGAAGATGATCGGGCGCAAGGCCGAGCTGCGCCTGCTGACCGAGACGCTCGAATCCGTCTTCGAGGAGCGCGAGCTGCAGGCCGTCACCGTGCTCGCCGACGCGGGGCTCGGCAAGTCGCGGCTGCTTTACGAGTTCAGCAACTGGGTCGAGCTGCTGCCGGACGTGTGGTACGTCTTCAACGCGCGCGCGGGCGAGTCCGACCAGGGCCTGCCCTACTCGCTCGTCCGCGACCTCTTCGCCTTCCGCTTCGAGATACAGGACAGCGACCCGGCCGAGGTCGCGCGCGAGAAGCTCGAGCGCGGCCTGCTCTCGATGTGCAAGGGCGCGGCAGAATCCGAGGTGCTGATGCGCGCGCACTTCGTCGGGCAGCTCATCGGCTTCGACTACTCCGCGAGCCCTCACGTCGCCGGCATCCGCGACGACGCGCGGCAGGTGCGCGACCGCGCCTTCCGCTACGCCGCGCGCTTCTTCTCCGACATCGCGCGCGAGCTGCCCGTCGTCATCTACCTCGACGACATACACTGGGCCGACGACGGCTCGCTCGACTTCATCGACCACCTCGCGCGCGAGTGCGCGAACGACCCCGTCATGCTCCTCTGCCTCGCGCGGCCCCCGCTCTTAGAGCGCCGGCCGGCGTGGGGCGAGGGGCGCGAGCGCCACACGCGCCTCGCCCTACAGCCGCTCTCGAAGAAGGAGAGCCGGCAGCTCTTCGAGGAGATTTTAAAGCACGCGCACGGCGTCCCCGCCGAGCTGCGCGAGCTGGTCGTCGGCGGCGCCGAGGGGAACCCCTTCTACGTCGAAGAACTCATCAAGATGCTCATCGACCAGCGCGTCATCGTGCCGGGCGCGGAGGTCTGGAGCGTGGACGCGACGCGGCTCGGCGAGGTGCAGGTGCCGCCGACGCTGACGGGAGTCTTGCAGGCCCGTCTTGACCGCCTGACGGCGGACGAGAAGGCCGTGCTCCAACGCGCCTCGGTCGTCGGGCGCGTCTTCTGGGACGGCGCGGTCGAACACCTCGGCGCGGGCGTGACCGCGCCCGTCCGCCGCGTCGAGACGGGCGCGCCCTTCTCGCGCCATCAGGCCGCCTCCGAAGACCCCGTCGACGTGGGCCGCGTGCTCGAATCGCTCCGCGGCAAAGAACTCATCTACCGGCGCGAGGCCGCCGCCTTCGCCGGCACGCGCGAGTACACGTTCAAGCACGCGCTGCTGCGCGACGTGACCTACGAGAGCGTCCTCAAGCGCGAGCGGCGCGAGTATCACCAGCGCGCGGCCGACTGGCTGGCGCGCCACAGCGGCGGGCGCGTCGGCGAGTACGCCGGCCTCATCGCCGAGCACTTCGAGCGCGCGGGCGCGACCGACGACGCGGCCGAGTGGTACGGCCGCGCCGGCCGGCAGGCGCGCGACAGCTACGCGCCCGAGACGGCCATCCGCTACTACCGCAAGGCGCTCGGCTTCCTCGACGCGGGCGGCGCGTCGGCGCGGCTCGAAGACGAACTCGCGCTCAACGCCCTGCGCCTGGAGTGGTACGAAGGGCTCGGCGAAGTCCTGCGCGTGCAGGCGCGCTACTCCGAGTCGGTCGAGGCTTATCAGGCGATGCGCGCGGCGGCCGGGGCCTTGCAGTCCGCGCCCGCGCAGGCGCGCGCGTGGAACGAGATCGCGCTCGTGCAGAGCAGCCAGGGCGACAACCGCGCCTGCTTCGAGAGCACGCAGCGCGCGGAGGCGCTGGCGCGCGCGGCCGCGGGCAGCGGCCCGGCGGCGGGAGTCGAGCTGGCGCGCGCGCTCAACCTGCAGAGCCAGGTCTGCTCGCGCCTCGGCGACACGCGCGGGGCGATGATGCTCGCCGACCGCGCGCTCGCGCTCGTGGACAAACTGGGCGACGCGGGCCGCCGCGTGCGCGCGGAGTGTCTGAAGTCTCTGGGGATGGCCTACCACATGCTCGGCCAGTTCCGGCAGGCCGAGGAGTTCAAGACGCTCTCGCTCGAAATCTACAGGGGCCTGGGCGACCGGCGTAACGTGGGGAATCTGGTCAACTCCCTGGGCGAGACGGCGCGGCTGCGCGGCGACTACGCGGCGGCGTTCGCGCGCTACAGCGAGGCTTTGCAGATCGCGCGCGAGATCGGCAACCGCAACGGCGAGATACTCTACCTCTCGAACCTCGGGGCGGCGCGCATCGGGTTGGGCGAGTTCGAGGAGGCCGAGTCCGACCTGCGACAGACGATTGAGCTGGCGACCGCCGCAGGGTACGTCGGACTCTCCGAGAACTACCGCTTCCTGGCCGAAGCGCTCCTCGGGCGCGGGCGCGTGGAGGAGGCGAGGGAGGCGTCGCTGCGCGCGCTAGAACTCGGGCGCGCGCTAGAGAACCACGAGCACCAGGCCGAAGCCTGGCGCGTGCTCGGCCTCGTCGCCTCAAGCTTAAAATCTTCAATCGAAGTTGAAGGCGAGGGGCGCGCCGCCGCCGCCTGCTTCACCGAGAGCCTCTCCGTCTTCGCGCGCATCCAGATGGAGGCCGAGCGCGCCCGAACCCTGCGCGACTGGGCGCGCCACGAACTCAACCACGGCGACCCCGAACGCGGCCGCCAACTCCTCGCCGAAGCCCGCGACTCCTTCAGACGCCTCCACATGGAACTCGAACTCGAACGTGATTGATTAATAAGTCGCCGCTGACGCGGCACGGCCTCACCTTGACGTGCTCATGCTACCTTCGCCGAGGTACTTGTCGAACCAGTCGAGGTTGGCCTGCATGGCGGCCAACTGCATCTTGGGTTCGGTGGGGCCGTGGGGCTGGCGCGGCAGCACGATCATGCGCGTGGGGACGCCCTGCGCCTTGAGGGCGCGGTAGAACTCGTACCCTTGCGAGATGGGGACGCGGATGTCCGCGTCGCCGTGCTCGATGAGCGTCGGCGTCGTCACGCCTTTGACGTTGAACATCGGCGAGTGCTTCTGGTAAAGCTCCGCGGCCTCCCAGTAGTGCCCGCCGAAGTAGTCCGGGATGAAGGCGGGGATGTCGGCCGTGCCGTTGAAGCTCATCAGGTTCGTGACCGGCGCGCCGGCCGAGGCCGCCTTGAAGCGCTTCGTCTGCGTGACGATCCAGGAGGTCATGTAGCCGCCGTAGCTCCAACCCATCACGCCCAGGCGGTCGGGGTCTGCGACGCCCATCTCTATCACCTTATCGACGCCGGTCATCAAGTCCTGAAAGTCCGCGCCGCCCCAGTCCTTGAGGTTGCCGCGGCGGAACTCAAGCCCGTAGCCGCTCGAACCGCGCGGGTTCGGGCGGAGGATGGCGTAGCCGCGCGCGGCGAAGGTCGCGAGCGGGTAGACGCCGCGCCCGCCGATGAAGGTCTGCTGGAAGACGCCGGCCGGGCCGCCGTGGATGTTGAGAATCAGGGGCACCTTCTGTCCCGCGCGGTAGCCGACCGGGTAGGTCAGAAGGCCCTCGATCTCTTTCCCGTCGGTCGACTTCCAACGGATGACCTCGGTCTTGCCCAGAGGCGGCATCTTCAGCTCGGCGTTGGCGCGGCTGACCTGCGTGGGCGTGAAGTTTGAGACCGAAGCGACGTAAGCCTCCTGCGGAGACTCGGGCGTCTGGCGGACGAAGGCGAAGGCCGTCCCCGTGCGGTTGAGGTCGATGGAGGTGTAGACGGCGGGCGTCGCTTTAATCTCCTCGATGCGGTTGGCCGCGACGTCGATTGAATAGATCTGTGTCCCTGTTCCTTTGGCTTCGCTAAAGTAGATGCGGCGGCTATCCGGTGACCAGCCGGCGAAGGCGGGCTGCGCGTCGAAGGAGGCCGCGAGGACCCGCGGCGGGCCGCCCGCCGCGGGGAAGATTTGGAGCGTGCCGCTCTGCGCCCAGCGCGGCGGGTTGTCGCTGACGGTCATGACGATGAACTTCCCGTCGGGCGAGAAGACGGGGTCGTTCTCGGCGGCCGGCGTGTTGGCGAAGGGCGTGACCTTGCCCGACGCTACGTCAACGACGGACACGTCCGAGGTGGTCCAGTCGTTCGCCCCGGCGCTCTTCGAGTGGCTGAAGGCTATCGTCTTGCCGTCGGGCGACCATTCGAACTCGCCGACGTTGTAGTCCTCCGAAGTCAGCTTGCGCGGCTCGCGCTTGCCCGCCGCGTCCTTCTGGACGGGGATGACGTAGAGACGCGCCATCTTCTGGTTCTCGTCCACCCAGCGGAAGTCGTTCTTCGCCTTGTCGTTCTTCTCCTCCTCCTCGGTCTTGGGGTCCGACATCGTGTAGACGATCCAGCGGCCGTCGGGCGACCAGTCGAAGTTGGAAACGCTCCCCTTGAGGTCGGTCAAAGGCTCGGCCTCGCCGCCGTCGGCGCGCAGCAGGTAGAGGTTGTTCTTGTTCTCCTTGCGCGTCGAGGTGAAGGCGATCCAGTTGCCGTCGGGCGACCAGCGCGGGTTGGACGAGGACTTGTCGGCGAAGGTGAGCTGCGCGTTGTCGCGGCCGTCGGCCGAGGCCATCCAGACCTGCGAGACGTACTCGCTGCGGTCGGCCGTCAGAACGGCCTCGCTGACCGTGTAGACGACGCGTCGCCCGTCGGGCGAGACGCGCGGGGTGCCGATGGCCCTGACCTTAATCTGCATCTCGGGCGACCACGCGGCCGGCGCGCCCGTCTGCGCCAGGGCCGCGCAAGTCAGGGCCAGGAGGGTGAGCGTCACTTTCAGCAAAGTCTTCATAATCTTTTTCCTTCGGGCGGACGGGTGTCCGTGTGTGTGTTGGTAAGACTCGCGAGCGTGTCGCACATCCTAACTCCCGAAAGGTCGTGAGTCTAGAGTTTGACGGAAAGAAATTAACCACAGAGACACAGAGGCACAGCTTGAAGAGGGATAACTCAACAGGCTGTGCCTCTGTGTCTCTGTGGTTAATTCTGTCTTACGGGTTGCGCGCGGAGGTGACGGGGCGGGTCATGCCGCGGCTGACGAGCATGCGGACTTCGACGCGGCGGTTCTGCGCGCGGCCCGCGGCCGTCGCGTTGTCGGCGACGGCCGAAGTCTTGCCGTAGCCCATCGGCGTGATGAAGCGCCGCATCGGGATGTGGTGGTTGACGGCGAGGTACTGCACGACCGCGTCGGCCCTGCGCTGGCTGAGCTGGAAGTTGCGCGCCGCGCTCCCGGTCGCGTCGGCGTGGCCCGAGACCTCGATGACGAAGCCGCGCGCCTCCGAGGTCTTCGCCGCCAGCTCGTCGAGCCGCCGCTTCGCCTCGGGCGTGAGCACCGCGCTGTTGAGGGCGAAGTTGACGACCGCCTCCTCCATCACGTCGTAGTCGTCGAGCGAGGTGATGCGCTCGTTGGCGAGGTCGGCCGACTGCTGCGCGGTCGCCGCCTCGCGCCGCGCCTCTTCGGCCACCGCGCTCAGCTCGTCGATCTGCCCCGACAGTCTCAACTGGTTCTCTTCCACGGGGCCGACGCGCGTCTCGGTCGTGATGGCCGCGCGCATGTCCGACTCGTTGAAGCGAATCTTGTCCGCGACGAGCTGGCCCTCGCGGTCGCCGCGCCCTTCGACCTCGACGATGAGGCCGGTCAGGACGTCGCCCGCGGCGTAACGTTTGCCGCCCCTCAGGAACCCGCCCTTCGACTTGATGCTCGTGTCGCCGGTCAGGAGCACCTGCGTGTCCGTGCGGCTCGCGTCGCGGACGATGAAGGTGTCTCCGTCGCGGCGGACGATGACGCCGCGGAACTTGACCTTGGCGCCGACGGGGACGGGGCGCGTGTTGACCTGCGTCAGGCTGCGGTGGTTGGAAGCCGGGGCGGCCACCTGCGCGTAGGCCGTCGCGCACAGGGCCAGCGCCAACGCGAAAGCCGCGGGTAGAAATCTAGTCGCTCGGGTCACAGTAAAATTCATGGTCGAACTCCGTCTGTAGGTTGAAAGCCTTGTGCTCGGAGAGAGAAGAGGGCGAGTGCCTCGGAGAGCAACCTACTTTAAAACCCGAGCCCGCGCCGCGTGTTACGTTTTGATTATTCTTTCGAGATAAAGCCGATTGAGTGAAGAGAGTCTAACCACAGAGACACAGAGGCACAGCTTGAAGCAACTAAGCCCCAAGCTGTGCCTCTGTGTCTCTGTGGTTAATTCTACTTGAAGTTCGCCTGCACCTGCGTGTCCTTGTTGACGGTGACCGTGCAGGTCAGGAGCGCGCCCGAGCAGGAGCCGCCCCAGCCCGTGAACCTCTGCCCCGCGGCGGGCGCGGCCGTCAAAGTCAGGCGCGTCCCCGAAGCGACCTCGGCCGAGCAGAACTTCCCGCAGTCGATGGCCGCGGGCGTGCTCGTCACCGCGCCCGACCCGGCGGTCTTCACCACCAGCCTGAAGAGCGGCGCGAAGTTCGCCGTGGTGTTCAGCGCCTCGTTGACGCGCAGGGTGCACGTCGCCTGCTGCCCCGCGCACGCGCCCGTCCAGCCCGTGAAGACCGTGCCCGAGTTGGCGCTCGCCGTCAGAGTCACCTGCGTGTTCACCTCGTAAGAGGCCGAGCACTTCGAGCCGCAGCTGATCAGGCGGTCGTTGGACGCGACCTTGCCGCCGCCGTTGATGCTGACGTTGACCGAAGGCACGCCGACGTTCGCCGCGGCCATCTGCGCGCCGACGTAGTCGCCGACCTCGCCCTCGGCCGGCGCGTTGCACAGGCCGTCGGCGCACAGCGCCTCGTGCGTGACGGGGTCGTAAGCGCCCGTGTACTGGTAAATCTCGTAGCGGCGGACGACGGCGCGCGTGCCCGCGGCGAGCGAGCCGGAGTTGCTGCGGCGGCCGCGCCGCTGCCTGCCGTTGCTGTTCGAAGGCGGGTCGGCCTGCAAAATCTCCCAGGCGACTTCGACCTGCGAGGCGTCCTGCGGGACGAGGGCGTTGTCGCTCATCAGCTCTTCGAGCGAGACCTCGCGCTGCAGCTCCGTCTTGAAGACCTTGACCCACTGCGCGTCGCCGTACTGCTCGGGCGCCTCGGGCGCTTCGGGCGCTTCGATGACGGCTTCGAGCACGGGCGCCTCGCCCGCCTGCGCCGGCGGGGTGACGAGGTAGACCGGGCCGGGGATGGCGACCGGCGGGTCGAAGGGGACGAGCGTGCCGGGCGCGCCCGCGTCTTCGACGAGCCAGCGGTAGGTCGTCTTCGTCGCGTTCTTCGTCTGCGAGACGCCGAAGTGCTCGCAGCCGCTCGTCGCGTAGGTCGCGCCGTTCCACATGTAGCAGGAGCCCGCGAACGGCGTGTTCGGCGCGTGCGCCACGGTGGTCTGCGTGAACTGCCCCGTGCCCGTGTCGTACGCGCTCTCCCAGCGCAGGCGGACGCCGGTCGCGGTCTGGATGACGCGCGCCTGTCCGTAGCGCTGTGCGCCGAAGGAACTGTAGATGTCTCCGGGCTGCAAGCCTTCGAGCTCGATCTCGAAGCCGTGCGCCTCGTGCTCGGTGTTGTTGACCACGTCGAAGTTGGAGAGCGAGCCGAAGACCGTCGCGGTCTGCGCGCGCGCGCTCAGGGCGGAGAGGAGTGCGAAGGCGAGTGCGAAGAGGGGGAGCGCCGCGCGGCGCAGAACAGTTGCGCGCAGGGGAAGTCCTGCGAGGGTAATAGTCGGGGACATGATGTTCTCCTTGAGTCTAAAAGGTATGAATCCGTTCCGAGGTCGGCCTGCCGCCGGGGAGACTTGCGAAGCCTAACCCAACGGCGGAACAGAGCGCGGGCCGGGCGGGGAAATACACCGACGCGGAAAAATTATGACGCGCAGGGAGTCCATACCTGACCGCTGGAAGCGTCAAGGAAGTTTTCACAAGTAAATACTGCTTGCGCGCCCACGCGCGCCGGTGATAGAGTGCGCGCCCGCCGACACGCGAGCGTTAACGCCTCACCCCGCCAGGTGGCGTCTCCGGATCACAGATTCAATTCGAGTCTCCGACAAAGGCTCTCAGACTTTTTCGGCGCGCGTCTTAAGACTTCACCGCCATGCCGTTCAGGGCGCCGCCGTGAGGAGCACAGATGAACGGCCGAACCCCTGCCTTCCGCTCTCGACTCTTTCTGACTCTCTTCAACATCACTCTCATTCTCGCATCTCTTTCCACGACGACGCTCGGGCAAGACCTCGACGAAGTCTCCTTCTCGGGCGTCGTCGCGGACGAGCGCGGCGCTGTTCTGCCGGACGCGCGCGTCACGGCGCGCCTCGTCTCGACGGGGGCCGAGCGCGCGACGACGACCGACGACGAAGGGAGGTATCGTCTGGTCGAACTACCACCCGGCGCGTACACCCTGCGCGCCGAGCGCGCGGGCTTCGCCGCGGAAGAGAGGAGGGAACTCTTCACGCTCGCGGGGCAGGCGGTGCGACTCGACTTCACGCTCCGCCCGGCCGCCCTCGAGGAGGAGCAGACGGTCGTCAGCGAGCGCGAGACGCCCGCCCTCGACACGACGCGCACAGTCGCGGGCGGCACCGTCACGCGCGAAGAGTTCGAACGCCTCCCCCTCTTCTCGCGCTCGCCGCTCGACCTCGTCTTCCTGCTCCCCGGCGTCACCGAGGAGCCGCTCTCGACGCGCGACGCGGCCGAAGACCGCGACGCCACAGGCCGCGCGCGCCGGGCGGCCGACGCGCCCGAGGAGGCCGGCACGTTCGCGCTCGCGGGCGGCCCCGCCTCCTCGAACAACGTCACCGTCGACGGCCTGGACGACAACGACGACCGCGCCGCGCGCGAACGCTTCCAGCCGCCTTCGGACGCGGTCGAAGAGGTGCAGGTCGTCACCAACCAGTTCTCCGCCGAATACGGCCGCGCCTCCGGCGGCCGCGTCAACCTCCGCACGCGCTCCGGCTCGAACGGTCTGAGAGGCCGCCTCTCATACTTCTTCGCCGACGAGTCTTTGAATGCGAACACGTGGAATAACAACCGCCGCGGACTCAAACGCCTGCCTCTTCAGGAGCACCGCCCCGCCTTCTCGCTCGGCGGCCCTTTACGTCTCCCGGCATACGACGGCCGCGGCCGCACCTTCTTCTTCGCAGCCTACGAGCGACAGCACGTGCTCGACTCGACCTTGATCGACGTACTCGTCCCCGTCGAGCGGAATCCGCGGTTCCCACTGCCGAACCCGACGACTCTCTCCGGCCGCCGCTTCGAACCCGAAGCCACGCCGCCGAACTCGCCGGCCGAACTCGCGCCCTTCGTCGAGCGCGTCTCGACGCCCCTGCGCGCAACTTCATTCACGGCGCGCCTCGACCACGAATACTCGAAGACGCACAACGGCGCGTTCCTCTTTCAGCTCGGGCGCTCCGAGAACCTCCGGCAGTTCGGCGGCGGCTCGCGCCTCGCCGACGGCCTGCAGGGCCGCAGGCGCGACACGGACGCGCTCGCCTACACGGACAATCTCGTCCTCACCTCTTCCACCGTCAACCAGCTTCGCGCCCAGGCTTCGCGCCTGCGGCCCTCGACCCGCGCCGCAGGCGCGCGCCCCGTCGTGCTCATCACGATTGAAGACCCGCTCTCTTCGGAATCGACCACGCTCGTCGCCGGCTCTTCGACCTCCGGCGCGACCGACCGCGCCGAGACGCGCTTCCAACTTCAGGAGACGCTCACGCTCGTCCGCGGCGCACACACCTTCAAGCTCGGGGCGGACTTACAACGCGTCCGCTCGGCCTACAAAGACCTCGCCGACGCGACCGGCACCTACAGCTTCGCGAGCGCGGGCGACTTCCTGAGCGACGCGCCCTCGCGCTTCCGCCGGCGCTTCGGCGCGGAGTCCGCACAGCGGAACCTTTACGCAGGCATCTTCCTTCAAGGCGAGTGGCACCCCTCCGCGCGGCTCACGCTCACGGCCGGCCTGCGCTACGAACGCGAGGGCGTCCTCAAAGACCGCGACAACTTCGGCCCGCGCCTCGGCCTCGCCCTCGACCCGAAGGGCAAAGGAAGGGCCGTCCTGCGCGCGGGCTTCGGCGTTTTCTACAACCGCGCCCTGCTGCGCACCATCGACGACTTCACGCTCGGCCGCGCCGTCGTCGAGTTCGACACCAACGACCTGCCCTCTTCGCAACGCCGCGCCTTCATCGAAGCGAACCTCCGCTTCCCCCAGACGCCCGACGTGGACTCGCCGCTCGTCCGCGGCTTCGGCGCGCGCCCCACGGACTTCTCGCGCCGCCTCGACCCCGAGATAAAAATCCCCGAGAGCTACCAGGCTAACGTCGGCTTCGAGCGTGAGCTGGGCCGCGGCTTCGTCTTCGAAGCCGACTACACCTTCAACCGCGGCATTCATCTGTGGCGGGAGTTCAACTCGAACGCCCCGAGACTTCCGCCCGGGTTCCGCGACTTCACCGAGTACCTTCTCTCTCGCGACTTCGCCAACTTCCGCGACGCCTCGGGCGCGAGGCCCGTCTACGGCGCTTCGACCGCGGGCGAGCTTGTGCGCTTCACGCTCGCGCCGCCCGGCACGGACAACATCTCGCGCGCCGTCGAGTTCGGAGTCCCCGTGACGATCTTTAACCTGGGCAGCGTCGGCTCGAACACGACGATTGACGCGGCGCTCGCCGCGCTCCAGCCGCTCAGACCCGACCCGACGCGCGTGCAGGTCGAGCAGCTCGCCTCGATAGGCAACAGCTTCTATCACGGCCTCAGCGTCGAGGCGCGTCGCAGGTTCAAGCTTTCGGGGAAGGGGGCGGGCGGATCGCTGCGCGCGGCCTACACGCTCTCGCGCCTGATCGACG